>Ga0209026_1000731_pt1 | contig 19009 bp, 25 predicted proteins | sample AraplaCL_Col_mCL_FD_184262 | JGI IMG/M metagenome (GOLD analysis project Ga0209026, IMG submission 184262) | Arabidopsis root microbial communities from the University of North Carolina, USA - plate scrape CL_Col_mCL (SPAdes) (version 2) | ecosystem: Host-associated > Plants > Roots >... | reverse complement strand
GGCAGACCAATGGGTGGCCCTCCCGGTGGCGGAGGTATGCACGGCGGCCCTCCGGGTGGTGGTGGAATGCCGCATGGTGGCGGTGGTCCTCCGGGTGGCGGTGGCGGAATGCCTCACGGTGGTGGTCCTCCGGGAGGAGGAGGTCACCCTGGTGGACATCATCCATAAAGAAACAAAAAAGCCCTTTAGATTTATCTAAAGGGCTTTTTATATAATATTATTTTGATTTTTTTTCCTTCTTGACTCCAATGCCTTAGTTCATCCTATAAGGCGCGATCAAATAAAACTCCGGTATCTGCACATTAAAATGAGCACCGTCCATCAAACGCATCATTTCGTATTCGCCTTTCATGCTGCCCATGTCGGTTTTTAGGTTGCAGCCCGAAACATACTCGTGCGAACTGCCCGGCTCGATAACCGGTTGTTGCCCAACAACGCCTTCTCCCTCAACCTCGCGCTTCGCGCCGTTTGAATCAAAAATATACCAGTGGCGGCTAATTAAACGAACGGCATAATTGGTCATATTTTCAATAGTGACCTTATAGGCAAACATAAAATGATCGTTAGTCGGGTTGGAATACTCCGGCTGGTAGATGGTATCTACCGAAACTTTAACCCCGTCTGTAATGAATGTAACCATTTTTTAAAAGATGCCTTTCGGCTCAAATATAGATTATGCGAGCAATATAACAATAGTTGTGCCGATAAAAATTTAAACAGCGATATAAACGTTACATACAGCGCTTATAATCAACCCGCTATATGAGTAAATACGGAGTCGGCGTAACGTTCGTTGCTTTGGATTTCGGCCAATATTTCGGCCACTTCGTCATATGTTCCGGCAGTAACCAAACGTGTGCGGTATTCCTTAAAATCCGGAATACCCTTAAAGTAATTTGAATAATGACGGCGCATCTCGAATACCCCTGTTTTTGGTCCCTTCCACTCGATGGATTTGGTAAGGTGCGTATGGCAGGCATCAATGCGTTCGGCCATGGTTGGCTTATCTAAATGTTCGCCGGTTTTAAAGTAATGTTTTATTTCGCGGAATATCCAAGGGTAACCAATAGCCGCGCGACCGATCATCATACCGTCCACGCCATATTCCACGCGCCATGCGGCTGCTTTTTCGGGCGAGTCGATATCGCCGTTGCCAAAGATGGGGATCTCGATGCGTGGATCGTGTTTAATTTTGCTGATCAGTGTCCAATCGGCGGAGCCTTTGTACATCTGCGCGCGGGTACGGCCGTGTATGGTTAAAGCTTTTACGCCGATGTCCTGCAAACGCAGGGCAACTTCGTGAACGTTCTTAGTGTTGTCATCCCAACCCAAACGGGTTTTAACCGTTACCGGCAAATGTGTAGCCTCGATGACCGCTTTGGTCATGGCCACCATTTTGTCAATATCCTGCAGTAAGCTTGCACCCGCCCCCCGACAAGCCACGTTTTTAACCGGGCAGCCGTAGTTAATGTCAATCAGATCGGGATTGGCTTTGGTAGATATTTCAGACGCTTCGCGCATATGCTCAATATCGCTGCCGAAGATCTGGATACCAATGGGGCGCTCATATTCAAAAATGTCTAATTTTTTACGGCTTTTTGCAGCATCGCGAATCAATCCCTCTGATGAGATAAATTCGGTATACATCATATCCGCACCATGTTGCTTGCACACATAACGGAAGGGCGGATCGCTCACATCCTCCATCGGTGCCAGCAGCAGCGGAAATTCGCCTAAATCAATATTTCCAATTTGAACAGACATCACTTATCTTTAACCACCGCAAAAATACGAATTTTACACCGGATGATACAACCACCACCTCCTAAGCGGGAACACGCAAACGTCACAATATCACCAGCGTTACAGCTTTTTTGGTTTGTGTTACTGTTTGTGGGCATATTTTTGGCTGGAAACATCATCGGGTTATTGATATCCATGGGCGTTTATGGGCAGGGTGTAATGACTGCTATCGCCTCGCAGGAGTTTAAATCAGCCAATGTGGTTAACTCGCTTTGGATCATCCAAATAGCTGGTACTTCGCTCCCTATTTTAATTGCGCCCATCATTTTTGGGTGGAAAATAATCAAACGACCCGCAGAATACCTGTTGACAAATACCAGATTCCCATTGATGCTGATGCTGGTGGTTTTGTGTTTGATGTTTATCTCTTCGCCATTGATCGAATGGCTGTCTAACATCAACGAAAAAATGGTGCTGCCCAATTTCCTAAGCGGCGTACAAAAGTGGATGCGTGATGCGGAAGATCAAACCCGCGCGGCTGAGGAGGTGATGTTTAACATGCCAACTACTTTGAGCATGATAAAAAACGTGCTGTTTGTGGGCCTGTTTACCGCCATTGCCGAAGAGTTTATGTTTCGCGGTGTGATACAAACCATATTGCTACAATGGACCAAAAACAAACACGTAACTGTTTGGATAACAGCGACATTGTTCAGTGCTTTTCACATGCAGTTTTTTGGCTTTTTGCCGAGGTTATTCCTCGGGGTGATATTTGGCTATTTTGTGGTTTGGAGCGGCAGTATCTGGCCGGCGGTGTGGGCGCATTTTATTAATAACAGCACAGCCATTGTAGCAACCTGGTTATTTCAGCATAAAAAAATAGGCGTAAACCCCGATGATGAACATGTTTTTAACAACGCTTTGTACATCAGTAGTTTAGTTGTAGTTTTATTTCTGATGTTTTTGTATCGATATCTTGGTCGTAAACAGCCCCAAATTTTAAATGGAGAAGAACTGGGTTAAGATTTTTACATCCCGCGATTTTTATCGCGCCGAGATCATTAAGCAAATGCTGGTTGAAAACGAAATAGATGCGGTATTGATCAATAAACAGGATTCGTCATATAATAACTTTGGCAGTATTGAGGTTTGGATACACCAGGAAAACTTTAGCACTGCCATTGAGCTGATAAACCAAATATAAAACATGAAGGTTCGCGCCATTACCGGTTTCTTTTTCGTTGTTGTGATGCTTGGCTCTTTTTTGCTTGGCCACATCGTATTCAGTGTGTTTTTCCTGGTGCTGAGCATGTTTGCGTTGTGGGAGTTTTTTGGACTGCTTAAGCAGGTAGGTATTCAACCGGTGATGGATGCAGGTTTTGTAAACGCACTTTACATCTTTGGCGTGTTTGCCTTGTTGCCCTTTGATGGCGATCAGAAGATCTATCACCAAATGCTGTTTTTAACCCCCGTTTTGCTTACAGGCATTTTTATACAAGAACTATTTAGAAAAAACACGGCGCCCTTTACCAATATCGCGTACACCTATTTTGGATTGATATTTACGGTGATGCCGTTTATGTTTTTTCACGGCCTGGCTTTCATCAGCGGCACCTTCAACTTTCATTACCCGCTGGGATTTTTACTGATGCTTTGGGCCAACGATACCGGCGCCTATCTGGTAGGCAGCCGTTTTGGGCAGGTAAAATTGTTCGAGCGCCACTCGCCGAAGAAAAGCTGGGAAGGCTTTATCGGCGGCATCATTATCACGGCAGGCGCAGCTATTGCCATCAGCGAATATTTTACCGAGCTGCCTTGGGGACATTGGGTTTGGATGGGCTTGCTCATCAGCACGTTTGGTACCATGGGCGACCTGGCCGAATCTATGTTTAAGCGCAGCATCAATATCAAAGACTCTGGCGGTATTTTGCCGGGCCACGGCGGCTTGCTTGATCGCTTTGACGGGTTATTGATGGCCGCTCCGGTTGTATACGCATATTTGTACTTCATTACAAATGTGTAGCTTTGCATAAATTCTAACGCTATGACCATCCATAAAGAAGGCTACTCATCATTAGCCATCACGGTTTTATTTATCCTGGTATTAAACGCGTTCATCCAGTTTTTCTGGCCCGACGCAACAGTAGTGAAGTGGATAGTTTACATCTTCTCATTCGTGCTATTCATAATTATCCTTCAATTCTTCCGCAGCCCGAAGATTGAGTTAACGAAGGGCGAGAACCAGGTAATTTGCCCTGCAGATGGCAAGGTAGTAGTGATAGAAGAAACTACCGAAACAGAGTTTTTAAAAGACCGCCGTATTCAATTGTCGGTTTTCATGTCGCCTGTTAACGTGCATATTAACCGCAACCCTATCAGTGGCGTTGTTAAATATTTTAAATATCATCCCGGCAAATACCTGGTGGCCTGGCACCCAAAGTCGTCAACGGAAAACGAGCGCACCACTGTTGTTATTGAAAACAGCATGGGTGTACAGGTGCTGTTTCGCCAAATTGCAGGCGCGTTGGCCCGCCGTATTGTATGGTACGTAAAAGAAGGCGATAAGGCAGAGCAGGGCGATCAGTTTGGTTTTATTAAATTTGGGTCGCGGGTGGATCTGTTTCTACCGTTGGGCACCCGTATCAACGTAAATATTGGTGATGTGGTAAAAGGCGGCCGTACGGTGTTGGCCGAATTGGTTACTGATAAAAAACAAGCCAGTCAACCAGCCGGAGCGATCCCCGAATCGCACAAAGCGCTTTCTGACGAGCACGGCGAACCAACATTAGTTGTTGAGCACACGCCGGAGTCTAAAAAATCCGATGCTAAAGCAGCATCGCCGAAGCCTAAAACGGCTTCAACCACAGCTAAGAAAAAGAAAGAAGATTAATTACCACCAACGCTGGTTGGGTGCGTCATCAGCCGGTTTGTTTTCCACCTTAGGGGTGGGGGCAACTAACGGCTTTTGCTGCGTTGGGATTACCGGAGCTTCATCAGCCCTGGGCTCCGCCGGTGCTTTTGGCTGCACAAACGAAGGGCGTGCTTCGCCCGATTCCTTATGTTTAATGGTTACCGGGATGTCTTGCAGCTTAGGTGCAGCTAAAGGCTTCTCTGCCGGTCTGGTTTCCGACGCTCTTAACGCTTCCGGTTCCGTTTTCTCTGCGGCTAACTTGGCGCTTAGGTATTCGTCGGCCGAGTGATTATTTATGCGCTCCATTAGTTTTGCAGCAGCTTTATTATCTGTAGCAATAATCACTTTGCCGTTAATAACCGCTCCGGGCTCAATATTAATTGCAGGAGATTTAATAGTGCCGCGAATAACCGCAGTACTTTTGATATTCATCTCGTCGGTAGAAATGATATCGCCGTTAATGGTACCGCTCACTACACAGCGTTTAGCGGTCATATTGCCTGATAAAACGCCGTTTTGTTCTACAACGATCTTCTCGGCGCAAAATAAATTGCCCGATAAACGTTCATCAAGAAGGATCAAACTGTCCGATAAAAGGTTGTCGCCCTCGCGTACAAGGGTGGCAATATTACTTACCGGTGCTTCAGATTCTTTTTTTGAGGATCTCTTGAAAAATTCAAACATAATTATTTATCAGTCACCAGATATACGGGTTGCAACAGTTGTTGAATTACCGATATCTATCCCTACAGACGCGTTTTTATTACCACAAAGGCGCAGCGAATTTAATGCATAACCCTTGCTGGCCAACGTTGCCGGATCATTCACAACTTCTAATTGAACAATCTCGCCAAACTCTTGTTTGAAACAGTCTATCAGATCCTGATAGTACATGCCGCCTCCGCATAAATATACTTTGTTTGTTCTTGTAAGGTTTTTGTCGTTGATAACGTTGCGCAGGTTTGGAGAAATTACCTCATTGTAGTACGAGCGCAAAGCATTTTTGCGGATCTCTCTAACATCAACGTTCTTTTTGTCTATGTACAAATAACCTCGCTGGAAAGCCTCGTCTAATGTATGTGTTGTACGGAAGCCCAGGTAATGGTTTTTCTCTAACTCATTTTTCATGAAGTTAATAGCATAGCGCAAGCCGTGTGTAGAGATCATGGTGCTTTCAACTACGCCCGAATCCATACTTAATACCGACTCGAAAGTACCGAAGCCGCAGCTTAAGATAAAGAAGTTTCCGTTGGCGTTTTGTTCGCCCTTGCGCAAGGCGATAGAACATGCAACAATTTCGGGTATTACATCTACTTGTTTAACATCAAGAATAACCTGTTTTTTGCCGTTGCCACCAAATGTAGAGGCGTCGTATTCTATCATGTGGCTTTTTCTTAATGAATCAATAGCCTGATCTTTATAAATGCGGTAAGTAGCATAAGGGAAACCGGTGGTTAGGGTAATAGGTTGTTCAACCTGGTCGGCCACTAACAACATTGCTGCCTTAACCAGTAATTGGTAGTCCAGATCAGACGGAGCCGAGTTGATCAGCTTGTGCGGAGCCTGTCCTTCTGTTAAGGCAAGGTTGCCACAAATATACCATTGGTTATCCTGTAGAATTTTCAGTCCGTTTAACAAGTCTGCAGACGTGTTGTTCAATGCAGAATTGTTAATTTCAATTAAACTGGAAAAGGTTTGTGATAGTAACATACTACTGGTTTTTGTTATTATGCGTTTCTTGTTTTAATTTTTAATTAAGCACAATTTGTCACAAAGATGAAAAACCGGTTAAGTGATTAGGTTTTATCGATGTTAAAATCGTTTAATAATCAGTTGATTATACTAAACTATGGCTGTTTCATTTCGGTGCGACCAAGTTTTAGTAAACCAATATACACACTTTGCAATACACGGATAATAATTTTTTACAATTAAATATCAGTTAACCCTGTGGGTTAGCCATGCGCGTTAAAAACCGGCAGGGGTCTAACAGAAAAAAATTGCTAAAAAAAAGCCCTTCTGAAATTTCAGAAGGGCTTTTAAATATCCTGTTGTAATTAAACTCTTTTTGATTTGATACGAGCTGCTTTACCGGTAAGGGCGCGCAGATAGTACAATTTAGAGCGGCGAACTTTACCAACGCTGTTCACCTCAATTTTATCAATGTTTGGTGAATTTACAGGGAAAATACGCTCAACACCGATGCCGTTTGATACTTTACGTACGGTAAAGGTTTCGGTAGCGTTATTGCTGTTGCGTTGTATAACCACACCCTGGTAAACCTGGATACGTTCCTTGTTACCTTCTCTGATTTTATAATGTACGCTTACAGTATCACCAGCTTTAAAGGTTGGTAAAGTGTTAACTGCTACTGCTTGCTCTTCTACAAATTTTACTAAATCCATGATTTTAAGCTCTTAAAAGCGATTTTTATCCCCTAAAAATCGGATTGCAAGTATAGGGATTTTTTTCTGAATACAAAAGTGGATTTTTAAAATTTCCACAAATTATATTTTACTAACAATTTCGACTGAAAACCAGGCAGAAATTAGGGTTGTTGAACGGATAAACAGGCAAATTTTTAGCTCAGCCAAGCATTGATATAATTCGTTCATCTTTCGCTCGGCCAAATAATTTATAAATGCTTTTCTGGTCATTTATGCCCGGAACGGAAAAAATGCGCTCCCGGAGCTTAACCTGTATTGGGTTTTTGATATAATTTGCAAGGGGCACCCAATCGCTATCTGTATTTACTTCCAGGCCGCCCATTATCTCCACAATTACGTTATCAATTAGATATTTGCTGAACGCAGAGCGGAACTTCTGATCGGGATAGTTAACAAACTCAAGCTTATAGGGCTTAAGGGTTTCTTCAACAACAAGTGCGTTTTCTGTGCTCGTAAAAATGTCGATGTCCTGCGGATTAATATCATAACCCAACAGGTGCAAACTTGTAGTGCCGATGATCATCCACGAAATATCGAGCGGCGCAAGCGCTTCATGAATTATTGCTAATGCCCGATCGATATTGGATTGATCCATCGTTTAGTCATCTAACAGATCTGGTCTGCGCAGCCTCGTCCGTTCTACCGCTTGCTCATGCCGCCATTTATTGATCTCTGCTTCGTGACCGCTCAGTAAAATATCCGGGATTTTATGACCGTTCCAATCCGCTGGGCGGGTGTAAACGGGTGCGTCTAACAATCCATCCTGAAAAGAGTCAGACAAAGCCGAAGTTTCATCAGAAAGCACACCGGGGATCAATCGTACAACGGCATCTACCAAAATAGCAGCAGGTAATTCGCCACCCGAAAGCACGTAATCGCCAATGGAAATTTCGCGGGTTACGTAAATATCGCGGATGCGCTGGTCGATACCCTTGTAGTGCCCGCAAAGCACGATGATATTTTGTTTGATGGATAACTGGTTGGCGATGGATTGATTTAACGTTTCGCCGTCCGGTGTCATGAAGATGATCTCATCGTACGTGCGTTCGCTTTTCAGCTTTTCAATGCATTTGGCAAAGGGCTCAATGCTCATCACCATGCCGCTGCCGCCGCCGTACGGATAATCGTCTACGCTTTTTTGTTTGTTGGTGGCGTAGTCGCGCAGGTTGTGTACCACAATTTCTGCCAACCCCTTTTTTTGCGCACGCTGCAAAATGGAATGAGCAAACGGACTATCCAGCAATCCCGGCAAAACGGTAACGATATCAAAACGCATAGGGCAAAGATAGCTTTTTATTAGAGTCAAGAATCAAGAGACAAGAACCAAGAGCGCGAAGCTATCCCTGCCAATTCGGATCTGCCGGTATTCTGCATTGAATAACCCAGTTGTGCCCGAAAGGATCTTTCAATTCGCCTTGCCGGTAACCATATTCGTAATCCTTTACCGGATCGACGATCTCTGCGCCGGCAGCAACGGCTTTGTCAAAAAAGCCATGAACGTCTGCGATCATCAAACCAATTTTTGCTGTCGGCAATTGCACTTCTGGGCTTGCGGTTTTTGCAAATTGAGTTATTTCGTGGATATGAAACATAGCCGTATCGATAAAAAACTCGGCAACGTGCACACTGCCGTCGTCATTATTTAAGCGCCAATGCTCAACCGCGCCAAAAGCGTTCTTGTAGAAATCAATATCGGTAACGCCATTGCGTATAGTTAACACCGGCGCGATGGACGTCGCGCCGGCGGGATAGAGAGATTCTTCTGTAGTCATAATGGAATATAATAATTCCCCCTTTAGGGGGCTAATCCCCCTCTTCTAAAATAAAAACTTCTTCAACAGGTTTTTCAAAAACACGCGCAATTTTTAATGCTAATATGGTTGAGGGTACATAACGGTTACTCTCAATGGTGTTTATGGTTTGCCGCGAAACGCCCACCAACTCGGCAAGCTGGGCCTGGGTGATATCCTTAAAGGCCCTTTCTATTCGGATGGTGTTTTTCATACGGCGTCTTCTTTACTGTAGCGGCTATTACGGAACATCTTCCAGCGAAATAAGATGATAAATAACATTAAGGGCACCCACACATGCATACGCACAAGGTCTTTAATATCTTGGTGAGCTGTGGTGAATGCCAGGCAGCCAATTAAAACAATGTAACTCAAATAAACGGCCCATTGCAGCGAATCCATGCGCAGCTGCGCAATCTGCTCGTCCTCTACTTTTTCTTCCGAAAAGGCAAAAAGCACCAGACCGCTCAACATGAGCAAGGTGGTCAATACAAAAAATATGTGGGAGCCGCTTAGCAGGCCTGTGTCTGTTGGTGAGAAATCAGTAAAGCCAAGCTCTTTTCTAAAGACATAAACAGGCAAATGCACCAGGAACAAAATAACCCCCAGGTATTTGCACCAATAAGGAAAAAGGAAACGGGTTTTCATTGTTTGTCAAGTTTGTTTCACCAAATGTAAAACAAATTTGACAAATGTCAAGAGTGTTGGTAACTATATAGCAGTTGGGACAAAGGTAATGAGTATAATTTAGTAAGGTATTTAAGAAAGTGCAAAGTCCCCTAAGAGAAACTCACGTTGTCGGCGGCGTGTTTTTTGAGGGGGCTTTGTCGTTTGTTATGTTTTCGTTTATAAAGTCCAACAGATCATTATGCGTTTTATTAATTAACTTCTGAAGTGTAGATATTTCATCAACTGTAAGCCACTTTATTTCATTTGTATTCGAATACCTAACAAAACCTATCTTCTTATTTTCAAACTCGGTGATACACTCATCGCCCATGTATAGTTCCGAATGAGCGATTAGGTTGCGTTTAGGCATAATTCTTATATCCACATCATTTATAAATGATGGATATTTTTCAATAAAAGTTGGATAATGCGTTTTGACTATAAACTTAAATGCTTCGCGCTTGGCGTCAAATGTCATTCTATTAGTAGCAAAAAATATCTCTATTAATTCGTACCACCGATCTTCGTAGCCGGGGCAAAAGAACCTTGATAAAAAATAATCGATTTGCCTTTCAAGCGAAATAAACGAATTTATGATAGAGCCCCTGCACAAATTAGAATATTGTATAAGATCTTTTTTGGTTGCCATTTAACAATAATAAAAATTATTTCAAACTTTATTTGTCCCATATTGTTATTAATATTATATTTGTAGTGTTAAACGATACAGCAATGGAAACTCAATTTAAATCCCTTATTCAAGTGTTAGACTTCTTCAAAGAAGAAACTACATGCGTAGCTTATTTAGCTAATAGCCGTTGGGGCGGTGAGCCGTCTTGCCCTCATTGTGGCAACGTGGGCGCGTATGTAACTAACAGGGGTTTTAAGTGCAAAGCGAAAGAGTGCCATAAAAAGTTTACGGTTACCACAGGAACTATATTTGAAAATACTAAAATCAGCCTACGTACATGGTTTGCTGCAATGTATCTATGTACCGCGCATAAAAAGGGCATTAGTAGCTTACAATTGTCCCGCGATCTTAACATTACTCAAAAGACTGCGTGGTTTGTATTGCACCGTATTCGTGAAATGCTGTTAAGCAATCAAGGCGAACACCTAACAGGAACCGTGGAAATTGATGAAACTTATGTTGGCGGGGCTACTAAAAACAAAAGCAACAAAAAACGCGCTGAACTACGCGCAACCGGAAATCAGTATTTCAGCAAAACAAGCGTTATCGCTATGGTAGAGCGCGAAAGCGGACAGGTTAAGACACAAGTTATAAAAGCCAATAGCGTTAAATATTCTGACGTGTTGCCACTTATACAAGCTAACGTTTCAGAAGATGCTCAAATATTTACCGATAGCAGCACTATGTATGGTAGCCTGAAACACTCTTACAAACACGAGGTTGTTAACCACGTTCAAAAAGAGTACGTAAGGGGTGCGGTGCACACTAATACTATCGAGGGTTTCTTTAGCCAGCTTAAAAGAGGTATATACGGCGTTTACCATCAAGTAAGCACCAAACACTTAGGCAAGTATTGTAATGAGTTTGCGTACCGTTACAATACCCGTAAAGTGTCTGACGTTACCCGTTTTGAAGATGCAATCCAAAACATCAACAATGTACGCTTGACTTATGCAGATTTAATTAAGTAAATTTGTATATGGCAAAAGAAGAAGAAAAGAAACCTGTTTACGACCCTAAGGCAAGACGCAAGGTTCGCGCCGAAAAGTATGAAGAAAAGGTAACGTTTGACGGGACTTTAGAGGATATGATTAAGATGGCAGTGAATACCAAACAACCAAAAAAATAAGTCAATTGAGGCTATTGGGATAAATAGAGTGTGAATAGTCAAAAAATATTAGGTGAAATATCCCATAATTCCCGAAAAACCCAACTATTCTGGGCGCAGTACGTGTTTTTTCATCAGTATAAACGGCTATTTGATAGATTGTAGGCAACTGATCCCTTTGTTGCGCATTTTTGTAAGTTACCCCAATAGCCTTTGCTAATTTCTTGAACAGCCAATCTCTTTTACTAGAATAGTCAATACTATGAAAACGGTATTGGTGCGGTTTCTTGGTAAACAAGTCTACTATCTTAACACTTGATATTTCTTGTTTTAAGTAATATAATTCGTGGTAATCATCTTTTGGTATAATTTCATTATCAAAGCAGAGAGTGCCCCCTTTAAGCGATATGTAGTCATAGGCAAAAGCGAAAGTATATTTACCTATCTGGGAAAGATTGGGTTCATTTTCTCCAAAAACATATTTTGTTGATGGAACACTTACATCATCAAAAACGAAAGTCATTATTCGGATGTCGCCTTTTTATGTCTCTCTATAAAATAGCTCTTGATGCTATCTAAAGGTATTTCAACGGTTGATGATTCGTGAGGGGCAAGTTCCCCCCTTGCTTCAAGCCAGGGTCTTTCCATATGCGTTGTTATCTCCAACTCCGCACCCGATCTTTTAGAATAGTAAATTAATAAAGAGTTCAAAAAGTCAATTTCATTGTTTGAAATCTGAAAACCATCTATTATTGTTTTTAAAACCTCTGGACTACACTCGTTCTCGTTTACTTTTATATTATTGTCCCATTTGTATTGTTGATACACTTCTGGATAAACCGGACCGTGTACCCAAGCCTGCGGCACGGCATCAAAAAGGGGCTCTTTTTTGAAATAGCCGAAATGCCACCCTTGAATATAATATAAAATTTTATTAAGCTTTTTGTTCGAGATTATATCGCCAACACTATTGTAATAACGAACGATGTAATCCGCTAATTGAAGTACTGTCATATATTGGTTGGTTTTTACTAAATATATTAGCAATTGTTAAGGGGGTGCAAATATATCGTTTTTTACAATGTTAACAAATTAAAGTTAACTTGTTGATAACTCGCATGTAAAAAGTTACCAACTACCTAACAAATGTTAATTTCTTTGCTAAAAACAGTAGTTTTGTTGCTAATTACTTTAGCGCTGCCTGCTACTGTTCACAAGTCTATTATCAACGATGCCAACAGAAAAGGATTACCTCGAACACGACATTAAATACACCCTAATAGCCATTGAGGAACTTAAAGCCTATTACACCCTTAATTTGGCTTTTTTAGAAAATGATTTGAAAGAGGCCACAGAAAGTTTGCGCAAGCTTACCTTAAGAATTGTATGATTGTGTTGATTTAAAGAATATTACGTAAATTGATAGACTTAAATCCTAATAAATGATAGACGTTTATTACAATTTGAAAAACGAACCTTACGTGTTCGCAAGTGATTTACATAAATTACTTAAAATAGGCACACCATTATCTAAGTGGTTCCCTCGAATGATAGAGTACGGCTTCACCGAAAACGTTGATTTTTTCAGTGACGACAAATATGTCGATTCAGCAAACAACATTAAAAAGGCTGTTTTTGACTGGGCGGTTACAATTGACATGGCAAAGAACATTGCCATGATTCAACGTACGGCAACGGGAAAAGCCATAAGAGATTACTTATTAAACCTTGATAAAAAGGTTACGGAGGGAGAATACCTCAACCACGCTCAAATAATGGCGCTATTTGACATATGTAAAGTTATGGGCTATTTCAGCGTTCAAAAGTTTTTTGAGAACGAGCACTACGAAAAAGTATTTAAAAGTCCCGGTTTTAACTGGTGGCAAGAAAGAGCAAGCCTGTTTGGTTATAGTGCTAAAGAGCTTCAAGAAGCGTTACGAGAACTTGGTATAAAATACAGCAACCAAAAACAAGCCATTTTTAAGTTAGAAAAATATGACTTGATTAGGATAGGCGTGGTTGATCTATTTCTGTCAATGGGTAAAAGTAAAGCCTACGCAAAAAATGTTGGAAACATCGCCAAAACAATTGCTAAAGAAATTAAACCCGATATATATAATGATATTGGAACATCGTTAGATTTTAAATCCAACGATCAGAAACTTATTATAACCGATTTAAAAAAGTACAAAACTGATAGCGTTATTCTCAATAAGTTCAAAAATGTTGGCGAACAAAAAAAATTAGAATTGAACACGGATAAAAACACCATTCTTTAAAAATCCCTTGTCCCAACTGCTATATAGTTACCAGAGTGTTTGACAAAAAACTTTCAAAGAACTTTTAAATCCCGCGTCACGCTGAGTTCATTACAAAGGTACCGGGGTGGTTTCAGAAAAATGGTGGCGCAACACTGTCAGTGGCGTTTACAACGCGTCCCAGGGTGGCCAAAAACGACTAATTTTCAAACACCTGATCATCAATGAATTATAGCCTATTTGAACCTAAAAACACTGACTTATTAGGTGTCCCAAAGTGTCCCACTGAGTTTTTATAAAAAACTGATTAATAGCAGGTTGACAAAAATGGGTGTCCCGGGTGGCTCACCTTTTTCCGTGGGACAGAAATTAGTCGAGGTAAATATCCAGCAACCCATCCGGCAGATCAACCAGCAAGGTTTCTTTAACCACATCAATGCCTTTAATGGTTTCTTCGTTTAGTGGGAACAGCACTTCGGCACCTTGGTAAGTAACCGCTGCGATCATTTGTTGTGGGTACTCGTGAATAGCTTCAATAATGCCCAACTCACCTTCATTTTCATCAACTACTAAAAAGCCTTTCAGGTCCTTTAGAGTAAATTCGTCTTTTTTCTTTTTGGGCTTTTGCTTGTTAGATAAGTAGATGTCTTTCTTAGTGAGATTGGCCGCTTTTTCAATAGTATCAATATCTTCCAGGTATAGGTAGGCCACGTTCTTTGGTCCGTATTTGATCGACTCCACAAAAAAAGGCACCAGCTTGCCGGCAATATCCAGAAACAAGCTTTTGATATTGATATTTTCGGCACCGTCAAAATCGATATATAATTGCAACTCGCCTTTTAAACCCTTGGTTTTGCTAACTGTGCCAATGCGGAAATGATCTTTAAAATCCATACTCATATTAAACAGTAATGGCGAAGCACCCGTAGGACTTCGCCATTATTTGTTGAAAGGAATTGCGAGACTCTCAATTCCTGTTGTGTTGTTTAAATTATTCAGCAGCTGGTGCTTCTTCAGCAGCCGGAGCTTCTGGTTCTGCTTCCGCAACTGGTGCTTCAGTAGTTTCTTCAGCAGCCGGAGTTTCTGTAGCTTCTTCAGCAACTGGTGCTTCTGTTTCAGTTGCTTCTTCTTCCACTTCCGGAGCTTCTTCAGCAGGCGGAGTGTTTTTAGCAGCAACAGCAGCAGCTTTGTCTTCGTTCTTTTTAGCTTCGGCAGCTAATGCAGCTTTACGTGCATCTGCTTTTGCTGAAACCAAGCTATCTTTTTTACCGGTAATTTTACCGTCTTTTTGCTCTAACCATGCAGTGAATTTTGCATCAGCTTGTTCCTGGGTTAAAGCACCTTTTTTAACACCACCTTCTAAGTGTTTTTTGTACATAACACCTTTGTATGAAAGGATAGCGCGGCAGGTATCAGTTGGTTGTGCACCAGTGTTTACCCACTCTAAGGTTTTTTCAAAATTGATGTCAATTGTAGCAGGGTTAGTGTTTGGGTTGTATGAACCTAAACGCTCGATAAAGCGACCATCACGTGGTGCTCTTGAATCTGCGACTACGATATAATAAAAAGGTTTCCCTTTTTTACCGTGTCTTTGCAGTCTGATTTTAGTAGCCATTTAATTTTCTTTATGTGTTCAACATTATCCCCGGAGTCTCTTTCAGCGGGGATGCAAAAGTAAGAAAATAAATTGATTACAAAAGAGTTGCGGGCAAAAATTGCTTGGTAAGCGATGCTAGGCGTTTTTATTGTACCGGGTACGATACTCCAACGGCGATAAACCGGTAACTTTTCTGAATACTTCGCGAAAAGCTTTCTGGTCTGAGTAACCAACTCCATACATCACTTCGTTAACCGTTTTGTTACTGCCCTCAAAAGCGCGTTTGGCCGTTTCTATTTTTACCCGCTGCATATATTCTAAGGGTGTATTGCCTGTAGCTTTAATAAATCGCCTGTCGAAATGACGTCGACCAACTGCAAAACGAGCCGATAAGTGTTCGACAGATAGCTTTTCCGCAGCGTTACCTTCTATATATTGTTGCGCTTCGCGGATCACCTCGTCGTTGTGTTGTTTCTGCCCGTTAAATATGCTAAAGGTAGACTGACTTTGACGGTCAATCTCAACCTGGAATATTTTGGAGCAATAGATAGCAGTTTCTTTGTCATAATATTTTTCTACCAGGTAGATGAGTAGATTCAGAAAAGAATAAGCGCCGCCATTGGTGCAAATGCCGTTTTCGTCGATGATCAATCGCTCGGTTTGCATATTTACCTTTGGGTACAAACTCTTAAAATTATTTTCTACCGCCCAGTGGGTAGAACAATTACGGCCATCTAACAATCCGGCGGCTGCCAACGTAAAAGCGCCGGTACACATACTTGCTATTTCTGTTCCTTTACTGGATTGCTGATTTAGCCAGTCCATTAACTGCTGATTCCCCGGTGTTGCGTTTTCGTAGTTGCGGATAAGCGATGAGGGTACAATGATCAGGTCGGTGCGATTAACACTTAAAATTGCTTTGGTTGGTTTTATTGTCACCAGCCCATTTAGTACCTCTGATTTTTCTGACGCCCCAACCAGGTCGATCGTAAATAACCCATTTTTCCCCGATTTTCTGCGATATCCATTAGCATCCGTAAAAAATTCAAACGCACCAACAATGCAGGCAACAGTGCTCATATTGCTTTGTCCGTCCGGAACTAAAATGCTTAGGTGTTTCATCATATCAAAGATAAGCCCAGAAGATGTCCAAATCAACCCGCGAAAAAGTCTTTTTTGCACACCACTGTGTGGGTGCATGAAGAATACCTTTGTTTAAAACAAACAGCAATATGAATAATCAGGATTTTAGTATCGCTCTCGAATTTGACAAAACACCAGAACAGGTTTTTGAAGCAATTAACAACGTACGCGGGTGGTGGTCTAAAGTATTAGTAGGCGATAGCCAAGAACAAGGTGATGAATTTATTTACCGCCATGGCGATATGCATTATAGTAAACACCGCGTTACAGAACTCTTCCCCAACAAAAGAGTTAAATGGCTAACACTTGAAGGCAGTATCAATTTTGTAGAAAACAAAGACGAATGGAACAACACCGAAGTTATTTTTGAAATCAGCCAAGAAAACGGGAAAACCAAACTCAATTTCACACACGTTGGACTAAAACCCGGACTAGAATGCTTTAAGGGCTGCAGCGGTGGCTGGACCTATTACATTGGTGAAAGTTTGCGTAATTTGATCGAGACCGGTAAAGGTAATCCGGATACGGAATGATCATTTGATCTTGCGTGCAGCAACCCCCTCATTGGTGATCTTCACAGGAAGGATCTTGCCGTCCTTATCAAAATACATTTTATCGATACAAACTACACGATGGTTGCCGTCGGTTTCGCCAAGCGGACGACGATGGTAAACAATATACCATTCATCCGTGCCGGGAACTTGTATAACTGAATTATGGCCAGCGCCGGTTGCTATATTCATATCCTGCTTCAACACCACATCAATGCGCTTAAACGGACCAAACGGGTTATCGCTGATGGCATATGCCACGCGGTAATCCGGACCGGTCCAGCCGCCTTCGCTCCACATCATGTAGTATTTGCCTTTGCGCTTAAACATCAGCGGACCTTCCACATAACCTTCGGGCGTGATGGATTTATAAGTCTCACCATCCGGGAATGGCATAACATCGGTAAAATCATTTTTCAGTTTTACAACGTTACAATGCCCCCATCCGCCGTATATCATATAAAACTGACCGTCATCATCTTTAAAAACAAACTGATCGATAGGCTGCGCGCCGTTAACTATTTTGCCGATAAGCGGCTTGCCTAACAGGTCTTTAAACGGTCCTTCCGGCTTATTGCCAACTGCTACGCCAATACCGCCAATTTCCTTTTTATCATCATGAATGTCATTAGCGCCGAAGAAGATGTAGTACTTGCCTCTGTTTTCGGTAACAGCCGGCGCCCACATAGCGCGTTTTACCCAGCGCACCGAATTAGAATCAACAATATCAGGGTGTTTGGTCCAATGCGCCAGGTCTTCAGATGAATAAGCATCCATAAACACCTGTTCTTTATACTTTGCCGAGTAGGTAGGATAAATCCAATAAGTTTTACCAAATACTTTGGCTTCCGGGTCGGCGTACCAGCCTTTAAAAATCGGATTTCCGGATGTCTCTTGTGCCGCCGCCGCCATTGGCAGCAATAATACAGCTACAAAAAGGTGTTTTATCGATTTAAGCATTGCCTGGCTTATTTCCCTGGTTGGGTTTTTTACCACCTTTTTTCTTCCATGGTCCGCGGCGTTTATTATCACGGTTGCCGCCTCCACCACTTCTTGGCGAATGGGCCGAAGGAATTTCTTTAATACCGGCCAACTCTTCTGGCGGCGGCATTTGTTTTATTTTTTTGTCAATGAGTTCTTCGATGCTTTTCAGCCGGCGCTCATCGCGATGATTTACAAAAGTGATTGCAGTACCGGTAGTTTCGGCACGTGCGGTGCGGCCTATGCGGTGAACGTAATCTTCAGCGTCGCCTGGCGCATCGTAATTGATCACCAGGTCAATGCCTTCCACATCGATACCCCGAGACAGCGCATCGGTGCCTACAATAACCGGAAGCGTTTTATTTTTAAACCGGAGCAGTATTTCTTCCCGTTCGTTTTGCTCCAAGTCTGAGTGAAAAGCCGCCACGTTCATTTGTGCTGCCTTTAGCTCTTTATAAAGTGACTTTACGATCTCCTTACGGGAAGCGAAAATAATAATGCTTTTGTAGTCGCCGTGCTTTAACAAATGAACCACTAACGGGGTTTTTTGCTGATCATGTACACGGTATACCCGCTGATCTATCCCCACCGCCGGCTGCGAAATAGCGATGTTGATCTGCTCCGGATTTTTCAACACCGATTTAGCCAGGTTACGTATGCGCCCCGGCATAGTTGCCGAAAATAACAGGGTTTGACGCTCTTTGGGTAGGTAACTAATGATGCGCATAATATCGTCCGAAAAACCCATATCGAGCATACGGTCGGCTTCATCCAGTACCAGGTATTTAACTTTATCAAGCTTTAAAATACCAGAAGTTAAGTGTGCAATTAATCTGCCGGGCGTGGCTACAATAATGTCTACGTTGTTTTGAATTGCCCGGCGCTGCTGCTCATAAATGTGCCCATCGCCGCCGCCAAAAACCGCTACAGATGAAATGCCTGTAAAATAAGCCAAACCCTCTACTTGCTGGTCAATTTGCTGAGCCAGCTCCCGGGTTGGGCTCAAAATCAATGTCGAAGTAGTGTCCCTATCCGGATTGCGGCCAATAAATTCTAAAACGGGCAGCAAAAAAGATGCGGTTTTACCTGTGCCGGTTTGTGCGCAGGCAATTAAATCCTT
>Ga0209026_1000730_pt1 | contig 19097 bp, 18 predicted proteins | sample AraplaCL_Col_mCL_FD_184262 | JGI IMG/M metagenome (GOLD analysis project Ga0209026, IMG submission 184262) | Arabidopsis root microbial communities from the University of North Carolina, USA - plate scrape CL_Col_mCL (SPAdes) (version 2) | ecosystem: Host-associated > Plants > Roots >... | reverse complement strand
CGCGGTTGGAGCTGTGTTGCTGCTGGCGCAATTTGTGTTTTTTATATTGCTGTATTGGATATAACATTATTCAAGCTTTTTACTTTAAATTTGCAGTATGGGAGCGCATCAGTTACAGGTAACTATCGATCAGGATTCGGGCTTTTGCTTTGGCGTTGTTTATGCGATAGACATGGCCGAAGACATTTTAGCCGAAGATGGTTATTTGTATTGCCTGGGCGATATTGTACATAACGACGAAGAAGTCGACCGCCTGAAGACAAAAGGATTGCGCATTATATCGCACGATGATCTGGTTAACCTGCGTAACGAAAAGGTATTGATCCGTGCGCATGGCGAAGCTCCTGAAACGTATAAAATAGCTCTTGAAAACAACATTACCCTGATCGATGCCTCGTGTCCGGTAGTGTTAAAGCTGCAAAACCGCATTAAAACCTCGTCCGATCAGGATGAAGATATCGTGATATTTGGTAAGCACGGCCATGCCGAGGTGATAGGCCTGCAAGGCCAAACAAACGGCCAGGCTTTGGTTTTTCAGGATATTGCCGAGTTGGATACCATGGAGCTTCCGCAGAAGTTTACGCTGTACAGCCAAACCACAAAAAGCACCGCCAAGTTTTACCAGATCAAAGAGGAGCTGATACAGCGTGGTTATGATATTAAGGCTAACGATACCATTTGCCGCCAGGTATCAAACCGCGACCGTGACCTGCCCGAGTTCGCGGTAAAGTTTAATAAGATCGTATTTGTATCCGGAAAAAAGTCATCAAACGGCAAGGTGCTGTTCGAAGTTTGCCGCAAGTACAATCCCAATACCTATTTCATTTCATCGGCCGATGAGATTGATTACAGCTTGTTTGCCGAAGGCGACACCGTAGGCATAGCCGGCGCTACCTCGACCCCGATGTGGCTGATGGAAGAGGTTAAAGCAGCGCTCGAAAACTATTAACCCTTCACAGGCGTTTCATGAATATGTATAAACCAGCGTCGGGTACCGGTTTTATTGTCGCTTTGATCATTTTGCTGGGCTGGCTAAGTTCCACGGTATTATTGATGCAATGGCAAATAAGCTATACAAACCCCATGCTGTATGTGTTTATGCTGTTGCAGATGCACTTATATACGGGTTTGTTTATCACCGCTCACGATGCCATGCACGGCACGGTATCGCATGATAAAACTATCAACAATTGGATAGGGTATACCGCCACCTTTTTTTACGCCGCTTTTTGGTATCCTAAGCTGTATACCAAGCATCATCAGCACCACAGGCACGTACATACCCAATATGATCCTGATTATCATCCCGGCAGTTTCTGGGCGTGGTACATTAGGTTTATCCGCAACTACCTATCCATTTGGCAGGTGGTATTTATGGCGGTATTGTTTAATGTTTTAAAACTGTGGATACCACAACCCAACCTGTTGCTGTTTTGGGTAACGCCTTCGCTGTTAAGTACCTTACAGTTGTTTTATTTTGGTACGTATCTGCCACATAAAGGTGAGCATAGCAATAAACATCAGTCGCGCAGCCAGCCTAAAAACCATTTGCTGGCTTTTTTAAGCTGCTATTTCTTCGGCTACCATTATGAGCATCACGATTCGCCTGCTACGCCCTGGTGGCAATTATGGAAGATGAAGTGATATTCATCACATTTAACAACTAACTGACATTTTAATTAGCTAACCTTCGGCGGCAACGTTATCTTTGCACTCCGAATTAACAGGCATGAGCAAAAAAGGAGTCTTACTGATCAACCTGGGTACGCCCGATAGTCCGTCGACTGCCGACGTACGCAAATACCTCAACGAATTTTTGATGGACCCGCGGGTGATCGATGTAAACCCTGTTTGGCGTGCAGTATTGGTAAGAGGGATTATTGTTCCGTTCCGCAGCCCTAAATCAGCCGCGCTTTATCAAAAGATATGGAGCGATAAAACCGGATCACCGTTATTGCATTACAGCATTTTACAACGCGACTTGCTGCGTGAAAGCTTAGGCGATGAGTACCAGGTAGAACTTGCAATGCGCTACCAAAGCCCTTCGATCGAATCGGTATTAGCTAAATTTAAAGAATCTTTGGTCGATGGCATCCGTGTTATCCCTTTGTTCCCACAGTATGCGTCGGCAAGCACCGGTTCGGTTTATGATAAGGTGATGGAGGTGATCAGCACCTGGCCAACGAAGCCCAATATCTCGTTCATCAACTCGTTTCACGATGATGATCTGATGATTGCGACATTTGCCGAAAATGCCCGCAAATACCAGCCCGAAACATACGATCATATCCTGTTCAGTTTTCACGGTTTACCCCAAAGGCAGTTGACCAAAGCCGATCATACGCATCAGCATTGCCTTAAGGTGGCCGATTGCTGCGAAACTTTAACAGATGCCAACAAAACATGCTATTCGGCACAATCGCACCATACCGCAAAATTAATTGCTGAAAAACTCAATATCCCGAAAGATAAATATACCATTTGCTTCCAATCGCGTTTAGGCAGCGACCCATGGGTACAGCCTTATACGAGCGAGATTGTGGCCAAACTGGGAAAAGAGGGCAAAAAGCGCGTGCTGGTGTTTTGCCCGGCTTTTGTAGCCGATTGCCTCGAAACCGTTTACGAAGTTACCGTTGAATATGGCGAAGAGTTTAAAGCGCTTGGCGGCGAGCATATGCAACTGGTTGAAAGTTTGAACGACGCGCCAATGTTTATCGAGTCGCTAAAGCGGATGGTGGTGGGTGGCTAAACCTTTTGTCATTTCGAGTGAGCGCAGCGACGAGAAATCTTCTACTTTAGACTCGCTTGAAGCAGAAGACATCTCACCCTCGTTCGGGATGACACAGTTTAAGAAATTTGCCTTATCTCCTCCATAAACTTCTGCGTTGCCCCGGTGTTAGCTTTCACATAAGCCTGTATCTTTTTGCCAACCTCGTCGCGGTAAGCCTCATCGGCAATCAAAATATTAGCAACTTCTCTTAGTTCTTCTTCGTTGATAACCGAAAAGCCAAGTTGTTTTTCAACAACATCGCGCACTTCTTTAAATTTTTGATACCGTGGTCCGAATATTACCGGGAGGCCAAAAGCAGCGGCTTCCAAAATGTTATGGATGCCGGCTCCAAATCCGCCACCAATAAAGGCAATCTCGCCGTACTGATATAGCGATGACAGCATACCAATGTTATCGATAATTAAAACGCTGCAGTCGTGTAAAGCCGATGAATCATCGATTTGTGAAAAGCGGATAGCCTTGCCTGGTGGCATTAGCTTTAAGAGCGTTTGTATTTTGGCTTCGCCAATTTCATGAGGGGCTACAATGAATTTCCAATCAGGGTACAACGGGATAAGTGTCGCGATCAGTTCTTCATCCTTTGGCCAGGTGCTGCCGCCAATAAAAACGGGTTTGCCAGCCTTAAACTTTTCGATAATCGCCAGATCTTTCGGTGATTGTGCGTTTTCCCAAACACGGTCGAAACGGGTGTCTCCGCTTACTGTTACATTATTCACCCCAACAGTTTTAAGCAAGGCTTCTGATTGTTCGTCCTGAACAAAAAAACGCGTTACAAAGCCAAGCATTTGCCGATGCAACCCTCCGTACCATTTAAAAAATATTTGCTTTGGTCTGAATATCCCCGAGATGATGTATAATGGTATCTGCCTTTTGTTCAGCTCGTTAAAATAATGGTACCAATATTCGTATTTGGTAAAAACCGCCAGGGTAGGATTGATGTTATTGATAAATTCGGTGGCGTTTTTTGTAGTATCTAAAGGCAGGTAATAAACGTGATCTGCCAGCGGCGTGTTTTTTCGGATCTCGTAACCTGACGGTGAAAAGAAGGTGATCACAATAGTTTGGCTGGGATACAGCAAACGCATTTTTTCAAGCACCGGGCGACCTTGTTCAAACTCGCCTAAGGAGGCAAAATGAAACCAAATAGATGCCTCTGTGTGTGTAACGTTGTCATTCTTGCGCCCTGATATCCATTTTTTTGCCTTTTTGTTAAAAAAAGAGAATATTAATATTAATATTAAATAAATTCGTAGGAATAAATTGTAAATTAATAACATTTTAGGATTTGAATTATTATCTTCGTCGTTCCGAAGGTAAATTAAAAAACAATTAAAGCGAAAATCAAACTATGAAAATAGCTGTAGTAGGTACTGGATACGTTGGACTTGTAACGGGCACATGCCTGGCCGAAACTGGTAATCAGGTTATATGCGTTGATATTAACGCTCAAAAGGTAAAAATGATGCAGGAAGGCAAATTGCCTATTTATGAGCCTGGCCTCGACATCCTCTTTCACCGTAATATCCAGCAAAACAGATTGCATTTTACAAATAATTTAGCTGAGGCAATCGAAGAGGCCCAGATCATATTTTTGGCTTTGCCAACGCCTCCGGGTGGCGATGGATCAGCTGATTTAAGCTATGTGCTGGGAGCTGCTAAAGACATCGGTAAAATTATAAAAGACTACAAAGTTATTGTAACCAAATCCACGGTGCCGGTAGGTACTGCTGATAAAGTTCGTGCCGCTTTAGGCGCCGAAACTACTGTTGAGTTTGATGTAGTTTCAAACCCGGAGTTTTTACGCGAAGGCGTTGCAGTTGACGATTTTATGAAGCCGGATCGTGTGGTTATCGGTACCAAAAGTGAGCGCGCTCAAAAACTGATGGGCGAGCTTTACGGCCCATACGTGCGCCAGGGCAATCCCATCATCTTTATGGATGAGCGCTCTTCGGAGTTAACAAAATATGCTGCCAATTCATTTCTGGCAACAAAAATTACCTTTATGAACGAGGTTGCTAACCTTTGCGAATTGGTTGGCGCCGATGTTGATATGGTTCGTCGCGGTATCGGCTCGGATGAGCGTATCGGTCGCCGCTTTTTATTCCCGGGCGTAGGCTACGGTGGTAGCTGTTTCCCAAAGGATGTACAGGCGCTGGTAAAATCGGCTGATGAGCATAAATACGAATTTAAGATTCTAAACTCGGTTATCGAAGTTAACGAGACACAGAAAAAAGTTTTATACGAAAAAGTTAACAAGTATTTCGATGGTGATTTAAAAGGCAAAAAGTTTGCCCTTTGGGGATTGGCTTTTAAACCTGAGACAGATGATATCCGCGAAGCACCTGCTTTGTATATTATTGATGAATTGGTTAAAGCCGGCGCTACTGTTACAGCTTTCGACCCTGAGGGTATGGATAACGTACGCAACTTATTAGGTACTAAAATCAGCTATGCCGCCGATCCATATAGTGCCCTGCATGATGCTGACGCATTGCTGATCGTTACCGAATGGTCACTTTTCCGCACACCAGATTTTGATCAGGTAGGTAAATTGTTAAAAAACAAAGTTATTTTTGATGGACGTAATTTATACGATCTGCAAAAAATGATTGATTGCGGATTCTATTATAATAGCATCGGACGTAAAATAGTTGAGTAATTATTAGGTTATTTGTATTGTAATTATTTGTGGGGGATTATCCTCATCGTGTGCAAAAACAACAACCAAAATACCTGATAACGAATAATATAAGGAATGGCAGATAGAAAACGAATACTCATCACCGGGGCAGCCGGGTTTTTAGGCTCGCATTTGTGCGATAGATTTATTAAAGAAGATTTTCATGTTATTGGCATGGATAACTTAATAACCGGCGATCTACGCAATATTGAACATCTTTTTAAGTTAGAGAACTTTGAGTTCTATAATCACGATGTATCTAAATTTGTTCACGTAGCAGGCGATCTGCATTACATCTTGCATTTTGCATCGCCGGCTAGTCCGATTGATTACCTGAAAATACCTATTCAAACATTAAAAGTTGGTTCTTTAGGAACACACAATCTTTTAGGTTTGGCACGCGCCAAAGGTGCCCGCATGTTGATCGCTTCAACTTCCGAAGTTTATGGCGATCCAAATGTTAATCCGCAGCCCGAAGAATACTGGGGTAACGTTAACCCGGTAGGCCCTCGTGGGGTTTATGATGAGGCTAAACGTTTCCAGGAAGCTATCACTATGGCTTACCATACCTTCCACGGTGTTGAAACCCGCATTGTTCGTATATTTAATACTTATGGCCCGCGTATGCGCCTAAATGACGGCCGTGTATTGCCGGCATTTATTGGCCAGGCTTTACGTGGCGAACCGCTTACTGTTTTTGGTGACGGATCGCAAACACGTGCCTTTTGCTATGTCGACGATTTGATCGAAGGGATCTACCGCCTCCTTTTTAGCGATTATGTACAACCGATGAATATTGGTAACCCTGATGAGATAACCATCCGTCAGTTTGGTGAAGAAATTATTAAATTAACCGGAACGGATCAGGAGTTGATTTGCAAAGATCTGCCCGTTGATGATCCGAAACAACGTCGCCCGGATATTACCAAAGCCAAAGCTATTTTAGGCTGGGAGCCAAAGGTATCACGTGCCGAGGGTTTGAAGATTACTTACGAATACTTTAAATCATTGCCCGATAAAGAAATTCATCATAAGGATTTCACTTACTATAACAAGTAAATTATGTCGAAAATATTGGTTACCGGTGGCTTAGGCTACATTGGTTCGCATACGGTGGTCGAACTGGTAAACGCCGGTTACGAGCCTATTATAGTTGATAATTTATCAAACTCCGATATCAAGATCCACGATCAGGTAGCTAAGATCATCGGCTTCAAACCAAAATTTTACCAAATAGATCTCTGCGATGCGCAAGCCGTTAAAGATCTGGCTGCCGCAGAGCCGGATATTGCAGGGGTAATCCATTTTGCCGCCTATAAAGCTGTTGGCGAGTCGGTTGCCAATCCGTTAAAATATTATCACAATAACTTTTACTCACTGGTTAACCTGTTGGAGACCTATTATCACCAACCTGTTAATTTCGTATTTTCTTCAAGTTGTACTGTTTACGGTCAGCCTGAACACCTGCCTGTAACCGAGGATGCACCGATACAACCAGCACAATCGCCGTACGGCAATACCAAACAGGTAGCCGAAGAGATATTGCAGGATACAGTTAAATCGGGCAGTACATGTAAGGTTATTTCGCTTCGGTATTTCAACCCGGTTGGCGCGCACGATTCTGCCCTGATAGGCGAATTGCCGATAGGCGTTCCGCAAAACCTGGTGCCTTTTATAACACAGAGCGCTATTGGTAAACGCGGCCCTATCACCGTATTTGGCGATGATTACAATACGCCAGATGGCAGCTGCATCCGCGATTATATTCATGTTGTCGATCTGGCAAAAGCACACGTTGCTGCGTTGAGGCTGATGGAGGCCAGTGGGTATGCTAAAGGGTACGATATGTTTAACTTAGGTACAGGCAATGGTAATTCTGTATTGGAGGTTATTCACGCTTTTGAATCAACTACGGGCGAAAAGCTAAATTATAAAATAGGCCCCCGTCGCCCGGGCGATGTAGAGCAGGTTTGGGGTGATGTAACCAAATCGACCAATGTATTGGGATGGACAGCCGAATTAGGCATTGCCGAAATGATGCTTTCGGCCTGGAATTGGGAAAAATATTTGGCTGAAAAGCCTTTCTAAAAATTGATTTTTATGAAAAAGATCATCATTACCGGAGGCGCTGGGTTTATAGGTTCACATGTTGTTCGCAGATTTGTAACAACCTATCCTGAATATGAAATAGTTAACCTCGATAAGTTAACTTATGCCGGTAACCTGGAGAACCTGCGTGATATTGAACACTGCCCTAATTACCGTTTTGTAAAAGGCGATATTGTTGATGCTGCGTTTATAGATGAACTTTTTAAAACCGAAAAACCCGACGCGGTTATCCATTTGGCAGCCGAATCGCATGTGGATAGGTCTATTACTAACCCGTTAGAGTTTGTAATGACCAACGTTATCGGCACTGTAAACCTGCTTAACGCTGCTAAAGAACATTGGAAAGGCAACTATAATAAGACCCGCTTTTATCATGTATCAACCGACGAGGTGTACGGCACTTTAGGCGAGGATGGTATGTTTACCGAACACACCGCTTACGATCCACATTCGCCCTACTCGGCATCAAAAGCAAGTTCCGATCATTTTGTGCGTGCTTATCAGGATACTTATGGTATTGACGCGGTGATCTCAAACTGCTCAAATAATTATGGCTCATACCATTTCCCTGAGAAACTTATACCGCTTTCTATCCATAACATCAAGCAATCGAAACCGATCCCGGTCTATGGCAAAGGCGAAAACATACGCGACTGGCTTTGGGTTGAAGATCATGCCCGTGCTATTGATGTGATCTTTCACAAAGCAAAATCGGGCACTACCTATAATATTGGCGGTCATAACGAGTGGAAGAACATCGACCTGATCCGCTTACTGTGCAGCATATTGGATAAAAAATTGGGTCGTCCGGAAGGCGAGTCAGCCAAACTGATCACCTTTGTAACCGATAGGGCAGGGCACGATCTGCGTTATGCCATCGACGCTACCAAGCTTAAAGATGAATTGGGATGGACCCCAAGCATTACCTTTGAACAAGGCTTAGAAAAAACCGTAGATTGGTATTTAGCCAACCAGGAGTGGCTTGATAACGTAACCTCCGGCCACTACAAACAATATTACGAAGACCAATACACTAATCGCTAATTATGTTCGGCCTGTTTAAAAAACGGAAAGAACAATACGAAAGCCTTAATTACGATGCTATAGGAGTAGATATGCACTCGCATGTTTTACCCGGGATCGACGACGGTGCAAAAAATCCACAGGAATCGATAGAACTCATTAGGGCAATGATGTCCGTAGGCATCAAAAAAATAATCGCGACACCACATGTGATGAACGATTATTACCGCAATACTCCTGAGAGCATTAACAATGCTTTGGCGGTTTTAAAAGCCGAGTTAGTTAAAGAACAGATAGATATCCCTGTAGAAGCTTCTGCTGAGTATTTTTTTGATGAGGTTTTTATGGAACTAGTCGAAAAAAACGAGTTGTTGCCAATCGGTAAAAACTACATTTTATTTGAATTTTCGTTCGTCAGCCCGCCACCGGTTTTTATCCCGACATTACAAAAATTAAAAGATGGGGGTTATCAGCCAATACTTGCGCATCCCGAAAGGTACCCGTACTATACCCTCGATCAATACAAAAACCTTAAGGCCTGGGGCTGCATGCTGCAAATTAATACGATATCGTTATCTGGTTATTATGGTCGCGAAACCAAAAGAACTGCCGAAGACCTGGTAGATAATCACCTGGTTGATTTTATATCGAGCGATATGCACGCTACGCGCCACGCCGACGCCTTTGTTAAGTCGCTTGATATGCCCTATGTACAGAGGCTTTTAGCGGATGGCTATTTGAACAATAAGGCTTTGCTTTAATTACTCGTAGCGAAGTGCTTCAACCGGATCAAGCTTTGATGCTTTCTTTGCCGGGTAATATCCCGAACCCAATCCAATAAGCGTACACAATATCACTGCCATAAACAACCATGCCCATGGTATAACAAAGGATCCGCTTATTTGCACTGCTATTAAATTACCAACTGCCATACCTAGCACAATGCCACCAGCTCCGCCAATAAAGCAGATCACGATCGATTCGATCAAAAACTGTTTGCGGATTACAGAAGGGGTTGCGCCAATGGCTTTACGGATACCGATCTCGCGCGTACGCTCGGTAACCGATACCAGCATAATATTCATTAGGCCAATAGATGCGCCGATCAAAGTAATTAAGCCTACAGCAACACCAGCTGCAGTAACACCGGCGAGGTTGCCAGCCAGTTGCTGCTGGATCGAGTCGCTCCGGGTTATCTCAAAGTTATCGTCGCGGTTAATAGGCAGGCGCCTGATATTTCGGAACAGGGAAGTAGCTTCGCCAATTGTTTCGTCCAATGCGCCGGGTTGGCTCACCATTATCCCGATGGTAAACGAAGGGTTGGGATTAGTAGATATTTGCTTGGCCTTAAACACCGGGATAATACAGATTTTATCGCCGGGACCGCCCATACTTGAGCCTTTTGATGCCAACAGTCCTATCACCTTAAACTTGCCGGCGCCAATGGTCAGTTCCTTATCCAGCGGGTTTTCGTTTTTAAAAAGCTTGTTTTTTATTTCATCACCAATGATTGCCACGTTCGCGCCATACTGCAGTTCTGCATGCGAAAAGCTACGCCCTAAAGCAAGTTTGTAACCGCCTGTGGAAAGATAGGCATCGTCACCTCCAAAAATTGTCAAATTAGGGTTGGTTTTTTTATCGCCATATTTTGCGGTACCCTGGTAGGATGCCACGGTATTAACCGAAATAAGCGCCGGTAATTTAAAAGCTTGTTTAAAATGATCAGCTTCCTCATATCTGATGGATTGAAATACTTTCCGGCGGCCACCACCACCAAAACGGATACCGCCGCCGCGGTTACGTATAGTAAATGAATTAGCGCCCATACTCGAAAACGCGTCGTTGGTATATTGTTTTATGCCTTCAATAGCGGTTAATATGCCAACAAGGGCCATAATGCCTATCGCGATGATGAGCGCAGTTAGCGATGTGCGCAACCTGTTGCCGCCAATGGATTGCAAAGCAACCGCAACATTCTCTTTATAATTCATCTGTACAGACATGGGCCGGGTAATTTGGTTGTTAAGACTATCGGGTTAAGGTGTTTGTTACATCCAAAATGGTAAATAGTTTAGCGCATAAAAAAAGCGTCTTGCTATCAGCAAAACGCTTTTAAATATAAAGAATATCTTTTTAAACCGAAAATGAAGTCCCGCACCCACAAGTACTTGCAGCATTAGGATTGCTAAAGGTAAACCCTCTTGCATTTAAGCCATCCTGAAAATCAACCTGCATACCGGCCAAATATAAACCATGAGCCTTGTGCATAAAAACACGGATACCTTCAATGTTATATTCCTGGTCGCCATCTTTTTTCTGATCGAAGCCCAAAACATAGTTCATCCCGGCGCAACCTCCGCCTTCAACACCAACACGTAAGCCAAAATCGTCGCTTAACTCTTGCTGATCTTTTAATTTATACAGTTCTTTTACTGCTCCTTCGGTAAAGGAAACGGGTGCAGCAGCGGTTTCAACAGCAGTATTCATGTTATTTTTAATTTGATGTACAAATATAAGGCAAAATGTAGATTTTTGTTGCTCGCCGGAATGTTTATGACACCGGACTAACATTTTAATTACTATTATGACCCCAGCTTTGTTATTGTTCGAAATACAATCTTCATTAATAGACGTGATTAAGTACACCGTTGCCGGCCTGGCTGTCGTTGCGCTTGCTTACTATCTTGTTAAACCACACCTCGACCGCGCCGAGAGCTTCCAGTTGCTCGAATTGAGGAAATCAGTAGCTAACCAAACCTTACCTTTAAAATTGCAGGCGTATGAGCGCGTCGTGTTATTTATCGAAAGGGTCAATCCCGCCAACATGCTGATCCGCCTTAGTGCCAACGAGTATTCGGCAAGCGAACTACATAGCATGGTTGTGGCCGAGATTCGTAACGAATACCAGCACAACGTTACTCAACAGATTTATGTATCGGCACGCGCCTGGGGCATTGTGCGCAGGGTTAAAGACGATACGATGAGCATTGTTACTAATGCCGTTAAAGGTTTACCCGAAGATGCATCGGGACTTGACCTGAGCAGAACTATACTTACTCACTTGAGTAAGCTGGAAGAAAATCCGTACGATATGGCCTCAACCATGATCAGGAAAGACCTGGAAGATATTTTTTAAGAGTTCAGCCATGTCGCAAAAAAAGTTTACCACCTCATCAGGTATTAAGATACAGGAAGTATATACCGCTTCGCCAACACCAATGGACGAATTGCCGGGGGAGTTTCCATATACCCGTGGTATCCAGAGAGATATGTACCGCGGCCGACCGTGGACAATGCGGCAGTACGCCGGCTTTTCAACCGCCGAAGAATCCAATAAGCGTTATCATTATTTGCTGAGCCAGGGAACCATGGGGCTTTCGGTAGCTTTCGATCTGCCTACGCAGATCGGGTACGACTCAGATCATCACTTAGCTGAAGGCGAGGTTGGTAAAGTGGGTGTGGCCATCGATTCGTTAAAAGATATTGAGATACTGTTTGATGGTATCGAGCTGCAAAAAGTAACCACTTCCATGACGATCAACGCTACGGCGGCTACTTTATTAGCCATGTATATCGCACTGGCTAAAAAACAAGGCGCCGACCTGAAACTGATATCGGGTACCGTACAAAACGATATATTAAAAGAGTACGCTGCCAGGGGCACGTATATCTATCCGCCAAGGCAGTCGATGCGGCTAATTACCGATGTGTTTGAATATTGCAGTAAGGAGCTGCCCAAATGGAATACCATATCTATTTCGGGCTACCACATCCGCGAGGCCGGTTCGACAGCCGTGCAGGAACTGGCCTTTACTTTAGCTAATGGCAAAGCGTATCTAAAAGCGGCAATGGATAAAGGTTTAGATATTAATGTTTTTGCCAAACGGCTCTCGTTTTTCTTTAACTGCCATAATAACTTTTTCGAAGAGATCTGTAAGTTTCGCGCTGCGCGCCGTATGTGGGCGCACATTACCAAAGAGCTTGGGGCTACCGATCCGGGTGCACAGAAGTTACGCTTCCACACCCAAACGGGCGGCTCTACTTTGACGGCTCAGCAACCCATGAATAATATTGTGCGCGTAACCAATCAGGCCATGGCGGCGGTATTAGGAGGCACACAATCGCTACATACCAATGGTTACGATGAAGCGCTGTCGCTCCCTACAGAAGCTGCTGCTAAAATTGCTTTGCGCACGCAACAGATCATCGCTTTTGAAAGCGGGGTTACCGACACTGTAGATCCGCTGGCAGGCTCATACTTTGTTGAATCGTTAACAGACGGGCTTGAAAAGGCCGCGCAATTATATATCGATAAAATTGACGCAATGGGAGGCTCGGTAAAAGCCATTGAAGAAGATTACATCCAACAGGAAATCGCCAGGTCGGCATACCAGTATCAGCAAGATATTGAGAGTGGAGAACAGGTGCTGGTAGGGGTAAACCAGTTTGTTCAGAAGGAAGAAAAGGATATAGAAGTCTTTCGCGTCGACGACTCCATCAGGCAACATCAAATAACCAAGTTGGAGATATTGAAAAAAGAACGTGATAATGTAGCGGTGCGGGATGCCTTGCGACAGCTGGGGCAGGCAGCAAAAGGCGACGACAACTTAATGCCATTTATATTAACCGCTGTTGAAAACTATGCTACGCTTGGCGAAATAGCCGATGCGATGCGTAAAGTTTTCGGCGAACATTGAGCCATAAGGCAATTGTTAATAACGTATCTTCCTAAGTTCCAGTCATCAGAAGAAAAAGAAAAAAAACTTATAAACTTTGTCCACAATGTAATATTTTTGTTAGCTTTATTTTTTGGAAAAGTGATACAAATTAGGGTGGGTTTATCATTGAGAAGTACTGATAAACTGGTGCGGTGGGCCGATAATTAACTAACATTTTTTTGGGAATATAATTGTCTCAATTGTAGTATAACCTATAATAATTATAGGCTTGCAATAATTGGGGAGTAGAAGGTACGCCCTTAACGTTTTTGTGCTTAAATTAATTAATAATTACATTTTTAAGCCTCTAAACAATTAATGGCGTGTCGATGAGAATGTTAAAAAAATGATCATCAAAAAGTGAAAATTTAATTTTTTAATCAGGTTATTTTTTCAATATTCGATGTTCTGAAACCGCACAAGTGAAAGCTTGCGCTGGGGTTTGTAAATCAATAAAATACGATACTACTAATGGAAAAAACTTGTACAAACGTTTGGAATAGCTGCTTGCAGATCATCAAGGATAACATCCCGGCCCAGAGTTTCAAAACCTGGTTCGAGCCTATAAAAGCCTTAAGGATTGAGGGAAGTGTGCTAACCATACAAGTACCAAGTTTGTTCTTTTTTGAGTGGCTCGAAGAGCACTACGTGGGCCTGCTGCGTAAAACAATTAAAAAGCAACTGGGTGAGGATGGAAGACTGGAATACAATATTGTTGTTGAACAATCGTCTTCAAGCAAACCTTACACAACCAATATGCCGTCGAACGGCAATGGGGCCGAAGGTAAAAACCAGTCGATGCCTATCCCTATTTCTATCAATAAGGATATCAAGAACCCGTTTGTAATACCGGGGTTAAAGAAGCTACAGGTTGATCCGCAACTAAACCGCAATTATACTTTTGACAGCTTTATCGAGGGTGATTGCAACCGCTTGGCGCGTTCGGCAGGGTATGCTGTTGCGGCAAAACCTGGTGGCACATCTTTCAACCCATTAATGATATATGGCGGCGTTGGTCTAGGTAAAACTCACCTGGCACAAGCCATTGGTAACGAGATTAAACGTACGTTGCCCGACAAGCTGGTTCTGTACGTATCCTGTGAGAAATTTACCCAGCAGTTCGTTGACGCGTTAAAGCATAATAACATTAACGATTTTGTGAATTTTTACCAGGCTATTGATGTGCTGATCATGGATGATGTGCACAACTTTGCAGGTAAAGAAAAAACACAGGATTTCTTTTTCCATATCTTCAATCACCTGCACCAATCGGGCAAGCAACTGATCATTACATCAGATAAAGCCCCTAAAGATCTGGCTGGTTTAGAAGAACGTTTACTATCCCGTTTTAAATGGGGCCTTTCGGCTGACCTGCAGGTTCCGGATCTGGAAACCCGCATGGCTATCCTGAAAACTAAAATATACCAGGACGGCATTGAACTGCCAAACGAGGTAGTTGAATATGTAGCTCATAATATTGATAACAACGTGCGTGAACTTGAAGGTGCGATGGTTTCGTTACTGGCGCAGTCAACCCTGAACCGCAAGGAGATCGATTTGAACCTGGCCAAGCAAATGCTCAAGAACTTCATCAAAAACTCTACTAAAGAGATCTCGATGGAGTACATACAAAACCTGGTTTGCGAGTACTTTGAAGTACCAATCGAAATGGTAAAATCGCAAACACGCAAACGCGAAATTGTACAGGCCCGCCAAATATCGATGTACCTGGCCAAGGCACACACCAAAAGCTCATTAAAATCAATTGGTAGTTTCTTCGGTGGCCGCGATCACTCGACCGTGATCTACGCCTGCCAAACAGTTGAAGATTTAATCGATACCGATAAGAAATTTAAAGGCTACGTTGCCGATATTCAGAAGAAGTTAAAGATGTCGTAGTAACAGACTTCAGAATAAAGAAAAGTCCCTGCTTTGATTAAAGCAGGGACTTTTTTGTTAATCACGAGCTACAATTCTCCCAACTTCATCAACGCATAAAATAAATTGGTGCAATGCAGGGCCTGCGCTATTTTGTTATCCGCCAATAGTTGTTTTACCTCGGCAACAGTGTATTCTTCTACAATAATGTCCTCGTGCTCATCCAGATCCAGTTCCTGAACTTTCTTGCCGTTTTTGGCGATATAACAATAGGTGTGATTGTTGCCGGTTGCCGGATTAGCATAAACAATGGCTATTTGTTCAACTTCATCAAACTGGTAGCCGGTTTCTTCCAGTAGTTCGCGTTTAATAGCGTCTTCAGGTTTTTCGCCGGTTTCGATAACCCCACCGGGGAGTTCTAACGATATAATTTCGGCAGCATGGCGATATTGGCGCACCAGTAAGATCTCGCCTTCTTCGGTAAAAGCTACGGCGTTGCTCCAGTTTGGATATTCCAATACATAGTAAGCAGGGTTTATCCGGCCATCGGGTAGCTCACAGGTATCAACCCGTAAAGTGGCCCAAGCCCCGGTGTGTACATATTTTGAAGAAAGTGTTTTCCACTTCAGATCTCTCATAGAAAAAAAGAATATATAATTAAACTGTCAAGTGCGGAACGGTCCAAACTAATGGCTAATGGCTAATGGCTAATGGCTACCAGCTCCCGCTCGAGCCGCCGCCGCCAAAATCGCCGCCGCCAAACCCACCGAAGCTGCCGCCACCACTGTCGGAGCCGCCACCATCCGAACCGCCGCCGCCCCAGCCATTGCTGCCGCTGTTACCCAACGTAGAGCCTGCCAGGAACCACCAGAACGGACTTGCCCCACCGCGGCCGCCAATAATGTGCCCACCACCCCGGCCAATATTTCTGAAAATCATGATCAAAATAACAACGATAATGAAAATGATTATACCAATATTACCGCTATCGCCATTATCATTAATATTGTTATTGCTGCTACGATTCTGAACCGGTACATCAGCTTTGTATTCGCCTCGCATGTATTGCATCAGCGAAGTAACTGCCGCATCTAAGCCACCATAGTAATCACCTCTTTTAAAAGCAGGTGTAATCTGATTATTGATCACCTGATTGGTTATCGCATCCGGAATGGCACCTTCAGCACCGTACCCGGTTTGGATGGTTACTTTATGGTCTTCCATTGCAACCAATATCAATATGCCGTTATTTTTGCCTTTTTGGCCGATACCCCAATTGCGGCCCAGCCCGGCACCGTATTCGGCAATATCATAACTGCCGACAGATTTGATCATCACCACAGCGATCTGCGTGGAGGTCGAATCGTTAAAGGCAACCAGCTTATTTTCTAATTGTATTTTATTATCCGCGCTAAGTGTATTGGTATAATCCGTAACCAGGGTATTCGATTTTGGCGGATACTCCTGGGCGAATGACCGGCTGCCGGTAACAGCCAGTAAAACGATCAATAGATATTTTCTGAACATGGGTTTAGGTTTATTTGCCATCCATAAAAGCTATATCGTCTGGCAATTGGGTTTTATCACTATCGTTGTGCGGAAAGTATTTAGCCAATTGTTCACCGGCTATTTTTACGCCGGTCACAATACCATCAACAAGTTCGCCATATTTAAAATGTTGCAGCATGGCATCTTTGGTGTTATCCCAAAAATCGGCCGGTACAACACTGTCGATACCTTTATCGCCAATAATGGCAAATTTACGGTCGACCGTTGCCAGGTAGATCAATACTCCATGCCGGTGCTTGGTGTGCTGCATCCCCAGTTTCTTGAAATAGTGGGTGGCACGCAGCAGTACATCTTCGCTGCAGGTCTTTTCAATGCAAACCCGCAATTGCCCCGAGGTTAGCTTTTCGGCGTCCTCAATGGCTACGCGTATGCGTTGCTGCTCTTCGTCGCTAAATAATGACATGGTTTATTATGATTACACTGATTGTTTTGTATTAAAATTTCACTTCGGGTGCTTTCTCACTGCCCGGTTCTGCCTGGAAGTAACCCTTTTCGGCAAAACCAAACATTTTCGCGGTGATATTAGCCGGGAAAGAGCGAATCTTACCATTGTATTCCTGTACAGCTTCGTTAAAATCTTTACGGGCAACAGTTATCCTGTTTTCGGTACCTTCCAACTGTGCCTGCAATCCTAAAAAGTTAGCATTGCTTTTCAGATCAGGATAATTCTCGGTGATCACCATCAGTTTACCCAAAGCACTGCTTAATTCACCTTGTGCAGCCTGAAATTTTTGAATCGACTCTGGTGTCAACTTAGTCGGATCAACCTGGATTGAAGTTGCTTTTGCCCGGGCATTAATTACATCGGTTAAAGTACTTTTTTCAAAATTGGCAGCACCTTTCACGGTAGCCACCAGGTTGGGCACCAGATCCGACCGGCGCTGATAGTCATTTTGAACCTGTCCCCATTTAGCTTTAACGTTTTCGTCCATTTTAACCATGCTGTTATAGCTGCATGAGCTTAATGAGGCTGCCGCCACAATGATCAATAATGCTGAGAATATCTTTTTCATGTTGAGTGTAGATTTTTATGATCTGTTAATATGAGTAATGCAAATTACATACCTTTGTTTCCATTCGGGATAAAAACCCGGCGTAATATGACCAAAGATATTGAAATTACCTGCCTGCCACACGAGCATGAAGATGAGCCCGCTTTAAAGAGAATCGTATCGGCAACACTCAAACTCCCTTTAAACAAGGCATTTGCTATAAAGATACTTAAAAGATCTATCGATGCGCGCGGCCGTAAAGTTATTTACCGGCTGCAAATTAAAGTTTTTATTGAAGAACAACCCGTGGCAGATGTTTATACGGTAAACTATCAAAATGTCAGTAACGCCAAAGCTGTTGTTATTATAGGCGCAGGTCCGGCCGGATTGTTCGCAGCTTTGCAATGTATCCAACTCGGTTTAAAACCAATTGTGCTGGAGCGTGGTAAAGATGTTAAACGCCGCAGGCGCGATCTGGCCGATATCAATAAACAAGGCATCATCAATCCCGAATCGAACTATTGCTTTGGCGAAGGGGGAGCGGGCACTTATTCGGATGGAAAGCTGTACACCCGGTCGACAAAGCGCGGTGATGTGAACGAAGTTTTAAAAACCTTTGTAGCACACGGCGCTTCCGCAGATATATTAATAGATGCAAGGCCACATATCGGCACCAATAAACTCCCGCAGATCATTACCGCTATAGCCGATACAATCCGCAATGCGGGTGGTGAAATATATTTTGATACTAAGGTAACAGGCCTCGTCATTAACTTTAATAAAATACAGGGTGTTAAAACTTTGGCCGGTGATCAGATAAGCGCCGATGCCGTGATTTTAGCCACCGGGCATTCGGCACGCGATGTGTTTGAAATGCTGCATCAGCAAGGTGTGTTGATCGAACCTAAAGCATTTGCTTTGGGCGTACGTATCGAACATCCCCAGCAAATTATCGATCAGGCGCAATATCACTGCGAAAATCGTGGCGAGTTTTTACCGCCATCTTATTATAACCTGGTGGAGCAGGTTGACGACCGCGGGGTATTTTCATTCTGCATGTGCCCGGGCGGTATCATCGCGCCATGCGCTACCGATTATAACGAGATCGTAGTTAACGGCTGGAGCCCGTCAAAACGCAATAATCCCTTCGCCAATTCGGGGACGGTTGTTCAGGTTAATCTGGAAGATGTTCCGGGTAAACCCGATGACCCTTTCCGGATGTTAAACTTCCAGCATCAGATAGAACAGTCGGCCTACAAAGCGGGCGGTGGTCAATTGGTTGCCCCGGCGCAGCGGATGGTTGATTTTTTTGAAAATCGTGTTTCTGCCAATTTGCC
>Ga0209026_1000728_pt1 | contig 19168 bp, 18 predicted proteins | sample AraplaCL_Col_mCL_FD_184262 | JGI IMG/M metagenome (GOLD analysis project Ga0209026, IMG submission 184262) | Arabidopsis root microbial communities from the University of North Carolina, USA - plate scrape CL_Col_mCL (SPAdes) (version 2) | ecosystem: Host-associated > Plants > Roots >... | reverse complement strand
CCCCCCGGTAGCCATACATAAAACGGCGTGATGCACAGCTGGTAAAAAGTTTTTAACCCCTGTACGGCCCGGAGCGTGCAATCCTAAAAAATAGCCCGCTCCCACAAACACCGAAGGTTCGTTCATCACCATCCAGTGCTTCACACGGTCGCCAAAGCTTTGCGCGCAGATAGTTACAAAATCGCTAAACCAGTTTATAACTTCACGGTTCGTCCAGCCGCCTTGCAATTCAAGAGCATGGGGCAAATCCCAATGGTAAATGGTAACCCAGGGCTCAACGCCACATTCGAGGCAAAAATCTACCACACGGTTATAAAAATCAATACCGGCCTGGTTAAGGGATGCTTTGGTACCATCAGGCATAATACGCGGCCAGGCGATAGAGAAACGAAAGTTGGGAACATTTAATTTTTTAACGAGCAGGATATCCTCGCGGTAACGATTATAAAAGTCGGTGGCTATTTTGGGATGATCGCCGTTTAAGGTTTTACCTTTTGTTTGAGAGAATACGTCCCATACGGAAAGGCCGCGGCCATCAACATCAAAGCTACCCTCGATTTGGGGTGCGGCGGTTGATACTCCCCAATCAAAATCGTCACCAAAAAGCTGTTTGTTAAGATCGTTTTTTTCGATAACAGAGTCCATCTATAGTCCAGGTCAAGCTAATTTTTGCCTAAACTGTAAATTTTAATTCAAAGTAGAACAGAAAATTAAATAAATAATAATTTTAGTGCATAAACGACGAACGCATGCTTTTTAAAAAAAGTATTTTTTTAATGTTCCGGATAAGCGAGAAAACATTGAACGCGTTTTTCATGATCGTTGTATTTAATGCTAAATTAAGAACCCGTGGTTACCTTAACGTAAGGCGTTGATTACCTTTTTGTTAAATATACGGAAAAGTATCCTTAAAAGTTACAGTTTACAACGATAACAGTGACAAACGGGATTGGTTTTATGAATAACCGTTATTCCGAATAAACACTCTGCACCCTATCACGCAGGTTATAACCCGATACCATTACCTCGCCGTAAGCGCCAGCGGTACGTATCGCGATTAAGTCGCCACGGAAAGATTCGGCCAGCTCAACATCTTTACGGAAACAATCGGTGCTTTCGCAGATCGGACCTACTACATCGTAGTGAAGTTGTGAGTTGTCGGTTGTGGGTTGTGGGTTGTGAGTTAAATTTTCTATCTGGTGATAAGCCTGGTACAGCATCGGGCGAATCAGCTCTGTCATGCCGGCATCAAGGATAAGAAAGTTCTTTTTCAGGCCGTTTTTAACGTAAAGTACGCGGCTTATCAATGCGGCCGATTGCGCAACCAAAGCACGACCTAATTCAAAATGTACCTCCTGATTTGGTTTTACATTTAAAAAATCGTTAAATACTTTAAAATAGCTTGCAAAATCGCAGATTGGATTTTCATCCGGGTTATGATAATCTACACCCAAACCGCCACCTAAGTTTAATACTCTAATGGGCAGGTTGCGATCTTCGAACCATTGCTGTAATTCGTTTACACGGACACATAGGTTTTTGTAGACACTCAAATCAGTGATTTGTGATCCGATATGAAAATGGATACCGATAAACAGCAGGTTGGGGCATTTAGCCAACGCTTCTACAACCGAGGGTAATTCCCATGTGTTAACGCCAAATTTATTTTCCTCTAGCCCTGTAGTTATAAAATGGTGCGTATGCGCGTCAACATTGGGGTTAATGCGGATAGCTACGCTGGCTGTTTTGTTTTTAGCTTTCGCCAGATCGTTGATAATCTGTAATTCCTGAACCGACTCCACATTAAAACAGAAGATATCGCGGTCAAGGGCCTCGTTTATTTCTTTATCCGATTTACCTACGCCGGCAAATACAATTTTATCTTTACTAAAACCATGTTCAACGGCTGCTTTCACTTCGCCACCGCTTACGCAATCAGCGCCAATGCCAAAAGACTGGATCATATCCAAAACTTTGGGATTGAAATTGGCTTTCATTGCATAATGCACATGAAAATTGTATGGTGCGGCTGCGGAAGTACAAGCCTGTAAAGTTTGTTTAAGCAGGTTTAGATCATAATAGTAAAACGGTGTTTCTAATTGCTGAAAACGGGATATGGTGTTTGGAGTAAACATGTTTTTTATTTGTTCATGGTTCATGGATGATAGTTCATGGCCATTGTGTTTTTAATTTTTTATTTTAACGTCCTAAATATTATTAGTTTACCGACCATGAACCATGATCTATGAACTATCAACCTTTAGAATAATCGACTGTGTAAACTACGTAAGGCTTCAACCTTGTCGCCTGTTTTTACCAGAATGGATATGTTATAGCTGCTGCCGCCGTATGATATCATGCGTACCGGGATGTGCTTTATTGCTTCTAAAACCTTAGCGGCATAACCATGTGTTTCGGCCCTGAAATCGCCAACCACGCAAATGATGGTTTGGTTAACATCTATCTCAACAGTCCCAAACGCATTTAGCTCTGCTCTGATATCGTCCAGATGCGTAGTATCGTCAATGGTTAACGATACGGCAACCTCCGATGTAGTGATCATGTCGATCGCCGTTTTGTAGCGTTCAAATACCTCGAACACCTGGCGCAAAAAGCCATGTGCCAACAACATGCGGCTCGAGTGGATGTTTATAGCGGTAATGCCATCCTTAGCGGCGATAGATTTGATCTCACTCCTGTCGTTATTACTATCAATCAGCGTACCGGGAGCAGCGGGTTCCATCGTATTTAGCAGTCTTACCGGGATCTTATATTTCTGAGCCGGGAAAACACTCTGCGGGTGCAGTATTTTCGCACCAAAATAGGCAAGCTCTGCAGCTTCGTCGAACGATAACTGCCTGATAGGCTTTGTACCCTGAACAATGCGCGGATCATTGTTGTGCATACCGTCGATATCCGTCCAAATCTGCACCTCATCGGCACGGATAGCAGCACCAATTAACGATGCCGTATAGTCGCTGCCACCGCGGCGCAGGTTATCCACTTCGCCAAAGGCATTGCGGCAAATATAGCCTTGGGTGATAAGCAGCTTATTATCGCCGTGCTTTTGCAAAAGCGGTCTGAGGTGTGCAGTAATATGATCGATCTCAGGTTCGCCGTCTTCGTCTATCTTCATAAAGTCCAACGCGGGTAATAGAACCGATTTAACGCCTAACTCCTGAAGATAGACATGATATAAAGTAGTTGACAGAAGTTCGCCTTGCGCTAAAACAACCTTATCTTCTATACCTGTAAAAAGGTCGTTGGCTAAAGAAGAAAGCAGGTCAAAGTGATAATCGATCACTTCTTTACCTAAAACAAGAAAGTCACTTTTAAAATAAAGTCCCTTTATAAAGGTTTCATAGTGAGACTTTAAAGAAGCTATGAGGACTGATGCCTTATTTTTATCGCCGCTAAGGTAAGCCCGACCTATTTCTACCAGACCATTGGTGGTACCCGAAACCGCGGATAATACAACGATCTGCCTTTGGGACGGATCGATTATATCCAGCAATTTCTTCATCCGCTCGGGGCTGCCTACTGAAGTGCCACCGAATTTTAAAACTTTCATCCTTTATTCTTTAGAAACCCTTATATCAATATAAGCGTTCAAAATTAGGATTTTAAGACAAATGTTTGCACCCTCGCCGAAATTTAATTCGGAATCGGCACTTAATAGTTAATCCTAACAGAAGAAAATTATTGTTAGCTTGACAAAAAGCTGTGGTATTTGGCAGGTAGTTTGTATTAATACATCTATGCAACCCTATAAGAATGCGGCAGGAAATTCGGGCGTTACAGGCTACGAAATCGGCAATGATTTTATTATTGTTGAATTTCAGGACGGCAGCACTTATTTATATGATTATCAAAGCACGGGCCAGGCCAATATCGAACAAATGAAGATCCTAGCCTTAACCGGAGTAGGTCTAACAACTTTTATCAACCAACATGTAAGGGGGCGTTATGCCAAAAAACTAAAATGAATTGTTTATTTGGCTCTTTTTGCTGTCACCCTTACTGCGTCATCTTCCTTGGTTTCGAACGTGATTTCATTATCCGTTAATTTGATGATATAAAACGGGAAGACTCTGGTCTTGCCGTTCGCTAGCTGTTCGGTCACCTCAATATTATTGTCCTCAACATGGTATTTACCTTGCGATAGGACTTTACTTTCGGATATAATTACCAGGTCGCCATTTGATGAAAAGGTGATGTAGGGAGCCTTTTCGGCGAGAACGCGTGCAGAAACAGTATCATAGGGATTGCGCGAGTATGGATTACCTACCTTAATGTAGTTCCATCTGCCGATAACCGCCTCGGGTTTAATAACGTTTTTACAGGATACAAATACCGACAATATCCCTACTAAGAAAATTAGAACGATGTTATAACTGCGCTGAATCATTTTGCAAATTAAACATTTCGGCTATTAACTCAAACGAACGGAACCGATCCTCTTGTGAATAAGTGATGGCAGCGGCCATTATTTCGTCGGCATCGCAGTTAGTAGCCAGGTCGATGATTTGCTGTTTAACCTGCTCGGGCGTGCCGGCGATGATACGATTGCTATTGGCTTCTATACGCATTTTATCCTGCAAGGTATAAGGGTAGTCTTTAATATCGGCATAAGGCATCATACCTTCACGCACCTCCCCTTTTTCCATTTGCAGAAAAACATGCAGTAGCGATTTCTTTAGTTGTTCCGCTTTCTCTTCTGTATCGGCACACAACACCCATATCGCGATAAGCACCTCTGGTTTAGCAAAGGTGTCCGACGGGATAAAACGTTCGCGATAAGCCTGAATAGCTTCTTTTACCCCATTAGCAGCTATAAACTGAGCAAATGCGAGACCAAGTCCCATTTCTGCGGCTATATAGGCGCTGGTGCCGCTTGATGTCAGCATCCAGATAGGTGGTTCGTCATATACAACCGGGATGGCTTTAACCGGCCCGAACTGCGTTTGTACTCTATCATTAAAATAAAGCTGCAACTCATTTACCTGCTGTATATAGTCTTCTTCTTTAAAACGGTTCCCCGGATTTAATAAAGATGCAGTTATTCTGTCGCCACCTGGTGCACGGCCAACGCCCAGGTCTATTCGTCCGGGCGCCAGGGTTTCTAACAGTCTAAAGTTCTCGGCAACCTTAAGCGAGCTATGATTTGGTAACATAATGCCACCGGCGCCCAACCTGATGGTTTTGGTAAAAGCTGCGAGGTGGGCTATCAACACTTCTGGTGCAGAGCCTGCTATACTGGCCAGGTTATGATGTTCGGACATCCAAAACCTGTGATACCCCCAATCTTCGGCTTTTTGTACCAGTTGGATGGTTTGTTGTATGGCGTTTTTTGCAGTATTACCCTTGCTAATGGTAGATTGATCGAGTATGCTAAGTTTAATATTCTTCATTGAAAGATAAATGATCGCTAAAGTGCTTTTAGCAGATGCAAATTGAAGAATTTGATGCTGATTATTCGTAATGCTAAAATCATAAATCGTCAAAAAAACAATTTATGACACAACTTTTAGATTACTGAATTCGTAGAAAATGAAAAGGGTGATCACTTGGTTAATGACCACCCTTAAATACTTTAGGTTTATAGCTGGTTAGACTACGTAATTTACAAGAGCCACGATACCTATTAATGCCAGGATACCTGCTTGCAACTTTTGTTCAAAAGTTAATGACTGGGTTATTGCTTTCATTTTTCTTAAGGGATTAACCAAATGTACCTATAAAAGCCTCTTGCGCAATACTCCAAATACACTTTTATTAATTTTCAATTAACATTTCCATTACGTTGTGTCCAACATCGTTGTAATGATTTTCTAATACCAAAATTGCAACAAACCAGTATTTTTTTTACAAGTACAAATTCGAAAAATGACGGTTTAAACGATTTAAAGCAGGAAAATCAATCTTAATTCTGCTTAAGAACTTCAACGTTTCGATAAAACACTTATTCGCGTTTTTTTATTCAGGCAAATTTCAGTTCTGGTGATCTATTGGCACCACCCGTTGTGCAATATTATTTATTTGTTAATTAACACTATACATTTAATAATAACATATAAAAACAGTATATTTAACGTATACGGACGAAAAGGAAATGATGAAGAAGACAGCCATAATTATTTTTATTAAGAACCCTGACCTGGGCAGGGTAAAAAAGCGACTGGCGAAAACACTTGGCGACGAAAAAGCTCTTGATATTTATAAGGAAATGTTGGAGCATACCCAAGCCATCACCAAAGCCTTGAGCGTTGATAAATATTTGTTTTACGACAGGGTAAAAGATATGCGCGATTCGTGGCCGAACGATATTTACAACAAGGAATTACAAACAAGCCCTTACATGTCTACCCGTATAAGTAATGCCTTTAAAAAAATCTTTGCCAAAGGTTACGAACATGTAGTTATCATTGGTAGCGATTGCCTGGAATTAGATGAACGTATGATCCGGCTGGCATTCAGGCAGCTTGAACATTTTGATACTGTGGTTGGACCCACCAGGGACGGAGGATTTTATCTGTTTGGTATGAATGTATTCAATTCCGAATTATTTAAAGTACATAGCTGGGGTACACCCGCCCTCGCTTCGGATATCATTAAAGTCATTCATAACTTACGCAGATCATGCTTTATGCTATCGGAGCTATCTGGAGTGGTGACCGCTGACGATTTGAATGACAATATAAAACAGTTAGTTAAATAGATCTTTTAAATTACTGATAATCAATGGTTGTTAACCAAAGATTAATGAATGCATTTACCGAAACCGGCTTCTATCTTACCTGTACTCTTTACCTTATTCTGACTATTACAACACTATTTACAGTATTAATTACGTACTTTTGCACCCCATAAGCAATGAGTAAGCACGGTAGGATTTTGGTAGCCATGAGTGGCGGGGTTGATAGCTCGGTGGCAGCAGTGATGTTGCACGAACAGGGCTATGAGGTTATCGGGTTAACGATGAAGACCTGGGACTATGCCTCGTCGGGCACCAATACCAAAGAAACCGGTTGCTGCAGTTTAGACAGCATTAATGATGCCCGCGCATTGGCGGTAGATTATGGTTTCCCCCATTATATATTGGATATCCGCAGCGAGTTTGGCGATTTTGTGATCGATAATTTTGTCGATGAATATTTGGCAGGCCGCACCCCCAACCCATGTGTATTGTGTAATACTCATATAAAATGGGAAGCGTTACTAAAACGTGCCGATAAATTGGATTGCGAGTTCATTGCTACCGGGCATTACGCTAACATTCGCCGGCATGACAATGGCCGCTATGTGATATCCAAAGGTTTAGACGAACATAAAGATCAATCATACGTGCTTTGGGGCGTATCTCAACAAAACCTTGCACGCACCCATTTCCCATTAGGCAGTTACGCTAAAGCGGAGATCCGCCAAATGGCTAAAGACATGGGTCAGCTGGAACTAGCCAACAAAAGCGAAAGCTACGAGATTTGCTTTGTGCCTGACAATGATTACCGTGCTTTTTTACGCCATAAAGTCGGCGATCTGGAAGAACGCGTTGATGGTGGTAACTATGTTTTAACCGACGGCACTGTTGTTGGCAAACATAAAGGTTATCCTTTTTATACTATTGGTCAACGCAAAGGTTTGGGTGTAGCGTTTGGCCACCCGATGTTTGTCACCCAAATATTGCCCGAAAGTAATACTGTTGTATTGGGTACTGCCGATGAACTGGAACGCAAAGAAGCCTGGGTACGCAATCTTAATTTGATTAAGTACGAAAGCATTACCGAACCAATTGAAGCTATCACTAAAATAAGATATAAGGATGCCGGTTCGCTGAGTAATATCGTGCAAATTGCCGACCATATGAAAGTTGATTTTCATCATAGCGTATCGGGTATAGCACCTGGTCAGTCGGCTGTATTTTACGAAGGTAACGACCTTTTGGGTGGCGGCTTTTTGATCTGATCCTGCACTCCATTCCGTTTACAAGCGGCATCAATTTACATTTACAAACAATTATTTTACAACAACTAAAGTTTGTGTTTCGCATTCTTTATGCTTTATTTGCAAAAAAACTAACGAATGGCTAAAAATTTACTGATAGTAGAATCTCCGGCGAAAGCCAAAACTATTGAGGGATACCTGGGTAAAGACTTTACCGTAAAATCGAGTTACGGGCACATCCGCGACCTGATCAAATCGGAAGACGCCATTGATATCAACAATAATTTTGAACAGAAGTACGAGGTTCCGGCAGATAAAAAGCAGGTAGTTAGCGAATTAAAGAAATTAGCAAAAGAAGCCGAGATGGTTTGGCTCGCATCCGATGAGGACCGCGAGGGAGAAGCTATATCGTGGCATTTATTTGATACATTAGGTTTAAAAGATACTACCACAAAACGTATAGTTTTTCACGAGATCACCAAATCGGCAATTGAAAAGGCGATACAAAACCCAAGAAAAATAGATTACAATTTGGTGAACGCCCAACAGGCACGTCGTGTATTAGACAGGTTAGTTGGATTTGAGCTTTCGCCTGTTTTATGGAAAAAAGTTAAGCCGTCGCTTTCGGCAGGCCGGGTACAATCTGTTGCCGTACGATTGATTGTTGACCGCGAACGTGAGATCAATAAGTTCAAAAGTGAAGCCGCCTTCCGCATCGTCGCCATATTTGGGAAAGGCCGTGAGGCTTTTAAAGCAGAATTACCGGAACGCTTTAGCAACCAAGAGGACGCTGAGAAATTTTTAACCGATTGTATCAACGCAGCGTTCACAATAAGAAGTTTAGAGACAAAACCCGCTAAACGCAGCCCGGCAGCACCATTTACTACATCAACCCTACAACAGGAAGCCAGTCGTAAACTTGGCTTTTCCGTATCCCGAACCATGTCGGTAGCGCAAAAGCTATACGAATATGGTAAGATAACCTATATGCGTACCGATTCGGTTAACCTATCGGATACTGCTCTGAACGCGGCCGAAAAACAGATCGTATCTGCTTACGGCGAAAAATATCATCAGCTACGCAAATACAAAACCAAGTCGGCAGGTGCCCAGGAAGCTCACGAAGCCATCAGGCCAACTTTCTTTGAGAATCACACTACTGACGGCGATCCATCAGAAAAACGTCTGTACGAGCTAATATGGAAGCGTGCGATAGCATCGCAAATGAGCGAGGCACAGTTTGAAAAAACAACCGCTAAAATTGATATTTCAACCCGCGGCGAAAACCTGATCGCCAATGGCGAAGTGATGAAGTTTGACGGCTTTCTAAAAGTTTACCTTGAATCAGTAGATGAGGATGAAGAACTGTCAGAAGATGGTGAGAACGCGATGTTGCCGCCGTTAACGCAAGGCCAGAAACTGGAGTTGCGTGATATGACGGCTACCGAACGTTTTTCGCGGGCCGCAGCACGATACACCGAGGCCAGTTTGGTTAAGAAATTAGAAGAGTTAGGCATTGGCCGTCCGTCAACCTACGCTCCTACTATCTCTACCATACAAAACCGTGGTTATGTAGTAAAAGAAGATCGCGAGGGCAAACCACGCGCTTACCGTGAATTAACATTAAGCAGTGGCTCGATCAGTAAAGAAACAAAATCTGAAAACACCGGTGTTGAGAAAGCAAAATTGTTCCCTACCGACATTGGTGCAGTAGTTAACGATTTTTTAGTGCAGCATTTTAAAGGCATTGTTGACTTTAATTTTACTGCCAGTGTTGAAAAACAATTTGATGAAATAGCGCAGGGATTAAAAGAGTGGACGGATATGATCCGCTCGTTTTACACCCCTTTTCATATCGAAGTTGAAAGTACTAAATTATCGGCAGACCGTGCTACAGGTGAACGCGACCTGGGAATAGATCCGGTGAGTGGTAAAAAGGTATCGGTCCGTATAGGCCGTTACGGCCCATTTGTACAGATCGGCGAAAGCGAAAGTAAAGAAGAAGGCGGCAATACCGAAAAACCGGCATATGCCAGCTTACGTGCAGGGCAAATGATAGAAACCATAACGCTTGAAGAAGCGATGGAACTGTTTAAACTACCGAAGAAGGTTGGTTTTTATGAAGATAAGGACATGACTGTTGCCATTGGTAAATTTGGGCCTTACATTCGTCATAATAGCGCATTCTACTCGTTACCTAAAGAAATCGATCCACACGATGTTACGGAAGCACAGGCGATTGAAATAATTGAGGCTAAACGTAAAAGAGATGCCGAACGCCTCATCAAAACATTTGATGAAAACCCTGATGTTAAGATACTGAATGGGCGCTGGGGGCCATACGTTGAGTTTGGTAAATTAAATCTTAAAATTCCTAAAGATAAAGATGCGCTAACCCTTACTTACGAAGAATGTAAAGCTTTGGCCGATGCTGCTGAAAAAGAGCCTAAAAAAACAGGTCGCTTTGGTAAAAAGGCAACAACCCCGGCAGTTAAGATAGCGGCAAGCAAAAAGCCATCAGCAAAACCCGCGGCAAAAAAAACAGCAAAGAAAAAATAGGTAACAAACGAGATATATTTAATAAATACAATTGCTGAATTAAAAAATACATTTATATTTATTACATATTTTTCGCTATAGTAAAACCTTATACCTCAATGCCCCCGTCTGCCTATTCTACCTTGTCCTGTTTATCATATTTTAAGAAATGGTACTGGGTTTTATATCTTCTGTTATTATTTTTTTTTAACAAAACTGAAGCACAAACAAGTATTGCCTGCCCTTTAAATGTCGACTTTGCTTTAGGCGATTTTACAAATTGGAATTGCTTCGTAGGGACTACTACAGCTCCATCAAATCAAAATATAATTACCGTTAGCCCAAGCCCAGCAACAGTAAACAGGCACACCATTATACCTAAAGGCAACGCTGTTGATCCTTACGGAAATTTTCCGATATCGCCACCGGACGGAAGCAAATATTGTGTAAAACTTGGGAACGATGGTGTAAACGCGCAGGCTGAAAGAGTGAGTTACACCTTTACAATACCGCCAGACCAAACCGATTTCCAGATAACTTATCAATATGCTATTGTGCTTCAGGATCCGCAGCACCTGGCACCACAACAACCGCGCTTTACAGCTAAGGTCATGGACGTTGCATCACAAACATATATCACCTGTGGCGCGTTTGAATATGTCGCCACTGCAAACCTGCCCGGTTTTAAACACTCAACAGTCAACAGCCTCGTTATTTACAAGGAATGGACACCGGTGACATTAAGCCTCGCGGGTTATCAGGGAAAACAGATCCAACTTGAATTTACCACAGCCGACTGTACAGCAGGCGGGCATTTTGGCTATGCTTATATAGATGTAAACACCAGCTGCTCATCATTGGTGGTCGGCACCGATTATTGCGCGGGCTCATCGGCAGCAGTATTAACCGGCCCAGCCGGATTTGCACAATACCAGTGGTATAACGTGGACAGATCAGTACAACTCGACGCGACCAGAAGTATGGTACTATCGCCACCGCCACCAGATGGGACGCAATATATACTTGATGTTGTGCCTTATCCGGGTTTTGGATGCAACAATACCATTACAGCAACAGTGCACGAAAAACCTGCAATAACATTTAACGTATTTGATCCGCCGGGATCGTGCTCGCAGATCACGCTGGATCTGACAGCGCCAGCTGTTACGTTGGGCAATGATGCTAATCTGACCTATACTTATTGGACTGATTCGGTAGCTACCGTAAGTTTATTGGCGCCGGAAGCGGTAACCAAGGGCGGCACTTATTACATTAAAGCAACGTCGCCATCCGGCTGCTCTGAAATAAAACCGATACTTGCTGTTATTAACCAGATACCCGATTTTACAGTTAATACGCCACCTACAACCTGTCTAGCCACTCCAACTGATATCACATCAAAAACTTTAATAAAAGATATCACACCTGGTTTAACATACAGTTACTGGCAGGATGCCAATGCAACTATTGCTTTATCGTCGCCCAATAACATCACAACTGCGGGTACTTACTACATAAAAGGCACCAGCAAAATTGGATGCGCTACTATTAAACCCATAAACGTTACCTACTTTGCGTTGCCGGTGTTGGTGATTATCAATCCACCGGCCGTATGTTATCCTAACAAGGTTGATATTACCCAGGCAAGCGTTACGCAGGGAAGTGATTCTAATTTAACGCTTACCTATTGGAAAGAAGCCGCCGCTATCAATGCCCTGCCAACACCTGACGCTATAGCCGCAAGCGGTACTTACTATATCAAAGCGGTTAATGGCAATGGTTGCCAGTTTATTATGCCTGTAAAGGTAATCGTTAATCCATTGCCTCAACTGGTAACAAATACGCCTCCGGAAGTATGTATCCCCGATGTAGTTGATATTACTTTACCAGCGGTTACCACCGGCAGTACTGATGTAGCTAAGCTAACTTATTGGACAGACGCTGCTGGAACCATCCCTTTGGCGGCTCCTAACACCGTTGCAGACAGCGGGGTTTATTATATTAAAGCCACCAATACTTTAGGATGCGATATAGTAAAACCCGTGACCGTAGTAATTCATAATCAACCTGTCTTAAAGATAACCTTTCCACGAAAAGTATATAAGCCGTGGACTACTGACATAACCGCAGATTCTACAACAAAAGGCAGCTCGCCAGGGTTGGCTCTAACCTATTGGAGAGATTCGAGCCTGACTGTGCCCCTGACCAATCCTAAAAAGATAGATAATAACGGAACGTTTTTTATAAAAGCAACAAACAAGTACGGATGCTACACCGTCAAACGCATTGATGTGATTGTAGCCGATATACCGGAAATAAGGGTACCCACAGCATTTACGCCTACCCAGGCTACAAACAAAACGTTATTTCCGTTCCTTTTCGGGGTAAAGACTTTTACGTCTTTCAGGATATATAACAAATGGGGTAATCTGGTATACCAAACAAACGCCGCTGCTGCCGATAAAGGTTGGGATGGCGTATTCAAAAATACCATCGGCTTTTTAGAAACTTATACCTGGGTGGCCGAGGGCTATGATTACGTAGGTAACCTTGTACATAAAACCGGCAATACAATCCTGTTGAAATAATGAAGCCTTTATGTTATATCTGCTTATTTATATCAGGATGCTTCTGTTTAAGCACACAAGCGCAGGATCCGCATTTTTCACAATATTACGCTTCACCTATGAGCGTAAATCCAGCCAATACCGGCTTTTTTGACGGGGACGCCAGAGTAGCAGTAAATGAAAGGCAACAGTGGTGGAACGTGGGATATAATTACAACACGACCAGCGTATCAGCCGATGTTAAAATGTTTAAAAATTACCTTCCGGAATTTGATACGTTTGCGGCGGGGATTTCGGGCATATTCGAAAAATCACTCAATGGCGCGCTTCAAAGTAATTTTATATCGTTGTCAACAGCCTATCACAAAAGCCTGGGCGATGAAGGAAGCCATAGGTTTGGTTTGGGCGTACAGGTTAACTATACCAATAAATACTTCGACTATACTAAACTAACTTTTGCATCGCAATACAACGGGCGTTTTTTTGACCCGGTTGTGCCAGTGAGCCTTGATTATTCGGATTTACAATCAAAGTATTTTGATATTAATGCCGGTTTAATTTATGCGTTCCACTCGGATAAGGTTAACCTTTATGCCGGCGCATCGCTCTACCATATCAATAAACCTAACGAAACCTTGTTTAATGTAGCCGGATCAACGCTGCCTGTGCGACAAACTATCCACGCGGGCGGAGAGATAGCGTTAAGCGAATTTTCATCTGTATTGTTTAGCGGATATTATATGAAGCAGGGCACTGCCAATGATAATATGTACGGCGGGGCCTATTGTTTAAAAACCAACAACCGCGATAACATCGTGCTAAACCTTTACTTTGGTATGTGGTACCGGGATAACTACTCAATTATACCTTATATTGGCGCCGATTATCAGGATTTTAGTTTAGGTATGAATTATGGCCTCTCATCGGGTAATAACCTGGCTTTTAGTCCGAATACCCTCGAGGTATCGTTAATTTATAGATTTAAAGTGAACACAATACTTTCATCGTTATGTCCCAAATTTTAAATCGTATAATAAAAGTATCAATCAAGTTAACAATAGCAATTCTGCTGTTGGATTTTGAAAATTGCGCTGCGCAATATACAGTTAAGCATACGGTTAATAATGGCATTTCCAATACTGAAACGTCTGAATATTATGCTTATAACCGCTCGGGTGATGAGTATAACGCTTTATCTTTTAGGCTTAACATGACGGGTAAAACAGGCATTAAGGCTAATGTATTTAAACTTAACCTGATCTATACCACAACGTTGCAGCAAATTCCTCAACAAATAATATTCAGGTCGGTTAGCGATAGCGCTTTAAGCATCAGCGGTAATTTAATGCCAAACGGCACCAAAGCAATTGATAACAAAAAATTCACATCAAACCTTTATACAATTGATGTTACCGATAGCTTGAAAATATTTTTCGGGCATCAACCTATAAGGCAAGTTTTGCTTCTTGATGCACAGGGGCAATTGATATGCCGGTTAAACATTGATGAACCTTTATTTATTACACGGCAGTTTAACATCCTGCAAACACCTGCCAAACGCAAACCCACGATAAAAAAAACAGCTAAACACAGCAGTTAAATTACTTTTTTTAATTTTGTGGCGGGTATAACAATCAACTGTTTGTATACCATATACAAATTTACATTAATGAAAAAAGATATCCCCGATAATACTGTTGAAGATATTGCTGTTGCCGTAGCGCTGGAAAAAGAAAGCATCGAATCGAAAATATGGTACGTTTACTTAATCAACCTTAAAAGGGTGACGATAGAAAATGTACTTATTACCTCAAAAGGGTACGGTGAAAAAAATGGCGAACAAGTAAAAACCTCCGTGTTAAGGCACATGTTTCCGAAAGTTGAGCCAGGTGCTTTTGTTTTGGTCGAACCTATTGACGAAGAAACCTTTGGACTAAACAATGAATATTGGCTTAGCTACTATATAAACGGCAATATTTATGATAAGAAATTTATTTTTTTACCGGAAAGCATTATCGATTCGAACTTTATTAAATTACCTGTGCTGAATAAACCAGGTGTGATGATCAGGTGATTATTGGGCCGAAGATATCCGGCAGCGCTTAAAAGCGGGTTATTTAGTGAGATACTGAACGTTAAACCTTCATTTTACAGGTAACGTTTTGGATGAGAGAAATAGAAATTTGCTAGTCTCTCAATCTTTGGCAAAAGGTACTTCATGGCTATTGTATTTAGCAGAAGTACTACAAAAAACACACCATTCTTGCTCATTATTAAGTGATAAGGAAAAATTTAACACAAATTTGATCTTGTAACTGCTTATACGTTATATAATACGTAATTGCTACAAAAATGGTTGTATGTAATTTAACACGCTGTTTGTTTTTTAACACAGTGCCTGAAGAGTAAATAGCTCATAAAACAAAAAATTATTTTACTTTTAGCTATGCTTGAGCACATCGACCTGCAAAACGTTTTAGTGTTGGATATTGAGACAGTTCCGCAATACGCGGACTTTAATAAGGTTCCCGAAACGTTAATGAAACTATGGGCCGCAAAAACCCAATATCAGCGCAAGGATGAAACACCTGATGAATTTTATGAGCGGGCAGGCATCTGGGCCGAATTTGGCAAGATCATCTGCATCTCTGTGGGGATATTCACTCCCGGATCGCCGGCTGGTTTACGTGTAAAATCGTACGCAGGGCACGATGAAAAACTTTTACTGCAGGAGTTTTGCCTGCTGCTTAAAAAACAGCCTAAAACCATGTTATTGTGCGCGCATAACGGCAAGGAATTTGATTTTCCGTACCTGTGCCGCCGGATGCTGATCAATGGCCTCACTATCCCATCACAATTAGAAATTTCGGGCAAAAAGCCCTGGGAGGTGAATCATCTTGATACAATGGAGCTTTGGAAGTTTGGTGATTATAAAAGTTATACCTCACTAAGCTTATTGACTGAAATATTTAACATCCCCACGCCTAAAGACGATATCGATGGCAGTATGGTTGGGCACGTGTATTGGAACGAAAACGACCTGCCGCGAATTTGCGTTTATTGCCAAAAAGACGTGATAGCCACCGCACAGCTGTTAAGGCGTTTTAGGGCCGAAGAGTTAATCGCCGACGAAAATATTACCATAGTCTAACCGCATGCTTACAGTTGACAATCTTAATGTTCAGTTTAAAACCGAAACCGGTATTTTTAACGCCGTTAAGGGTATCTCATTTAGTTTGGACAAAGGCGAAGTGATCGGTATTGTCGGTGAATCGGGGTCGGGTAAATCCGTAACCTCTCTGGCAATTATGAGGCTGTTGGAAACTGGTGTCAGCCAGGTTAAAGGCGAAATCTTATTGGATGATGTCAATTTATTATCCCTGCCAGAAGCAGAGATGCGAGCCATCAGGGGTAATCGCATCGGGATGATCTTTCAGGAACCCATGACATCGCTTAACCCGGTATTAACCTGTGGTTTCCAGGTGACTGAAGCAATAAAACTACATCAGCACTTGAATAGTGATGAAGCCCGTGAACGTGCAATAGCCTTATTTAACGAAGTGCAACTACCGCGACCGGAGGCGATATTCGGTTCTTATCCGCACGAAATATCAGGCGGGCAAAAGCAAAGGGTAATGATAGCCATGGCGCTCTCCTGCGATCCGGAGATATTGATCGCAGATGAACCCACTACCGCGTTAGATGTAACCGTTCAGAAAACTATTATTGAACTTTTATTACGACTTAAAAGCGAACGTAATATGAGCCTGGTATTCATATCGCACGATCTGGGCGTGATCGGCGAAATTGCCGATCGGGTGATCGTGATGTACAAAGGCCAAATAGTTGAACAGGCCGTTATTGCCGAAATATTTAACCATCCAAAACATCCTTATACGAAGGGTTTGTTGGCTTGTCGCCCCTCACCTGCGCATCATCTAAAAAAACTGCCGGTATTAAGCGACTTTCTAACACTCGATGCGCAAGGCAATATGCAGGGCTCGGGGTTGGATATAGAAGAGTTAAGAAAGCGCTTTGCTTATGCTGACCAAGAGATCGCGGAAAGAAAAGAGAAGCTTTACTGCCAGTCGCCAATTTTAAAAGTGCAAAACCTAAGTACCTGGTACCCGGTAAGCGGTGGCTTTCTGCAAAAATCGAAGGAGGTAGTAAAGGCTGTTAACGATGTAAGCTTTGATGTTTACCCCGGAGAGACATTAGGTTTAGTTGGCGAATCGGGCTGTGGGAAAACAACCCTCGGTCGCAGTATTTTACGCTTGGTTGAGCCGTCCGCAGGCAAAGTACTGTTTGGAGATGTCAACCTACAAAGCCTGCAAACAGAAAAATTAAGACGTATCCGCCGGGATATACAGATCATATTTCAGGACCCTTACTCCTCTCTAAATCCGCGTTTAACCGCGGGCGAATCCATTATGGAGCCATTGCAGGTGCACAACTTGTATAACAACAATACACAGCGCAAACAACGCGTAATTGAACTTTTGGAACGGGTTAACCTCACCGCAGCACATTTTAACCGCTATCCATACGAGTTTTCGGGCGGGCAAAGGCAACGTATCGTAATAGCCCGTGCCTTGGCATTACAGCCTAAATTTATTATTTGCGATGAATCGGTATCTGCGCTGGATGTATCGGTACAGGCACAGGTTTTGAATTTATTGCGCGAATTACAGGAGGAGCTTAAACTCACTTATATTTTTATCTCACACGATCTATCGGTAGTAAAACACATCTCCGACCGGGTAATGGTGATGAACAAAGGTGTGATTGAAGAAAGCGGCGATCCTGACCAGATCTATTACCATCCGCAAAAAGCGTATACACAAAAACTCATCGCATCAATTCCCGGAGCAGAAAAGGTGATATAATTATTTGCTGTGACCTGGCTTTTTCTCTAATGCAATACCTTCGGTCTTTTTGTCAAGTTCAATCTCGGCGGCTGGCGAAACAATCATGCCTTTGCTGGTATGAATATCAGGATTAAGATAATCTTTTTCTATCAATCCATCGCGCATTCGCACTATACGGTGCGCGTGTAAAGCAATATCTTCTTCGTGAGTAACCAATATAATTGTATTGCCCTTCGCGTGAATATCTTCAAGCAGCCCCATAATCTCTATTGATGTTTTGGTATCGAGGTTACCTGTTGGCTCATCGGCCAGTATGATAGATGGATTGTTGATCAAAGCCCTGGCTACAGCCACACGCTGGCGTTGGCCGCCCGAAAGTTCGTTAGGTTTGTGATCGATGCGGTTGCCTAAACCAACATTCTTTAATGCTTGCGTGGCCAATTCTTGTCGTTTAACCTTCTTAACACCGGCATAAATGAGCGGCAAGCCAACATTATCTAACGCGGTACTACGTGGTAATAAGTTAAACGTTTGGAAAACGAAGCCAATCTCTTTGTTACGAACTTCGGCAAGTTCGTTATCACTCATCTGGCTAACGTTGGTGCCATTTAATATGTAATCGCCTTTGGTTGGGGTGTCCAAACAGCCCAGAATATTCATAAGGGTTGATTTACCAGAACCCGAAGGCCCCATTAAAGCCACGAATTCGCCTTTTTTAATAGTTAACGAAACCGACTTTAAAGCGTGAATAACTTCAGCACCGATAACATATTTGCGGCCTATGTCTTTAATGGTAATTAATGGCTCCATTCGTTTTTGTTTGTTTGACTAAGATAGGGTATCTTATGTTACAATTGAAAAACGTTTTTTTGTGGTTACCCTCTTAGTTTGATCTTTCCCGATCTATATAAGTCGAGCGCTTCTGTTAGAATCTCCTTTATCGTTTCAACGGGCAGATCGGCATCAGCATCAAACAGCATAATTTTCATTCGTGCACGCTTCTCCTGTATCAGGCCCGGGTGTTCAATACGTTTGCCTTCAACTATACCAATGTATGGCTTATCTATAGTTTTATGTACCCACAGGTAACAAAACATTTTATTTTTATAACAAAAAAAGGGCATGCCATACTTCCAGGCGCTAGTAATATTTTTATCCTGCGAAAGAATAATATCGCGTAAAGCAAGTAAACAGCCTTTAACAGGTTCTTCTTTTTGGAAGTAAAAGAAGAACCTGTTAAAGGCTGTTTACTTG
>Ga0209026_1000727_pt1 | contig 19294 bp, 14 predicted proteins | sample AraplaCL_Col_mCL_FD_184262 | JGI IMG/M metagenome (GOLD analysis project Ga0209026, IMG submission 184262) | Arabidopsis root microbial communities from the University of North Carolina, USA - plate scrape CL_Col_mCL (SPAdes) (version 2) | ecosystem: Host-associated > Plants > Roots >... | reverse complement strand
CCTGGGCATGCGCGTCGAGCTGGCCGGCGACGAGATGACCGCCGTCCTGCCGTTCCAGCGCACCCTGATCGGCAACCCGATCCTGCCGGCCCTGCACGGCGGGGTGATCGGCGCCTTCATGGAGCTGACCGCCCTGGCCCAGCTCTCGCTGGTCGCGCCGGGCGCCCGGGTGCCCAAGACCATCGACATCACCATCGAATATCTGCGCTCGGGCCGCGCCCAGGACACCTACGCCCGCGCCATCCTGCGCAAGGTCGGCCGGCGCGTCGCCAATGTGCAGGTCGAGGCCTGGCAGGACAGCCGGTCCCAGCCGATCGCCGGGCTGACCGGGCACTTCCTGATGCGGAACGCGGAAGAGTAGAGGGCCGCAACCCCCTACTTCGGCAGCGCCGCCCTGTCCTTGGCGATCTGGTCCAGGGCCGCCTGCGCCTTCTGCTCCGCCGCGGCGTCCTTGCGGTTGCGGGCCTCGATCAGCTGGCCGGTGGCTTCCATCTCGCGCACGGGGATCAGGTGGCTGTCGTCGGCGTGGACGAAGGGCTTGGTCTGGATCTTCTCCAGGATGGCGCGCTGGCGGGCCGCCTCGGGCGTGTCGCCGACGCCGTAGCTGAACATGAAGTCGGCCAGCTTCTTGCGCAGCGCCGGGTCCAGGTCCTTGCGCCAGACCAGCGGGTCCTCGGGGATGCGCGGCGAGCGCCAGACGATCTCGACGTTCTTCAGGGTGTTCTTGGCCACGTCGGTGTTCAGCAGCTTCAGCCGGTCCATCGAGGCGGTGTTGTTCGTCGCCGCATCCAGCATCCCGCCCGCCACCGAGAACAGGTTGGTCTCGTGGTTGGCCGAGCGAACCGTCTTGAAGCACGAGGCCGGGTCGAGGTTCTTCGGCGCGAACAGATAGGTCATCGGCGCCAGGGTGCCGGACGTCGACTTGGGGTCGCCCATGCCGAAGTTCAGGGTCTTGTCGCACGTCAGGATCTTGTCCAGCGTCAGGCCCGAGCCGGCCTTGACGATGATCACCGCCTCATAGCCGTCGACGCCGGACGGGTTCACCGAGCGGGCGAACACCTCGCCGTTGCCGCGTCGGACGGCTTCCAGGCCCGACTGGTTGGTGAACCAGCCCAGGTCGGTCTGCTTGAAGCGCATCGCCTCGATCAGGGCGGTGTAGTTCGAGCCGTAGAAGGCCGTCACCGGCCGGCCGATCGCCTTGGACATGTCGGCCAGGAAGGGGGCCCAGTCGGCCTCGGCGCTGGTCTGGCTCTCGGCCGAGAGGATCGAGAAGACGACCTCCTTGCGCTCGGCGGGCTTCGGCTGGCTGCACGCGGCCAGGGCCGCGGCGGCGGCGGCCAGCGTCAGGATCAGTCTGCGGTTCATTTCGTCTCCACCCGGGGCAGCTTCATGCCCACCACTTCCCGCTTGGCGCGGTTGATTCCGAACAGGACCCGGTCGGCGCCGCGGTCGAAGGCGATCGCCTGGCCCTCGATGGGCACGGGGATGGTCGCCACATGCTTCAGCACCGAGCCGATGCGCGGCAGCTCCAGCACATAGACCTCGGGCCGGTCGTGGCCGGTGACGTACAGCCGGCCGTCCGCGCCCCAGGCGCCGCCGGACGAACTGCGCGGCTTGAACCGCTCCAGCACCGTGTCGGGGAAGGTCCAGACGCCGGTCACCCGCCACTTGTCGTCGTAGCGGACCAGGCTGGTGAAGCGGTGGTCGCGGCCCGGCTCGCCGCCCTTGGCGTCGTAGTTGGCGAAACAGGCCCACCAGGCGTTCTCGCGCCGGTCCACCCAGGTCAGCGACCCGGGCTGCGGCGACAGCGGCTGGGACCGCAGATAGGTCATGGTCGCCGGATCGAACACCTCGACCGAGCTCTGCATCGGCAGGTTGGGATAGTTCGAACTGGCGCAGACCAGTTCCGGGCCGAACACGGCGCAGGAATTCAGGTGCGGGAAGGTGGCCGGGTCGCCCGTCCAGGCCGCCACCTTCTGGCCGCTGGCCCGGTCGTACTTGGCGATGGACGAGTTATCGATGGCGTAGATGAAGCCCGCGTCCACCGCCACGCCCTGGTTCGCCTCGGGCGCGTCCAGGCGCGACAGGGGTTCGGCCGGCGCGAGGGCCAGGATCGCCGCGGCCAGCAGTTCAAGCACGCTTCAGTCCCTTCTCGCCGTCCTCGACGACGAACTTGGCGAGGTCGCGGACCGGAGAGGTCGGGACCAGGGCGTTCTGGACGCCCCGGAACGTCACCAGGCATTCCTTGTCGGTGATGTCCACCTGGCTGTAGCCGCGGGTCTGGCCATCGCCGAACTTCAGGGCCGGGGTGATGGCCAGCATGCCGTCCATGACCTCCTTGGTCCGGCCCAGCGAGCTGATGGAGCCGCCGACGAACTCGCTGGCGATGGGCTTGCCGCCCGGCTCCAGCGCCAGGTCGCCGGCGAAGAAGCAGTGGACGTCGCCGCCCAGGACCACCGGGTTCGAGGTCTTGGCGTCGCGCCAGCCTTCCAGGATGCGTCGGCGCGTCTGGTCGTAGCCGTCCCAGCCGTCGTTGCTGACCCGCTTGTCGGGCGTGACGACGGCGTTCATCAGGGTCTGCTGGCCCAGCAGGTTCCAGCGCGCCGGCGTGTCCCGCAGGCGCGACTGCAGCCAGGCTTCCTGGCGGGCGCCCAGCATGGAGCGCTTCGGGTCGAAGCGTTCGGGGCAGGCCGCCGGGATCAGCTTCTCGTTGTTTTCGCTCTGCTGGGCGTCGCAGCTGCGGTGCGCGCGGTATTGCCGGTCGTCGATCAGCGCCAGCCGCGCCAGCCGGCCCCAGTCCGTCGCGCGGTAGAGGTGCATGTCCGGCCCGATGGGCCGGGCGGTCCGGCGCAGCGGCATGTTCTCGAAATAGGCCTGATACCCCGCGGCCCGGCGCTTGAGGAACTGGGCGACCGGCGGGTTGGAGCGGTCCTGGTCGCCGCCGTAGTCGTTGGAGACCTCGTGGTCGTCCCACATCACCATCCAGGGCGCGCAGGCGTGGGCGGCCTGGAGGTTGGGGTCGGCCTTGTACCAGGCGTAGCGCTGGCGATAGCTGCCCAGGTCCTGGGCTTCGACGTCCGGGTGCGGGCGCACCACGTCCTTGCCGGTCTTCTTCTCGTAGATGTAGTCGCCCAGGAACAGCACCAGGTCCGGGTCCTGCTTCGCCAGGTCGGCGTGGGCGGAATAGTAGCCGGCCTCCCACTTCTGGCACGAGCCGTAGGCGATGCGCAGCTTGTCGACCTTGGCGCCCGGCGCCGGCGCGGTGCGGGTGCGCCCGACCGGGCTGGCGTGGCCGCCCGCGGTGAAGCGGTAGAAGTAGGCGCGGTCGGGGCGCAGGCCCGCGACCTCCACATGCACCGAATGGCCGGCCTCGGCGACGGCCAGCGCCTGCCCGCGCTGGACGACCCGCTTCAGGCCCTCGTCCTCGGCGATCTCCCAGCCGACGCTGACGGGGGCTCGTCCCATGCCGGCGTCCATCGCCTGGGGATCGGTGACCAGGCGCGTCCACAGCACCACGCCGTCCGGCAGCGGCTCGCCCGAGGCGATCCCGATCCGGAAGGGATAGTCGCCGATCCGCGCCTGCGCCACGGCGCTGGTCCAGGCGGCGGGCGACAGCGCCGCGCCCGCGAGCACCGCGGCCTGGAAGAGAAGCTGACGACGCGAAGCGAACTGGCGATCCATGACGCTACCTTGGCTTTGAGCCCGGCCTGCCCGCAAGCGCGTCGCCGGATTACTTTGCGGCCACCGGCGGCAGGCGCATGACCACCACCTCGCGGTTGGGCCGGCTGATGCCATAGAGGACGCCCGGCTGGCTCTTGTCGAAGGTGACCGCCTGGCCCTCGATCGCCGCCTCGATGGTGGCGAGGTGATCCAGCTTCGAGCCGCCCTTCGGCAGGGCCAGCACATAGAGCTCGGGATGGTCGTGGCCGGTGACGTAGAGCCGGCCGTCCGCGCCCCAGCCGCCGCCCGACGAACTCATCGGCGCAAACCGGTCGGTGACCGATTTCGGGAAGGACCAGCCTTCCATCCGCCGCCATTGGTCGTCGAACGTCACCAGCTGGGTGTATTCGTGGCCGCGGCCCGCCTCGCCGCCCTTGCCGTCGTAGTTGGCGAAGGCGGCCCACCAGACGCCGTCCTTGCGGTCCAGCCAGGTGAGCGAGCCGATCTGCTGGCCCAGCGAGACCGTGCGCACATGGACCATCTTCACCGGGTCGAAGAATTCCACCGAGCTGGTCATCGGCGTCTCGGGGAAGTTCGAGTTCACGCAGACCAGCTGGCGCTCGATGATCTCGCAGGAGTTCAGGTGCGGGAACCGCGCCTTCTCGCCCACCCATTCGCCGACCTTGGCGCCGGTGGCCTTGTCGTACTTCGCGATGCGGAAGTTCGAGACGGCGTAGAAGTGCTTGGCGTCCACGGCCACGCCCTGGGAGGCCTCCGGCGCCTTCCAGCGCCGGATCACCTCGGACTTCAGCACCGGGACGGCCGGCGGTTCCGGCGTCGCCGCCGGCGCCTGGGCCAGGACAGGCCCGGCGGCCAGCAGCGCGGCGGCGAAGACGACGGCTTTCAGCATCAGAAGTTCGCCGCCAGGCCGATCCAGTAGGTGCGGCCGTAGTTCGCCCACTCCTGCAGGTTCCGCTGGTTCGGGCCGGTCACTTCCTGGCGGCCGGTGTTCGACAGGTTCTGGCCCTCGGCGAAGACCGTGAAGTTGTCGCGGATCCGCCAGCTGACCGAGGCGTCGAAGCTGTGACGGCCCTTCCAGTACTGGTCCGCGTTCGGGATGGCGTCCTGGATCGTCTCCAGGAAGCCGCCGATGTAGTTGTGCGAGATGCGGGCCTCGATGGGGCCGCGCTGGTAGTAGATCGACTCGTTGGTGGTGATCTCGGGCTGCTGGAACAGCCCGCGCTTCCGGCGGCCGGCGGTGGTGATGTAGGTCGCGTCCGAGTCCACCAGCGTCACGTTGCCGTTGAAGCCGAAGCCGTTGAAGGGCTCGGGCAGGAAGGTGAAGGCCTGCTGGACGCCGATCTCCAGGCCCTTCAGCTTCACGCTCTCGGCGTTGCGCGACGTGCGCACCTGGACGGCCTCGACGCCACGGCCGACGTTCAGCTGCTCGGTCGAGGTCAGGGTGAAGATCTCGTTCTTGATGTCCTTGTGGAACACGGCGACCGAGATCAGGCCGTCCGTCGGATAGAATTCCACCGACAGGTCGAAGCCCTCGCTCTCGCGCGGCTTCAGGTCGGGGTTGCCGCGGGTGACGATCGGCTGGGCGCCATCGAAGCTGACGTTCTCGGCGCCGGCCAGCTGACCGAAGTCGGGGCGGCCGATGGTGTTGGTCCAGGCGGCGCGGACGATCAGGTCGTCGCGCACCTTCCACTGCAGGTGCAGGCTGGGCATCCAGTTGTCATAGCTGCCGCCGTTGGTCACCGGCGTGACCACGCCGCTGGCGACGCGATTCACCTTGGCGTCGACGTCGGTGCGCTCGTAGCGGACGCCGCCCAGCACCGTGAAGGCGCCGAACTCGTAGGACGCCTGGGCGTAACCGGCCAGCACGTCTTCCTTGACCTTGTAGTCGCCGGTGGGCGCCGTGACCGTCGTGATGAAGCGGCTCTTGTTGGTGGCGAGGAATTCCGCCGCCTTGGCCGCGTCGATGCGCGTGCTCAGCAGGTAGCGGCCGGCGATCAGCTCGGACGGCCCAACGCCAGCGACGGCGGCCAGGGTGTAGGGGAAGGTCGCCTGGTTGACCGTGTAGTTGGTCTGGCGCGAGATGAACTTGCGCAGGGTCGAGCGGGCCACGCCGCCGACCTTGACCTTCAGGTTGTTGTCGCCCTGGTCCTGGTCGAACGTCAGGTTGAAGCGGCCCTGGTACGCCTGCTCGTTCGTCGCCGTCAGCGCGTCGCGTTGCTGTTGCAGGACATAGTTGGCGGGGTTGCGATAGGCCGCGTCGTTGACCGGCGTGAACACCGGGAACAGCGGGTTCGTGGTGTCGTAGTTGAAGCTGTAGTTGGCGCCCTGGGCGTCCACCGTGCGGAACTCGGCGGACGCGTTCGGCACGTCGAGCGCGGCTTCCGAGAAGATCAGGTCGCCATCGGCCTTCCAGCCCGGCGCGAAGGTCCACTCGGCGCTCGCGCGGCCGATCTCGATCTCGCGGTTGGTGATCGGCTGGTTCAGCTGGATGACACCGCGACCGCGCGCGAAGGTGCCGCTGGTCTGGGTCTGGTTGGTGACGTTGCCGATCGGCTCGAGGCGGTTCTCGATCCGCTCCTCGTCGTCTTCCATCTTGGCGTAGAGGGCCGAGACCTCGGCGCGGAAGTCGTCGGTGGGACGGTACTCGACCTTCCCGTTCACGCCCTTCCGCTGCTTGGTGTTGTTGTACCAGAACAGGCGCTGGTAGGTCGGCACCTGGATGCCGTTGCCATTGGCCGCGCCCGAGTTCACCGGCGCGCCGGCGGCGGTGTATTCGCGGACCGACGGGTCCTGGCTCTCGACCTGCGGGATGTCGTAGTCCAGCTGCTCGAACGAGGCGCCCAGCACGACGCCCCACTCATCCTCGGCGCCGAAGGTGCGGCCGGCGGCGGCGGCCAGGCGGAAGGCCGGCTTGTCGTTCCGCACATCGCCGTGACGCTCGTAGTGGCCGTACGACCCCAGCACGTTGAGGAACGGGCGGCCGGCGTCGAAGGCGCTGCGCGTGGTGACGTTGACCACGCCGCCGATGGCGTTGCCGTCGTTCTCGGGCGTCACGGTCTTGATGACCTCGAGGCGGCCCGCCATCACCGACGGCACGATGTCCAGCGGCACGGTGCGGCCGCTTTCATCGACCGAGCCCACCAGGGCGCCGTCGACGGTGGTGCGGTTGTAGGTGGAGCGCAGGCCCCGGATGGTCGGGAAGCGCGGCTCGCCCTGGTCTTCCATGATCGAGACGCCGGGAATGCGGCGCAGGGCGGCGGCGGTGTTGTGGTCGGGCAGCTTGCCGATGTCGTCGGCCGACACGACGTCGGCCACCACGAACTCGTCCTTCTTCACCGCGATGGCGGCGCGCTGCGCTTCGCGCTGGCCGGTGATGACCACCTCTTCGACCTGGCCCTCGGCGTCGCCGTCGGCGGCATAGGCCGGCGCGGCCAGCGCCAGACCGATCACCAGGGCCGAGGCCGAGGCCAGGCGAGCCCGACGGCCCGCGTAATTCATGTTCAGCTTGCTCGGCATCTCTGCGCCCCCGCGTTTTGATTGAGGCGGCGCTTAAGGGCTGGCCGTGACAGGGCGGCGACGGTTTCGCGAAGCTCCGACAACACCGCGCCCGCAGGTGTCATATCTTCGAAAACCAGCCCCAAGCCGGGCGCCCAGCGCCCCGATTTCGACCATCCGGGCGCGCTCTCGCGCGGCGACGTTCGCCGATTGGGCTTGAGGCGGCGGCCTTAGGGCGGTAGGCCGCCCGCCATGTTGCAAGGCCCGAACCTCCAAGGACTTTCCCATCAGGCGCGCGAGGCCAAGAGCTGGCCGTTCGAACAGGCCCGCATCCTGCTCGAGCGCATCACCCGCCTGCGCCTGACCGACGCCGAGCGCGACCTGGCCGCCGGCCTCTTCGCCGAAGGCAAGTTCGCCGAGGCGGTGAAGACCCTGCCGGCCCTGGCCAAACCGGTCGTCTTCCAGTGCGGCTACGGCGCCTCGGGCCTGCCGCACCTGGGCACCTTCGGCGAGGCGACGCGCCCGACGATCGTGCGCACGGCGTTCCGCGCCCTGACCGAGGACGCGATCCCGACCCAGCTGATCGTCTTCTCGGACGACATGGACGGCCTGCGGAAGATCCCGGACAACGTGCCCAACAAGGCCATGCTGGAGGAGGATCGCGACAAGCCGGTCACCTCGGTCCGCGATCCCTTCGGCGAGGCGGAGAGCTTCGGCGCGTACAACAACGCCAAGCTGCGCGCTTTCCTGGACCAGTTCGGCTTCGAATATACGTTCATGTCGTCGACCGAGACCTACAAGTCCGGCCGGTTCGACGAGGTGCTGCTGCGCATCCTGGCCCGTTTCGATGCGGTGCAGGCGATCATGCTGCCGACCCTGGGCGAGGAGCGGCGCGCCACCTATTCGCCGTTCCTGCCCATCAGCCCCAAGAGCGGCAAGGTGCTCCAGGCGCCGACCGTGGGCCGCGACGTGGAGAAGGGTACGATCACCTTCCCCGACGAGGACGGCGAGCTGACCGAGGTCCCGGTCACCGGCGGGGCCGTGAAGCTGCAGTGGCGCCCCGACTGGGCGGCCCGCTGGACGGCGCTGGAGGTCGACTTCGAGGCTTCGGGCAAGGACCTGGTCGACAGCGTCCGCGTCTCGAACAAGATCGTGAAGGCCCTGGGCGGCGAGCCGCCGGAGGCCTTCCACTTCGAACTCTTCATGGACGAGAACAACCAGAAGATCTCGAAGTCCAAGGGCAATGGCCTGACCATCGAGGAGTGGCTGCGCTACGGCGCGCCCGAGAGCCTGACCTACTACATGTACCAGTCGCCCAAGTCGGCGAAGCGGCTCTACTTCGACGTCATCCCCAAGGCGACGGACGAGTATCTGCAGCAGCTGGACGCGCTGATCCGCAAGCGGGCCGAGGGCGACAACGCCGCCCAGCTGGACAACCCGGCCTGGCACGTCCACCGCGGCGCGCCCCCGGAAAAGGGCTCGCCGGTCAGCTTCTCGCTGCTGCTGAACCTGGTGTCGGCGGCGGACGCCTCGACCAAGGACCTGCTGTGGGCCTTCATCGCCCGCTACATCCCCGGCGCGACGCCGGAAAGCGAGCCGCTGCTGGACCGCCTGGCCGGCTATGCGATCAACTACTACGAGGACTTCGTTAAGCCGTCGAAACAGTTCCGAGCTCCGACCGAGCAGGAACGCGCGGCCATGCAGGCCCTGGTGGCCAAGCTGAAGGCCCTGCCTGCGGGCGCCGACGCCGAGGCCATCCAGAACGAGGTGTTCGAGGTGGGCAAGACGGCCGGCTTCGAGCCGCTTCGCGCTTGGTTTTCAGCGCTTTACGAGGTGCTGCTTGGCCAGAGCCAGGGCCCGCGGTTCGGGTCATTCGTGGCTATTTTCGGCGTCGATCGCACGGTCGATCTCATCGAGCGGGCGTTGGCCGGAGAATTTTCACACGCCTGACGTGTATGCGGCCGCGTGTCGCGCTCGCGATTAAGGCTTCTTCGCGAGACTGACGCCCAAAATCTCCCGCAGTGACCGGGGGTTTTTTGCGTGACCGACAGTCGTGAAATCCAGCGCCTGCAGTGCCTGCTGGACTACGGGGTGCTCGACACCGCGCCGGAGGGGGCGTTCGACCGCCTGACCCAACTGGCGGCCCAGCTCTTCGACGCGCCGATGGCCCTGGTCAGCCTGATCGACACCGACCGCCAGTGGTTCAAGTCCAAGGTCGGGCTGGACGGCGACGACACGCCCCGCGAGCACGCCTTCTGCGCCCACGCCATCCAGATGGACCCCCACGCCGTGATGGTCGTGGAGAACGCCACCGCCGACGCGCGCTTCGTCGACAACCCGTTCGTCACCGACGATCCCAATGTCCGCTTCTACGCCGGGGCCGTGCTGACCAGCCCCGACGGCCACAACCTGGGCACCCTGTGTGTCATCGACGACAAGCCGCGCGAACGGCCCAGCGAGGCCGAGATCGCCCGCCTGAAGACCCTGGCCCGCATCGTGGTCGATGAGATGGAACTGCGCCGCGCCCGGCGGATCGCCGAGGAACAGCGCCGTCAGCTCGAGCTGGCCGAGCACATGTCGGGCGTGGGCCATTGGCGCCTGCAGATCGACAACGGCGCCGTCGTCTGGTCGGACGAACTGTTCCGCATCCACGGGGTGACCCGCGAGACGTTCAACCCGGCGCTGGACGACGCGCTGGCGTTCTTCTCGCTGGAGGATCAGTCCCGGATCTCGGACTATATCATCCAGTCCATCACCACCGGGCAGGGGTACGAGTTCGAGACTCAGATCCGCCGGCGGGACGGCGCGATGCGCGACGTCGCCTGCAAGGCCGCCTGCGAGACCAACGACATGGGCAAGGTCGTCGCCATGGTCGGGGTCTTCCAGGACATCACCGACCGCAAGGCCCAGGAGCGCGCGGTCGCCGCCAGCCAGGCGCAATACCGCCTGATCGCCGACAACGTGTCGGACCTGATCATGCAGTACGACCTGCGCGGCCGGATCACCTATGTCTCGCCGTCGGTGGTCGCCGTCACCGGCTACAGCGCCGAAGACCTGATGAACCGCCCGGCGCTCGACTTCGTGAACCCCAAGGACCGCGCCGAGGTCCAGATCGCCGTCGCCGCCCAGTTCGTGAACAACGGCAAGACCCCGCCCCGGCCGGTCGAGTACCGCGGCATGCGCAAGGACAGCCGGGAGATCTGGCTGGAAGCGACGCCAGCCGTCTCCTTCGATCCGGTCACCGGCGACATCTGCGGCGTCACCGACGTGATCCGCGACATCACCGCCCGCAAGACCATGGAGCGCGAGCTGCGCGAGGCCCGCGCCGAGGCCGAGGCGGCGACCGCGGTGAAGTCCGAGTTCCTGGCCAACATGAGCCACGAGCTGCGCACCCCGCTGACCAGCATCGTCGGCTTCACCCGCCTGGTGGAGGCCCAGCCCGAGCTGTCGGGCGTCAGCCGCGGCTTCGTCGAACGGATCAGCTATGCGGGCCAGGCCCTGCTCTCGACCGTCAACGACGTGCTGGACTTCTCCAAGCTGGAGGCGGGCCAGGTCACCATCGAGCCCCAGGCCGTCGACGTGGCCAAGCTGTGCCGCAACGCCCTGGACCTCTTCACGCCGCAAGCCGGCGCCAAGGACCTGGCGCTGACCTTCAAGAACACGGCGGCCGACGATCTGGTCGTCGCCCTGGATCCCGACCGGACGCGCCAGGTGCTGCTGAACCTGCTGGGCAATGCGGTGAAGTTCAGCGCCCGCGGCGGGGTCACGCTGGGTGTCGCCCATGCGGATGGCCGTCTGCGGATCGAGATCGCCGACACCGGACCGGGCCTGACGCCCGAACAGCAGGTCCGCCTCTTCCAGCGCTTCGCGGACGTCGACGGCTCGCTCAGCCGCAAGAACGGCGGCACGGGCCTGGGCCTGTCGATCTGCAAGGGCCTGGTCGAGGCCATGGGCGGCGAGATCGGCGTCTCCTCGCAGCGCGGCAAGGGCAGCCGCTTCTGGTTCGAATTCCCGGCCGAGATCGTCGAGCGCGACACGGGCGTCTCCGGGGACGCCGCCAGCGGCGCATCCCCCGCCGCGACCAGCGGGATCAAGCTGCTGGTCGCCGATGACCACTCGGCGAACCGCGAGCTGGTCCGCCTGTTCCTGTCGGGCGTGGGCGTCGAGGTCACCGGGGTGGACAGCGGCGTCGCGGCGATCGAGACCGCCGAAGCCTGGCCCTATGACGCGATCCTCATGGACCTCAACATGCCGGGCATGGACGGCCCCGAGGCGTGCCGGGCCATCCGCCAGTCCGCCGGCCCCAACGCCGCGACCCCGATCCTGGCCTTCACCGCCTCGGCCGAGAGCGAGGTCGACATGCGCGCCCTGACCGCCGACGGCTTCAACGGGATCGTCACCAAGCCGGTCGACGCCAGCGCCCTGATCGCCGCCGTGGCGCGCGCCACGGCGATGGCCAAGGCCGCCGCGGTCGAGCCCCTGCGCCGGGCCGGCTAGTCCTCGTCGCTGCCGATCGGCATGCCGGGAGGCGCTTCCGGCCGCCGCTTGGGCTGGGCCAGGACGCGGGTCAGCTCGTCCTTGTCGCTGATGAGCGCCGCCAGGGTCAGGCGGTGCGCGCGGTCCGACGGATCGGCGCCGGACGCGGCCTTCAGCTTCGCGGCCAGATCCGTCAGGCGCTGGCCGATCTCGGCCCGGGCGGCGGGCGAGACGTCCGGGCGCCGCGAGACCGCGGCCAGTTCCAGGACGGTTCGGGTCTGCGCGCGCCGCGCCACCTCGGCCAGCCGCCCCGCGGCCGGCGCGAACGCCTGGGCCAGCAGCTTGTCGACCACCTCGCCGACGCCGGGCTGGACCGCATCGCGCCGGTGCTGTTCGGTCAGCCGCGCCAGCCGGTCGGGGGCCAGCAGGGCGTCCAGCACCATCCCCGCCCCCACATCGGCGGCGTTCAGGGCGTCGAACACCGGCCCGCCGGCGCCGTCGAACACCTCGATCTGGTACTGCCGGTCGGTGTCGCCCGACTGGCCCGACGACAGGTAGGGGATCAGGGCCTCGGGCGTGTCCAGCGCCTCGGGCGTCATCGCCGCCAGCAGGCCGGCCAGCGCCGCGCGCTGCTGCGCCGCCGGGACCACCTCGGCCCTGGCCGCCGCGTCGCCCTTGACCGCATAGCTGAAGTCGACGCCGCCCAGCACCTTGGCCGCCGCTTCCAGCTGGTAGCGGTGCAGCAGGTAGATCGGCACATATTTGCGCTTCAGCGCCTGGGCCGCCTCGCCCGGCCGCAGGGCCTGCGGCCCGAAGCGGTCGATGGCCACCCGGCGCACGGCCAGCACCCGCGCCAGCTCGGCCACCGGATCGGCGCCGTCGTCCCAGATCGCCCCGTGCGGCTGGCCGGTGCTGACGGCCCGGGCGTCCTGGTCGGTGATGTAGCGCAGGGTCTGCTGGGCCTTGGCCGCCTTCGCGGCCGGATCGCCGTCGCCGTACAGCCAGTCGACGATGAAGTCGTCCCACTTGCCGACCCCGACCCCATAGGCGTCGCTCAGGTCGATCTTGCCCGCCGTCACCTTCACCCGCGGCGCCGGATAGTCCATCACCGAGGCGCGGTCCTGGCTGGAGGCGGCGAAGTTGTGCGCGAAGCCCAGCGAGTGGCCGACCTCGTGCGCCGACAGCTGGCGGATGCGCGACAGCGATACCTGGATCGGATCGTTCGGGCCGCCCTTGCCGCTCTCGTCGGCGCCCACCAGGCCCTCGAAGATCAGCATGTCCTGGCGCACCCGCAGCGAGCCGAGCAGGACCGAGCCCTTGACGATCTCGCCCGTGCGCGGGTCGGCGATCATCTGGCCATAGGACCAGCCCCGCGTGGCGCGGTTCACCCAGTTGATGACGTTGTAGCGGACGTCCAGCGGGTCGGCGCCCTCGGGCATGATCTCGACCCGGTAGGCGTCCTTGTAGCCGGCGCCCTCGAAGGCCTTGGCCCACCACTGGGCGCCTTCCTGCAACGCCGTGCGGATCGGCTCGGGTGCGGCGCGGTCCACATAGAAGATGATCGGCTTCTTCACCGTCGAGACCGCCGCCGCGGGGTCGGTCTTCTCCAGCCGGAACCGGCGGGCCAGGCGCTGGACGATGTCGTGGTCCAGCGGCGCGGCGTAGTCCAACACCAGGCCGTCGAAGGCGCCCGAGCGGGGATCGAACGCGCGCGGCTGGAAGCCGGGCTCGGGCAGCTTCACCAGGCTGTGGCGGACGGTGAGCGTGATCAGCTTGGGGTCGGGCGCGATGTTGCGCGTCTCGGGCCCGGGCGTGTCCGAGGCATAGGTCTGCAGCGCCTCGAACTCGACGTTCTCGGGGAAGACCTTCACCGCGGCGGTGTCGGCGACGGAGAGGTCACCGACCGCCTTGTAGCCAGGCTCGCCCGCCTGCTTCAGGGCGTCGGCGATGCCGATCACGTCGCGGGTCAGGAACGTGGACAGGTCCACCAGCAGACGGCCGTCCGGCAGCGTCGCCTCGACCTTGCCGGCCCAGACCACCGAGGTGGCGAAGGCCTCGCGCGCGGCGGCCTGCTCGGCGGCCGGGGCGCCGGCGGCGCGGAAGCGGGGGTTCTCGAATTCGGCCAGCACCTTGCCGCCCACGCGGCGGAAGGCCAGCACCTGGGTGTCGCCCAGCCGGGCGCGGTCCAGGCCCACGGGCGCCGAGCCCAGCCCGGTCTTGAGCGCCGAGACATAGAGATAGCGGCCGGCCACGCCGTCCTTGTCGGGCGCGGGCAGCGCCACCAGCACCCGCCCCTTCGCCGCGTCCACATAGGTCGCAAGCAGGCCGTCCTGCCGGGTCAGCCCCGCGACCGGATCGGGGGCGGCGTCCGCCTTCGCGGCCATCGCGGGCCCGGCCAGCGCCAACATCACAGCGCACCCGGCGCCCGCCAACCACACTCGCTTCACGGCAACCCCCAATACGAACAGGCGGCGAAGCTAGCCACCCCGCGCAGCCGCATCCAGCGGTTCCGCGCCGCAACCCTGCCCCAATTCCGGAGATGCTTACGCCATAAGGGATTGGCGCGAGGCCGGACCGCCCATTTTCACCTCACCGTGAACGCAGGATGCCCTTGACGTAAACGGAAAGCGGGATCACCGTCGTTATCAACGATAACCTAGGGAGGACGTCAAAATGCCAACAGATCTGCGCCGTCCAGCCCGGACCTATACGATCCGGCAGCTGTGCCTCGAGTTCAAGTGCACCCCGCGCGCCCTGCGCTTCTACGAGGACAAGGGCCTGCTGACCCCCGCCCGGGACGGCATGAACCGGGTCTATTCCTACCGTGATCGCGGCCGTCTGGTGCTGATCCTGCGCGGCAAGCGGGTCGGCCTGTCCCTTAGCGAGATCGGCGAGATCCTCGACCTCTACGAGGCCGACGACAGCGGCATCCAGCAGGCGGCCAAGAGCCTTCGCAAGTTCAAGGAGCGCATCGTCGCCCTGGAGCAGCAGAAGAAGGACATCGACGACGCCATCGCCCAGCTCGAAGGCGGCATCACCGCGATGGAAAAGCGCCTGGTGGAAACCCGCCCGGACCTGCTGCCCCGCGCCGCCGACTACGACCAGATGCTACGCCGGCAGCTGGACGGCCCAGGGGCTTAAGGGTCCTGCGCTTGCCTTGACCGGGCCCAGCCTGGTCAGGGCAGCTCGCCGCGATACTGCCTGGCCCAGACCAGGATGCGGTCGATCTGCTCGTCCACCTTCTGCAGGTGCTCGTCGAACTGCCGGTCGGGTCGGTCCTCGAAGATGACCGGGCCGGCGATGGCGTCCAGAAGGCCCGGCCGCAACTCCTCCAGCTCGCCCAGGGCGCGCAGCGTCACGATCTCCAGCGCATGCATCTGATGCTGCAGCAGCTGGATCGCCTCGGCCAGCTCTTCGGATGCTTCGGCCATGTGAGCGCTCTCCTGCCAGGCCCGTAGATCGCCTGAGTCGCCCTCGCCGGCCCAGGCGCACGACCGAGCCATGACGTACGGTGAGGCGCGTGGTATCGGCCATCAACCCGCCGCCGCCGCGGCCACGACATCCGATGTCCGGAGCTTCCATGACCTACCAGGCCCCCGTCCGGGACTATGCGTTCCTGCTGCGCGACGTGCTGCAGCTCGAGCGCTACGCCAACCTGCCGGCCTTCGCCGACGCCTCGATGGACACCGTCGACGCCATCCTGGACGAGGCCGGCAAGTTCACCTCGGAAGTCCTCGCGCCCCTGAACGGCGTGGGCGACAAGCAGGGCTGCGTCTGGAGCCCGGACTTCAGCGTCAAGACCCCCGACGGGTTCAAGGACGCCTACGCCAAGCTGGTCGAGGGCGGCTGGCCCGCCCTGGGTTCGGACCCGGCCTATGGCGGCCAGGGCCTGCCCAACGTCGTGAACGTCGCCTTCTCCGAGATGAGCTCGTCGGCGAACATGGCCTTCTCCATGTACCCGGGCCTGACCCACGGCTGCTACTCGGCCATCCACGTCGGCGGGACCCAGGCGCAGAAGGACCTCTACCTGCCCAAGCTGGCCTCGTTCGAATGGGCCGGCACCATGAACCTCACCGAGCCCCACTGCGGCACGGACCTGGGCCTGCTGCGCACCAAGGCGGTCCCGCAGGCGGACGGCACCTACAAGATCACGGGCCAGAAGATCTGGATTTCGGGCGGCGAGCAGGACCTGACCGACAACATCGTCCACCTGGTCCTCGCCCGCATCGAGGGCGCCCCGGCCGGCGTGCGCGGCATCAGCCTGTTCATTGTGCCCAAGTTCCTGCCCGACGCCGACGGCAACCCCGGCCAGCGCAATTCGGTGAACTGCCTGGGCCTGGAAGAGAAGATGGGCATCCACGGCAACGCCACCTGCGTGATCGGCCATGAGGAGTCCACCGGCTGGCTGATCGGCGAGGAGAACGCGGGCCTGAAGCTGATGTTCGTGATGATGAACGAGGCCCGGCTGGGCGTGGGCCTGCAGGGCATCGCCCAGGCCGAGGCCGCCTATCAGGCCGCCGCCGCCTTCGCCAAGGACCGGCTGCAGGGTCGCTCGCTGACCGGCCCCAAGAACCCCGATGGCCCGGCGGATCCGATCATCGTCCACCCCGACGTGCGCCGGATGCTGATGGACGCCAAGGCGATCATCGAGGGTGGCCGCGCCTTCATGGGCTGGACCGCCTTGCACGGCGACCTCGCCCACGCCAGCCCCGACGAGGCCGTCCAGCAGAAGGGCCGCGACTACATGGCCCTGATGACCCCGGTGGTGAAGGCGTTCCTCACCGACCGCGGCTTCAACGTCTGCTCCGACGCCATGCAGGTGCACGGCGGCTCGGGCTTCACCGAGCACTTCCCGGCCAGCCAGTACCTGCGCGACGTGCGCATCGCCCTGATCTACGAGGGCACCAACGGCGTCCAGGCCCTGGACCTGGTCGGCCGCAAGCTGGCGGCCGACGGCGGGCGCGGGGTGATGAGCTTCTTCGCCGAGCTGGACGGCTTCATCGCCGAAAACGCGGCCGACGCGGGCCTCAAGCCCTTCACCGACGGCCTGGCAAAGGCCAAGGCCGAGCTGCAGGAGGCCACCATGTGGCTGATGCAGAATGGCCTGGCCAACCCGGACAACGCCGGCGCGGCCTCGACCGACTATCTGCACCTCTTCGGCCTGACCGCCCTGGCCTACATGTGGGCGCTGCAGGCCAAGGCGGCCCTGGCGCGCATCGCCGGCGGCGACGCCGATCCCTTCTACGAGACCAAGCTGGTGGTCGGCCGCTACTACGTCGAACGGGTGTTGCCGGAAACGTCGGGCCGCCTTGCCAAGCTGAAGACCGGCTCCGATCTGATGATGAAACTGCCCGCTGAGGCGTTCTGACGAGGGGTTTGAGGTGGCGGCGTACCGGGCGACGATCGACTGGGTCCTGGCCGACGGCGAGGATTTCCTGAACGGCCGCTACAGCCGCGGCCACCTCGTGGACTTCGCCGAGCACCGGATGCCGGCCACGTCCTCGCCGCACGTGGTGGGCAAGTGGGCGGTGAAGGGCGCGGTGGACCCGGAGGAGATGCTGGTCGCCTCGCTCTCCTCCTGCCACATGCTGACGTTCCTCCACATGGCCCGGCTGGAGGGTTTCACCGTCACCCGCTACCGCGACGCGGCCGAGGGCGTGATGGAGAAGAACGCCGCCGGCGTGCCCTGGGTCAGCAAGGTCACCCTCAGGCCCGAGATCGCCTACGCCGGCCAGCGCCCGACCGCAGCCCAGGCCGAACACCTGCACCACCGCGCCCACGAGGAATGCTTCATCGCCAATTCGGTGAAGACCGAGATCGTGGTCGAAGAGGTCGTGCACGCCTGAGCCCCGCCTTCTCCTGAGAGGCGAGCGCGACGCCGGCGCGGCGGTTCGCGGCAACCCCTCGGATTCGAGAGGTATGGCGCGGGCCGCTTCACCCTGAAGATCGACGGGACACGACGGCCTTGCGCCACACCCGGAGACGTCCCCCATGTACCGCTTACTCGCCCCCGTCGCGGCGCTCGCCGCCGCGGCCGCCCTCGCCACGCCGGCCGCCGCGGCCCTCGTGGTCGATTCCAACTCGATCGGCGCCGCCGTGGTGGTCGCCACGTCCGGCAACGTCATCGCCCGCTATGAAGGCGCCGACGCGGGCCTGATCAGCGAGCTGTACCTGTGGAGCCCGCAGGGTCAGTTCGACAGCCTGATCTTCTCAAACGACGACAGCTTCGCCGAAGGGACCGAGGTCGACCTGGGCGCCTATGACGCCGGGCTCGAGCTGATCTTCAAGCTGGTGACCAGCCAGGGCGACGTCTTCTATTCGGGCAGCTTCCTGCGCAATCCCGACGGCGCCTACCACGCCGCCGCCAGCACCGACGGCGGCCGCACCTATGTCGGCTTCGAGGACCTGGCGGCCCAGAACGGCGCCACCACCGACGGCGACTACAACGACCTGGTCTTCTCGTTCAGCAACACCCGCAGCGTCGCCGACCCGGGCGGCGTGCCCGAGCCCTCGACCTGGGCGCTGATGATCGCCGGCTTCGGCGGCGCCGGCGCCATGCTGCGTCGCCGACGCCAGCTCGTGGCCGCCTGAACCTCTACTTCCCCAGGAGGGCGCGGAGCCGGCTCTCGAGCCCCTCCGCGTCCTTCAACTCGCACTCCCAGATCGTCGCCACGCGCCAGCCCGACGCCTCCAGCGCCGCCTGGCTCTTCGCGTCGCGCGCCACGTTGCGGCCGACCTTGGCGACCCAGTAGTCGCGGTTCTGCTTCGGCACCCGCGAACCCCGCGCGCAGTCGTGGCCATGCCAGAAGCACCCATGGACGAAGATCGCCAGCCGGCGGCCCGGCATGACGATGTCCGGATTGCCGGGCAGGTCCTTTCGGTGAAGCCGATACCGGGCGCCCAGGCGGGTCAGCGCCTTCCGCACCTTCAGCTCCGGTGTGGTGTCCCGCCCCTTCACCCGCCGCATGACGGCCGAGCGCTTCTCGGGCGCATAGACGTCGGTCATGGCCTCAGCTCAGGCGGGGTCGGCCCCAGGCGGAACATGCCGGTCAGGGTGGAGGCCGCGATCCGGTCCAGCAAGGGAGCCTGGGCCAATGGCGCAAACAGCGTGCTGCGCACCCACGGCCCGACCGGCCCGGCCGACTGGAACAGCGGCGTCAGCCCCCGGGAAAACAGCTGGTAGGGCGCGGTCTGCAGCCGCCGGGCGCGCTGATACCGCCCCAGGTCCTGCGGGCGCTCGACCCGCATCGCCAGCTCCGCCGCATCGATCAGGCCCAGGTTCGCGCCCTGGCCCAGTTGCGGACTGGTCCCGTGCGCCGCGTCGCCGATCAGGACGAAGGCGCCGGCGCACCAGCGGCCGATGCTGACATCGCGATAGACAGCCTCACTGAACGCGGCCGGCCCGTCGAACTGCGCCACGATCGGCTCCACATCGGGCCAGATGCGCAGCACGCGGTCCCGCCAGGCGGCGAAGTCACCCTGAGCCCAGGCCGCCATCGACCTGACCGGCAGCGACCAGAAGAAGCTGACCTGGCCCGCCCCGATCGGCAGGACGCCGGCCATCACCTCGGCGCGGTCGTAGCGCTGGCGCAGGGCGCCGTCGAATGCGGGCCCGGCGGCGGCGTTGGCCCACACGGCGCCC
>Ga0209026_1000724_pt1 | contig 19412 bp, 18 predicted proteins | sample AraplaCL_Col_mCL_FD_184262 | JGI IMG/M metagenome (GOLD analysis project Ga0209026, IMG submission 184262) | Arabidopsis root microbial communities from the University of North Carolina, USA - plate scrape CL_Col_mCL (SPAdes) (version 2) | ecosystem: Host-associated > Plants > Roots >... | reverse complement strand
GAGCCGTACGGCGGCCGCTTGGCCGAGGCCAGGTTGCCGCTGACCCAGCGCGCCAGATGCCGCTCCAGGCTGGTGCTGTTGGGCTCGCCCGACAGGTCGGTGGTGGGGAAGTACTCGGCCTTCAGTCCCTCGGCGTCGCGGGCCTGCGTCGGACTGAACTGCGCCCGCACCGCCGGCGGCGGGACTGCGTCGTTGTCGCAGCCCTGCGCCTCGACGACGGTCACGCCCAGCCCCAGCGCCGCCCGGATCGCGTCGGTGATCGACCGGCTGGCGTCGGTGGTCACCTGCGAACTGCCGCCGCCCTGCAGCATGCACCGCATCGCGTTCGGCCCGATCACCGCCACGGTCTTCAGGTCCTTGCCCAGCGGCAGCAGGTCGCCGTCGTTCTTCAGCAGGGTCATGGCCGCACAGGCGGCGTCGAAGGCGATGGCCCGATGGTGCGCCGTGCGCAGCTCGCCGGCCGGCCGCGCGCCGTCCATCAGGCCCGAGCGGACGATCAGCCTCAGCACCCGCCGGGCGTTGTCGTCGATCTGCTCGGCCGGGACCTCGCCCGCCTCCACCGCCGCCAACAGCTTGGCGCCGAACCACTTGGCCGGCCCCGGCATCTCCAGGTCCATGCCGGCGTTGGCCGACGCCGCGGTCGATCGGACCGCCGTCCAGTCCGAGACCACCATGCCCCGATAGCCCCATTCCGCCTTCAGGATGCCGGTCAGCAGCTCGCGGTGCTCGGAAGCGTGCGTCCCGTTCAGCCGGTTGTACGACGCCATCACCGTCCACGGATCGGCCTCGCGCACCACCCGCTCGAAGGCGGCCAGATAGATCTCGCGCAGGGTCCGCGGATCGACCCGGGCATCCACCTCGAAGCGCTCCAGCTCCTGGTTGTTCGCCGCGTAGTGCTTCAGCGAGGCGCCGACGCCCTCGCCCTGCAGGCCGCGGACATAGGCCACGCCCATGACGCCGGCCAGGTACGGATCCTCGGAATAGGTCTCGAAATTGCGGCCCCAGGTGGGGATGCGCGCGATGTTGATCGTGGGCGCCAGCACCACCTGGTCGCCCAGGGCCAGCGCCTCGCGCCCGATGGCGGCCGCCACCGCCTCGGCCGCGTCCGGGCTCCACGTCGCCGCCACCGCGATCCCGACGGGGAAGACGGTCGCCGCCTGGCCCTTGATCGAGCGCACGCCGGTCGGCCCATCGGTCATCCGCAGCGACGGGATGCCCAGCCGCTCGATCCCGTGCAGGGCGAACGAGCTCTCGCCCGCCAGCAGCCGGACCTTCTCCTCCAGCGTCAGCTGGGCCAGGAGATCGTCGGTCCGGGCGTCCAGATCGGACTCGATCACATCGGCCATGCGCAAGCGCCTTCCCTTCCTGACGGGCTTCCGAGATGCTGCGCGCCGCTCAACGAGTCGAGGGACAAAAGCGATGAAGACGCGTGCCGCCGTGGCGTTCGAGGCCAAGAAGCCGCTGGAGATCGTGGAACTGGACCTCGAAGGCCCGCGCGCCGGCGAGGTGCTGGTCGAGATCAAGGCGACCGGCGTCTGCCACACCGACGCCTACACCCTGGACGGTCTGGACTCGGAGGGCCTGTTCCCCTCGGTCCTGGGCCACGAGGGCGCTGGCGTGGTGGTCGAGGTCGGGCCGGGGGTGACCAGCGTCGCCGTGGGCGACCACGTTATCCCGCTCTACACGCCCGAATGCCGACAGTGCAAAAGCTGCCTCAGCCGCAAGACCAACCTGTGCACCGCGATCCGCGCCACCCAGGGCAAGGGCCTGATGCCCGACGGCACCAGCCGGTTCTCGTACAAGGGCCAGCCCGTCTACCACTACATGGGCTGCTCGACGTTCTCGAACTACACGGTCCTGCCCGAGATCGCGGTGGCCAAGATCCGCAAGGACGCGCCGTTCGACATGGCCTGCTACGTCGGCTGCGGCGTGACGACGGGCGTCGGCGCCGTGGTCAACACGGCCAAGGTGGAGCCGGGCGCCAACGCCGTGGTCTTCGGCCTGGGCGGCATCGGCCTCAACGTGATCCAGGGCCTGAAGCTGGTCGGCGCCAACATGATCATCGGCGTCGACATCAACCCGGCGCGCGAGGAATGGGGCCGCAAGTTCGGCATGACCCACTTCGTCAATCCCAAGGCGATCGACGGCGACGTCGTCGCCCACCTGGTGGCCCTCACCGATGGCGGCGCGGACTACACCTTCGACGCCACGGGCAACACCGTCGTCATGCGCCAGGCGCTGGAGGCCTGCCACCGGGGCTGGGGCGAAAGCATCATCATCGGCGTGGCCGAGGCCGGCAAGGAGATCGCCACCCGCCCGTTCCAGCTGGTCACCGGCCGGGTCTGGAAAGGCACCGCCTTCGGCGGCGCGCGGGGCCGGACCGACACGCCGAAGATCGTCGACTGGTACATGGACGGGAAGATCGAAATCGATCCGATGATCACCCACAAGCTGCCGCTGGACCGGATCAACGAAGCCTTCGACCTGATGCATGCGGGCGAAAGTATTCGAACGGTGATCGTCTACTGAGGGTCTTTGCCCGCGCCACGGGCAGCACGCAGTTATATCAATCTTGGATTGTCAGCTCTTGCCGACGCGCTAAGGTCGATCGAATGTGGTGAAAAGGGGGCGCGAGCCCGTGCGGGTTCCTGCGGAACTCTCGGCGTTGTGGCGCAGGCCGGCATGGACCTTCCTGTCGGCCACGGCGCTCGGCGGCCTGCTCGCGCTTTCCCGGATCTCGCTCCAGACCCTGCTGGGCCCGAACGCGCCGTTCATCACGGCCTGGCCGGGGATTATGCTGGCGGCCTTCCTGGGCGGCTTCTGGCCGGCGATCCTGGTCACCGGGATCGGGCTGTGGGTGGGCCACTGGGTGCTGGAGACCGCCGAAGCGCGGCCGATGGGGCCGGGCGGCGCGGTGGTCTACTTCGCCTTCGGCCTGGTCTTCGCCATCGCCGGCGAGGCCCGCAAGCGCAACCTGCGCCGCGCCCGCGAGCAGGCCGAACGACTGGCGGCGCTGCAGGCCCAGATGGTCCAGGTCGCCCGCCTCAACGCCATGGGCGAGATGGCCGGTTCGCTGGCGCACGAACTGAACCAGCCGCTGACCGCCATCGGCAACTACCTGAACGCCGCCGAGCAGTTGCTGGCCCGCGGCGAGGCGCCGACGGACCGCATCGGCGAACTGGTCCGCAAGGCCGGCGCGCAGGCGATCCGGGCCGGCCAGATCGTCTCCCGCGTGCGGGGCAGACTGGACCGCGGCGAGATCGTCACCGCCGAGGAGTCGGCCAGCGCCATGGTGCAGGAGGCGGTCGACGTGGCCCGCGCCGGCGCTGGGCAGGACGGCGTCGCCGTCCGCTGCGACTTCGACCGCACGGCCGACAAGGTCATGGCCGACCGGGTCCAGGTGCAGCAGGTTGTGCTGAACCTGGTCCGCAACGCCGCCGAGGCGATGGCCGGCTGCGCCAGGCGGGAGCTGCGCATCGCCAGTCGCGCGGCCGAGCCGGGCTTCCTGCAGTTCAGCGTGGCCGACACCGGGCCCGGGATATCGCCAGAGGTGGCCGATCGGCTGTTCCAGCCCTTCGTCAGCGGCAAGGCCGGCGGCATGGGTGTAGGCCTCTCGATATCTCGAAGTATCATAGAGACGCATGGCGGACGGATGTGGGTTGAGGCGAACGCCGACGGCGGCGCGACCTTCCACTTCACGCTGGTCCGCGCGGGCGAGGGAAATGGGGCATGAGTTCGGAGGGACGGGTTCACGTCATCGACGACGATGAGGCGGTGCGGGATTCGCTGGCGACGCTGCTGGAGGCGTCGGGGTTCGCGGTGAGCGCCTACGCGTCGGCCACCGCCTTCCTCGGGGACATCGAGGCGACGCCCAGCGGCTGCGTGGTGACGGACGTCTCCATGCCCGAGATGACCGGCCTGGAACTGCTGCGACGCCTGAGCGATCGGCTGGCGCAGTTTCCGGTGATAGTCCTGACGGGCGAGGCGGATGTGCCGACCGCCGTCGAGGCGCTGAAGAACGGTGCGCTGGACCTGATCGAGAAGCCCTATTCCGCCGAGACGATCATCGCGGCGGTCCGGCAGGCGATGACCCAGCTGGTCGCACAGACCGATCGCGCCAGCCGCCGGAACGAGGCGGCCGAACGGGTGGCGGCGCTCTCGGCCCGCGAAAGCGAGGTCCTGGCCGGCGTCGTGAAGGGTCACTCGAACAAGGAGATCGCCCGCGAGCTGGGCATCAGCCCCCGCACAGTCGAGGCCTACCGCGCCAACCTGATGATGAAGATGGAGGCCGACAGCCTTTCGGATCTGGTCCGCATGGCCATCGAGGCGCGGACCTAGCGCGCGGCCGCCAGCGCCTGCTGGACGGCCTCGACGAAGGCGTCGGCCTCAAACGGCTTCTCGATCACCGCCCGGGCGCCCAGGCTGAGGGCCTCCTCCGCCAGCGCCCGCCCGCTGCGCGCGGTGATCACCAGCACCGGAACCTGCAGGTTCTTCGCCCTGAACGCCCGCAGAAGCTCAATGCCGTTCATCTCGGGCATCTGGACGTCGGTCACGACGCAACCCGACACGCCGGCCTCGGCCCTCTCGAGGAACGCCTGCGCCGACGGATAGGTCGCGACGTCCAGCCCCCGGATCTCCAGCAAGATGGCCAGGGAGTCGCGGACAGCCTCGTCGTCGTCGATGATGTGCACGGGCGGAAGGGGCGCCATGGCGTCGTCGGGTCGCTTCGGGCCAGAGGTGAACGCCGATAAGGCAGGGCCCCGAATGTGGCCCCGATCCGCGAACACTGAAATCCCGGACGGTCCCCTACGGGAAAATACGGTAGTGGCCTCCGGCTAGACTCGGCCGTCCTCGGCGATCATCCGGGCGGCCTTCTCGGCGATCATCATGGTCGGCGAGTTCGTGTTGCCAGAGACGATGGCCGGCATCACCGAGGCGTCCGCGATCCGCAAGCCAGCGATGCCGTGGACTGCGAGGCGCGCGTCGACAACGGCCATGGGATCCGAGGCAAGACCCATCTTCGCCGTGCCGACCGGATGGAAGATCGTCGTGCCCAGCTGCCGGGCCGACGCCAGCATCTCCTCGTACGTGACCGCGGCCGCGCTCGGCAGGCGTTCGCGCGCGCCGTAGCGCTGCAGCGGCGCCTGGCAGGCGATCCGTCGGACGAGCTGCAGCGACTCGACCGCGACCCGCTGGTCTTCCGGCGTCGAGAGGTAGTCGGGCTGGATGGCCGGCGCCGCGCGGCTGTCCGGCGAGCGCGCATGGATGCCGCCGCGGCTGGTCGGGCGCAGGTTGCAGACACTGATGGTGATCGCCGGGAACGGATGCAGCGGGTCGCCGAACTTCTCGAGCGACAGCGGCTGGACGTGGAACTGCAGGTTCGGCGTGGCCTGATCCGGCGACGAGCGCGCGAAGGCGCCCATCTGCGACGGGGCCATCGACATCGGCCCCTTGCGAAACGCCGCGTACTCCAACGCCATCAGCGGCCTGCGCCACCACGACTTGTAGAGGGCGTTCATGGTCGGCACGTCGCTGACCTCATAGATGGGCCGGATCTGCAGGTGGTCCTGCAGGTTCTCGCCCACGCCGGGCAGATGGCGCACGGTCGGCAGGCCCGCCGCGGTCAGGCGCGCGCCGTCGCCGATCCCCGACAGCTCCAGCAGGTGCGGCGTCCCGACGGCGCCGGAGGCCAGCACCACACCGTCACGGGCGCGGGTCTCGAACGCCTGCCCCCCGCGGCTCCACCGCACGCCCACCGCCCGTCCGTCCTCGATCAGGATCGCCTCGACGTGCGCCGCCGTCTCCAGCCGCAGGTTCGGCCGGCCGAGCGCGGGTTTCAGGAACCCCGCCGCCGCGCTCCAGCGCCGGCCGGCCCGCTGGTTGACCTGGAAATAGCCGCTGCCCGCGTTGTCCCCCGTGTTGAAATCGACCACCCGGGCCACCCCGGCCATCTCGGCGGCCTCAGCGAAGGCGTCCAGCACGCGCCAGCGCATGCGCGGATGCTCGACCCGCCAGGCGCCGCCCTGCCGGTGGTGTTCGTTGGGCGGGGCGATGTGGTCTTCCTGGTCGAGGAACAGCGGCAGGACATCATCCCAGCCCCAGCCGGCCAGGCCGCGCTGGCGCCAGCCGTCGTAGTCCGCCGCCTGGCCGCGCATGTAGATCATGGCGTTGATGGCGGAACTGCCGCCGATCACCTTGCCCCGCGGATAGCGCAGGCTGCGCCCGTCCAGGCCGGGGACAGGGTCGGTCTCGAACATCCAGTCCGCCCGCGGATTGCCGATCGAGAACAGGTAGCCCACCGGGATGTGGAACCAGATCCAGTCGTCCTTGCCGCCCGCCTCCAGCACCAGGACCCGCCGACCGGGATCCGCCGACAGGCGGTCGGCCAGCACGCAACCCGCCGAGCCCGCGCCGACGACGATGACGTCGGCCTCGTCGGAAGAAGCTGAACTGGCCAGGGCGAAGTCCTCCGTGCGGGCGCTGCGGCGCTTCTACCCGAGCCTGTGGCCTTTGGGCCACTGGCCATTGGGTGGTTGCGCTCCCATCTGACGACCCAAGAGTTGGTGTCCGTGTCCCCCGCTGAAATCATTCCCTTTGCCCCGTCGACGTCTGCGTTGCGCGATGTCCCGGGCGATCATCCGGTTCTCACCGTCCGCGCCGGATCCGTCAGGGTCCGGCACCAGGCTGCGGTCTCGTTCGACCTCTCGTACAAGGGGGATCGGCCGATCCTGCTGTACGTCTTCCAGGCGCCCCGCGAGCTGGCGGAGAGCGGCTGCCGTCCCGGCGCCTTTGCGCTGCTGAAGCCCGGCTCTCCCCTCGAGATCCACCACCCCGAGCCGATGGAGGTTCTGGCGGTCGCCTATGACGGCGAGCGCGATCTGGACCTCTCGGATCTGGACAATGTGCCCAAGGGCGCCACCGATCCCGGCATCCGGCTGTTGGCGCAGGAAATGCGTCGTGTGCTGCGCGATGAGGACGCGGGCGATGCGCGCTATGTGGAGTCCCTGGCCGAAAGCCTGCTGGTCCGCGCGGCCGCCGTCTCGACCACGCCGCAGCTCGCCGCCGCGACCCAGGCGCTGACGCCGCACAAGCTGCGCCGCCTGACCAGCTTCATCGACGCGAACCTGGACCGGCCGCTGCAGGTCTCGGAACTGGCTGCGGAGGTGGGGCTGAGCCGCGCGCACTTCACCCGGGCGTTCCAGAGCGCGGTCGGCCAGACGCCGCACCGGTTCGTGCTTTCGCGCCGGCTGGAGGAAGTCCGCCTCGCCCTGCAGGAGACGATGGACGATCTCTCGACCCTGGCGGCGCGATACGGCTTCTCCAGCCACGCGCACATGTCGTCGGCCTTCCGCGCGGCGTTCGGCGCGACGCCCTCCAGCTACCGCCGCAGCCTCCAGGACGCCTTGGCGATCGCAGCCTCCTGAAACGAAAACGCGCCCGAAGCTCGACGCTCCGGGCGCGTTCGCGGAAGGATCCGGCGCCCCGCCCCGGGTGTGGGGGAGAAGGGCGAGACGCCGGATTAGGCCTCAGGCTGGGGGAGCGCTAGAGGCCGAGCTTGTAGCGGAAGCCCACCGTCACCGCGTTGGTGTGGTAGTCGCCGTCGAAGCGGGTCGGGCCGGCGCCGGCCTTCACGTCCGTGACCGCCAGGTAGCGGTAGGCGATCTCGCCGGTCAGGCGGTCGTTGAACGGATGGGCGACGCCCGCCTTGAACTGATAGGCGAAGCCGGTGTCGTCATCGCCGCGCGACTTCACCTGGGCCAGACCGACGCCAGCGCCGACGAACGGCTGGAAGGCGCCGCCGCGATTGAAGTCGTAGTAGCCGTTGACGAAGCCGCCGACCGTCGACGTCTTGCCCGGCGTGGCGCCCTTGTTGTCGCCGGTGAGGTAGGCCAGCTCGGCCTCGGCGCGGAGGTTGTTCGAGAATTCGCGGCCGACCGCGCCGCTCACGGCCCAGCCGGTGTCGCCCTTGCGGTCCGGCGTGGCGTCGAGGCGGCTTTCGAAGGACGCGCCGGCGTTCCCCTGAACGTACCAGTTGGCGTCCTGCGCCGCGGCGGCGCCAGCGGCAAAGGTCGTCGCGGCGGCCACAGCCGCCAGAGTGAGAGACTTCATGATTTTCTCCTTCCCCGGTTTGTCCGGGTTCGATGAAGGGGATTTGGGCGGCCGCGAACGACGTCGCTTCCACGCAAGGCGCGGACTTTCATCGGTGTGCGAAAAACGTCGTGCGCCTTCGCGCCCCTCCCAGGTGAAAGCGCTTGGCTAATGCCGCGATTTTCGCCATGCCGGGCGAACAGACGCGTTCAACTCGCAAGAGACGAGGAGGAAAGCCTTGGCCCCTTCTGGGCCGTCCAGGAAGCCCGCCGATGGCGGCCCGCTGCTCACCGCGTTCTTCGAGAAGCGCGAGAGCCTGCGCCTGTTCCTGGCCTCGCGAACGCGCTGCATGGCCACTGCCGAGGATCTGCTGCAGGACCTCTATCTCAAGGTCGCCGCGGCTGATGCGGCCGAGGACGTGCGTGCGCCGGCCTCCCTGCTGTACCGGATGGCCGGCAACCTGCTCATCGACCATGTGCGCAGCCATCAGCGTTCGTCGCGTCGCGCCGGGCAATGGCGGATGGAGACGCGTACGATCCTCGGTGGCGAGGAGGTCGTCGGCGAGCCGGCCGCCGACGAGGTTGTGGTCGCGAAAGAACGTGTCCGCCAACTGGCCGACGCCGTGGCCGCGCTGCCGCCGCAGATGGGCCGCGCGTTCCGGCTGCACAAGCTGGACGGCTTGAGCCAGGCCCAGACCGCTCAGGCGATGGGCGTCTCGGTCAAGATGGTCGAGCAGCATATCCAGGCTGCCGTCCGGAACCTCTCTCAGAAGCTGCGGTCATGATCCGCGAAGAATTTTTCGAGCGGCCTAGGGGAGGACTGGACCGGCGCCGTCTCTTGGGCTGTCGCGCGGGATTCGCGCGGACCAGGCACACGGGCCGATGACCACGACGGCGATGAACGAGGAGCGGGCGATGACCGACGCGAGCCATTGGCTCGCGCGGCTCCAGCGCGCCGACATCACCGAACGCGACGGGCTTGATTTCGAGGCGTGGCTCGCGGCCGAGCCGATCAACGCGGCCGCCTATCAACGGACGCTGGCGCTCTGGCACGAGTACGAGGGCTGCGCCGACGAAGTGCTGGCCGAACTCGAAGCCGAGGCGCGTCGCGCCGCGCGACGGCCGGCACCTACGCGGCGCGGATGGCTCATGGCCGCGGGCGGCTCGGCGATCGCGGCCGGCCTCGCGGCGGCGATTCTGCCGGGAGTCCTGGCCGGTCCTGCAGCCTTGACCTACGCCACCGGTCGCGGCGAGCGGCGCCGGATCACCCTGGCCGACGGCTCCGTGATCGATCTCAACGCCGAGACTCAGCTCAGCGTGCGGATGACCCGCTCGGCGCGACAGATTCAGTTGGCCGAAGGACAGGCCATCTTCGATGTAACCCACGATGCGAATCGACCCTTCACCGTCGAGGCGTCCGGGCAGGTGGTGCGGGTGCTCGGCACCCAGTTCGACGTCCGCAGCCGGCAGGGCGAACTCGCTGTGACCGTGGCGCGCGGGAAGGTTCAGGTGCGCCCGCCGGAGACTGCGACGTCGGGTCGCGCGTTCGTGCTGACGCCTGGCCAAAGGCTCCAGATCGATCGCGCGGGTTTCGCCCAGTTGCAGGCCGTCGATCCGCAGGAAGCGCTGGGCTGGCGCTTCGGCCGCCTCGTGTACCGAGCTGAACCCTTGGCGAATGTGGTCGCCGACCTGAACCGCCAGTTCACGGATCAGATCGAGATTTCCGATCCCGAGCTGGGCAAGATGCCGATCACCGGCGTCATCGTCATGGACGATCAGACGGCCGTCGTCGCGCGCCTGAGCTTGATGCTGCCGATAAGATCGATACCTTCCCAGCGGGGGCTACTGCTTCTCCGGAAGTAAAGTCGAAGCTAGGGGCGGAGCTGACCATCCGAAGGCGTCGGGACTTGTTGGCCGCCGTCGCAGGCGTCGCGGCGGCATTGGGCATTGGCGATTCCGCCGAGGCCGCGGCCGGCCGTGTGCGCTTCCACGTCGAACCCCAGTCCTACCCTGAAGCCCTGCTCGATCTTGCCCAGCAGGCGAACGTCACCCTGATCGGAGCGGCAGCCTGCGCCGGCCATTCCCGAGAGGGGCTTGTTGCAAGCCTGACGCTGGAGCAGGCGCTGGCGCGCCTGTTGGCCGACGCCCCGTGCACCTGGCGGATCATCGCGCCCGGCGCCATCGAGATCTCGGCGCGCAGCAGGACCGAGCCGGCGCAACTGTCGCCGCCGGTCACAGTGTCCGAATTGGTCGTCACCGCCACGAAGCGCGTGCGCAACCCGAAGGAACTCGCGGTCGCCGTGACCGCGATCCCGCGCGGCAGCGTCCAGGCCATCGGCGCCAGTGACGCCGGCGAGGCCGCCAGCCAGTTCGCCGGCGTGCTTGCCACCAACCTTGGCCCCGGCCGCAACAAGCTGCTTTTGCGAGGCCTGTCGGACGGCGCCTACTCGGGCCGGACGCGCTCGACGGTCGCGACCTATCTCGACGACATCCCGATCAACTACAACGCTCCGGATCCCGATCTGCGGCTGGTGGACGTCGACCGGGTCGAGGTGGCCCGCGGTCCGCAGGGCGCCCTCTTCGGGGCTGGCTCGCTGAGCGGCGTCTACCGCGTCGTCACCCACAAGCCGGACCTCGAGCAGTTCTCGGCCCAGCTGCGCGCGTCGGGCGCCGTCACCAAGGGCGGAGATCCCAGCGGCTCGTTCGAAGGCTACGTGAACGTTCCCATACTGCCCTACGAGCTGGGCGTCCGGGTTGCGGCCTACGAGGAGATCCAGGGCGGCTATCTCGACGATATCCTGCGCCAGCGCAGCAATGTCGACCGCACCGAGCGGCGGGGCGCACGGCTGATCGTAACCTATGAGCCCAATGACGCCTGGTCGGTGAACCTGACAGCCGCCGGCCAGCACCTTCGATCGGACGAGACCCACTACACGGCGCCGGGGATGGGCCTGAAGCGGGCGGTGCGTATCGCCGAGCCGCACGTGAATGACATCGAACTGGCCACGGCCACGATCAGGCACACCTGGGGCTGGGGCGACCTGACGTCATCGACGGGCTACGTCCGGCACCGCTACGGCAGCGTCTACGACTCGACCGACCAGGTGCACCGCTACACCGAGTTCGCTGAGCGAGCCGCCTATTCCGAGCGGACGCGCACGAACCTGATCGTTGAGGACCTGTTCCTGACATCGCGTGGCGCAGGACCGTTCCAGTGGCTGGCGGGTCTCTATGGCTCGTACACCACGGTGAAGTCGCCGACCGAGTTCCTGGCCCAGCTGTCTTTCGCCGCTCCGCTGGTCCACGTGTACGGCGACAACCGGCGGGACTATGTGCGCGAGGCGGCGGCCTATGGCGAAGCCTCGTACGAGTTTGCGCCCGGTTGGACCGTCGCCATGGGCGGGCGGGTCTTCACCATCGACACCCGCACGAAGTCCGACGTGGTGTCGGAAGGCTTCGCGCCCAGGAGCCTGGATCGCACCACCACCTTCAACGGCTTCTCGCCCAAGCTGTCCGTGCAATGGAAGTTCGCGGAGGGGGACCTTGTCTATGCGGTGGTCTCGGAAGGCTATCGGTCGGGTGGGGTCAATTCAGGCGGCGCCAATCCGCTGCAGGCCGAGCGCGAGACGTTCTCGCCGGACCGGCTGGTGAACTACGAGGTCGGGCTGAAGCTCAGCGCGCTAGAGGAGCGCCTGTCGCTGAACTCAGCGCTGTTCTACAGCCTGTGGGACGACATTCAGACCGACCAGTTCCGCCCCTCCGGTATCGCCTACACCACCAACGCCGGCGACGCCCAGGTGCTGGGCCTCGAGACCGAGCTGGCCTATCGCGGTCCCCACGGCTTTTCGGCCCAGCTCAACGGCCGGGTCTCGCGGATCCGGACCTCGGGCGCCAATCCGGACTTCCGACCGACGCTGGTCAACGGGCTGCCAGGCGCGCCGGCGATCTCGGGCGGCGGGCTGATCAGCTACGAGCGCCCGGTCTTCGGCGACTGGACGCTGCGGCTGGTGGGCCAGGCGACCTATGTGGGCCACTCGCGGGTCACCTTCGACGCCGCCCAGCCCAAGATGGGCGGCTATGCGCGCACCCGCCTGTCGGCCGAGCTGATCGGGATGGCCGGCGGCTTCCCGGTGGGCGCCCAGGTGTTCGTGATCAATCCGCTGGACTCGTTCAGTGACACCTTTGCCTTCGGAAATCCCTTTAGTTTCAATCAGCGGCGGCAGATCACGCCGCAGCGGCCGGTCACGGTGGGCGTCACCCTCTCGGCCGCGATGTAATTTTTCGGGGGCGACCTAGGGATGCCCCCGCGCTGTGACGTCTCCCCCGCGATCGGCAGTTTCTGGAGACGCTGTCCGGTCGGAAGATCGCACCCATGACCCGGTGCGATCAGCATATGCAGCGCACGTTCCGAGCCCACGGTCGTGCTGCAAATGGCTGAGCGTGGCCCTGGACGGGAGAGCGTCCAGGGCCGCGCCTCTCCGTGCGTCAACATGCGATTTGGACCTAACTGCCAAGGATGTTAACGTGCGCCGTTGATCGCGGCCGCTCGGTCCGTGATTTGGCGCACGCTGGTTCTCCAGTCCGGTGATGCGCACGAGACCACCGCCCCGGTCAGAGGACGTCACACCTCGGCCGGGGCTTCTTGGTTCAGGGGTCGATCAAGCCGCGTCGACCAGCACCACCTCGCTGTCTTCCAGCGCCGTCACCAACACCTTTTCCAGATCCGAGATCGCCACGCCGTCGCGCGCCTTGGCCGTGATACCGCCGATCTGCACCCGGCCGACCGCCGGCACGAGATAGCCGCGGCGATCCGCGCCCAGGACGTATTCGGCGGTCTCGCCGGCCTTCAGCGTCGCGCCCAGCACCCGGGCGTTGGTGCGGATCGGCAGGGCATCGTCGTCGCCCGTCACGCCTGAGGCCAAGGTCACGAAGTGGCCGCTGCGATCGCCCTTGGGGAAGGGCTTGGCGCCCCAGCTGGGCTGGCCGCCGGTCTGCGTCGGGATGATCCAGATCTGGAAGATCTTCGTCGTCACGTCCTCGCGATTGTACTCCGAGTGGGCGATGCCCGAGCCCGCGCTCATGACCTGCACGTCGCCGGCCTCGGTGCGGCCCTTGTTGCCCAGGTTGTCCTCATGGGTGATCGCGCCTTCGCGGACGTAGGTGATGATCTCCATGTCGCGGTGCGGGTGCGGCGGGAAGCCGGTGTTCGGCGCGATGGTGTCGTCGTTCCAGACCCGCAGGGCGCCCCAGTTGGTGCGGGCGGCGTCCTGGTAGTTGGCGAACGAGAAGTGGTGCTTGGCGTCCAGCCAGCCGTGGTTCTCGCCGCCGAGGCTTTCGTAGGGGCGCAGTTCGATCATCGGTCCATCTCCTGAATGTCGGGGCGCCGGCGTCCGGCGCTGTCGACGAGAGGTGTAGGCCCTTGCGACGTTCGAGAAGACCCGCATAAGTTCGGCCAAATCGTTCCAGGAAATCGAACATTGGCCAGCGTCGGCACGCCCACCTTCGAACAGCTCCGCACCTTCCTGGCGGTGGTGGACGCCGGCAGTTTCGCGGGCGCCGGCAAGCGGCTGAACCGCGCCGTGTCGGTGGTCAGCTACGGGATCGCCAACCTGGAAGCCCAGCTGGGCGTCAGCCTGTTCGACCGCGAGGGCTCGCGAAAGCCGCAGCTCACCGTCGCCGGCCGGGCCCTGCTGGCCGAGGCGCGGTCGGTGGCCCAGGGGATCGACAGCCTGCGCGCCAAGGTGAAGGGCCTGCTGGACGGCCTGGAGGCCGAGGTCGACCTGGCGGTGGACGTCATGCTGCCGGCCGACCGCCTGGGCCGGGTGCTGCGCGCCTTCGCCGAGCAGTTCCCGACCGTGACCTTGCGCCTGCACGTCGAGGCCCTGGGGGCGATCGTGTCGCTGGTGCTGGAGCGGCAGGCCGTGATCGGGATATCGGGGCCGCTGGCCACGGGCGTGGATGGCATCGAGACGCGGACGGCGGGCTCGGTGCCGATGGTCCCGGTGGCCGCGCCTGACCACGCCTTGGGCCGGATGACGCAGATCCCGCCGGGCGCAGGGCGCGACTATACCCAGCTGGTGCTGACCGACCGCTCGCCGTTCACCACGGGACGGGACTTTTCGGTCCTCAGCCCGCGGACCTGGCGGCTGGCGGACCTGGGGGCCAAGCACGCCCTGCTGCGCGAGGGCATCGGCTGGGGGAACATGCCGCTGCCGATGATCCAGCCCGACCTGGTGGCGGGCACGCTGGTGCGCCTGGCGATGCCGGACCATCCGGGCGGCACCTATCGCTTCAACGGGATCTGGCGGCGCGACGCCCCGCCCGGCCCGGCCGCCTCGTGGCTGCTAGACCAGTTCGTCGCCCTGGGGGCGGACGATGTCGAAGAGAGCGGCTTCGGCGATCTCTGACATTCAGCGGTGGGGCTGGGCTGCGGCCGGGTGCGTGGCGCAGGCCAGCGTGCCGGCCAGGACCAGGGCGCCGGCAACGATCAGGGGAATGACCAGGCCGGTGCTCGTGACCAGCACGGCGCCCAGGGCCGCGCCCGCGAAGATCGCCGCTACACCGCCCAGTCGCCTGGCCCAGTTGGGATTGCTGCCGCCGGCCAGGCCGGAGTCCGCCGCGAGGCCCGTGAGGGTGAGCGTCAGGACCGTGGTCGTCAGATCGGGCACCTTGAGCTGGCGGATCGTGGCGTTGCGGAAGCCCATGGCCAGGCCGGTCAGGGCGATGATGGCGTAGAGCGCCGCGTCCGGGCTCTGGCTGGCGATATCGAAGCCCACCGCGACGCCGGCAGCGATCCACAGCAGCGCAGCCTCGACCAGGGCGGAGGTGATCAGCCAGCGGCGCAGGCTGAGGTCCAGGTGCGCCTTGCCTGTGCGCCCCGCCACCGCCGCGCCGACCAGGAAGGCGGCGATGGCGACCAGATAGGGCGCGATCCGGAAGCCCGGCGCGCCGGCGGCGGCGAAGCCCAGGAACACGACGTTGCCCGTCATGTTGGCGGTGAACACCTTGCCCAGGCCCAGAACGCTGATCGCGTCGACGAGGCCGGTGGTGACCGACAGGAGCAGCAGCAGCCAGGGCAGCGGCGCGGCGGAGGAGGTCGTGGCGGTGGCGGTCATCAGACGGCCCAGCAGCCGCAGCCGAAGGCGCCCCAGAAGCCCGCGGCGTCGGCGGCCGGCGCTTCGCGGCCCAGAGCCGCGGCGTGGTCGTGGCCGTGGACGCCGCACGACTTGGCGCAGCCGCAGGCCGCGGCCATCAGGGCGGCGGAGCCCCGCTTGGCGCGGTCCTGGTAGCCGCCGAACACGCGGACCGGCGACCACTCGGGCATCGGCTTGGGCAGTTCCGGCGCGAGCGGCGCATAGTCTCCTTCGCCGTAGACCACCTTGCCGCCCAGCAGGGTCAGCACCGCGCCCAGGTGGGCGATCTGGTCCTCCGCGACGCCGAAGTAGTCGTCGGAGAGCACCGCCAGGTCGGCGAGTTGTCCGGCCTTGATCTGCCCCTTCTTGCCCTGCTCGTTGGAGAACCAGGTGTTGGCCTCGGTCCAGAGGCGCAGGGCGCTCTCACGGTCCAGCCGGTTGGCGTGAGGATAGAGGCCGAGGCCGCCGACAGTCTTGCCGGTGACCAGCCAGGACAGCGAGACCCAGGGATTGTAGCTGGCGACCCGGGTGGCGTCGGTGCCGGCGCCCACCGGCACGCCGGCGGCCAGCATCTTGGCGATCGGCGGCGTCGCTTCCGCGGCCCGCTCGCCGTAACGCTCGACGAAGTCCTCGCCCTGGTAGGCCATGCGGTGCTGCACGGCGATGCCGCCGCCCAGGGCCGCGATGCGGTCGATGTTGCGGTCGCTGATCGTCTCGGCGTGGTCGAAGAACCAGTGCAGGCCGCTGAACGGCACGTCGCGGTTCACCTTCTCGAACACGTCCAGCGCCCGGGTGATGGTCTGGTCGTAGGTGGCGTGCATGCGCCAGGGCCAGCGGTTCTGGGCCAGCAGGCGGATCACCGGCTCCAGGTCGCCCTCCATGTTCGCCGGCATCTCGGGCCGCTCGACCCGGAAGTCCTCGAAGTCGGCAGCGGAATAGACCAGCATCTCGCCGGCGCCGTTGTGCCGATAGGTGTCGTCGCCCTGGCCGGGGGTGACCTGCCTGGCCCAGCCGGCGAAGTCGGCCAGCTCTTCCTTCGGCTTCTGGGTGAAGAGGTTGTAGCTGATCCGCAGGGTCAGTTGGCCGTCGGCGTGCAGCTTCTCGATGATCTCATAGTCGTCCGGATAGTTCTGGAAGCCGCCGCCGGCGTCGATCACGCCGGTGACCCCCAGGCGGTTCATCTCGCGCATGAAGTGGCGGGTCGAGTTCAGCTGGAACTCGGGCGGCAGCTTCGGCCCCTTGGCCAGGGTCGAATAGAGGACGGTGGCGTTGGGCCGGGCCAGCAGCAGGCCGGTGGGGTTGCCCGCCGCGTCACGGACGATCTCGCCGCCCGGCGGGTTGGGCGTGTCCTTGGTGTAGCCCACCACCCGCAGGGCCGCGGCGTTCAGCAGGGCGCGGTCGTAGAGGTGCAGGATGAACACCGGGGTGTCGGGCGCCACGGCGTTCAGCTCGGCGATGGTCGGCAGGCGCTTCTCGGCGAACTGGTGCTCGGTGAAGCCGCCGACCACGCGCACCCACTGGGGCGCGGGGGTTATGTCGACCTGGCGCTTCAGCATGGCCATGGCGTCGGCCAGGGTCGGCACGCCGTCCCAGCGCAGCTCCATGTTGTAGTTCAGCCCGCCGCGGATGACGTGCATGTGGCTGTCGATCAGGCCCGGGATCACCCGGCGACCCTTGGCGTCGATCACCGTGGCGTCCGGCGGCGCCGCCGCGCGGACCTCGGCCTCGGACCCCGCCGCCAGGAACCGGCCGTCGCGGATGGCCACCGCCTGAGCCTGGGGATTGCCGCGGTCCAGGGTGGTGATCTTGGCGTTGACGAGGATCAGGTCGGTCATCGGGGCGCTCCGGGCGGGCGTCGCGAGACTGGCGGCGACGGCGGTGGCGAGGGTCTGGCGACGGGTGAGGGTCATTGCGAATCGCCAGGCCCAGGGGTGGCCGCCGCGGCGGGCGGCTGTCCAGTCCAGAGGCGCTTGGCGACCGGCAGGGCCTGCTCGCCCAGCAGGATCCCCATCAGGCCCAAGAGGGCGATGGCCGGCGGGGCCGGAGAACGGACGTTCAGCAGGCTGTAGACCACACCGACCAGCAGGCCGGCGCCCAGCGAGAGCAGGTAGGGCTTCATCGTCCGTCCTCCGACCGGTCAGCTGCGGGCGAAGGCCAGCAGGTCGGCGTTCAGCCGGTCCTGGTGGGTGGCGGTCAGGCCATGGGGGGCGCCCTCGTAGATCTTGAGCGTCGCGTTCGGGATGATCTTGGCCGACAGCAGGCCGGCGTTGCCGATCGGGACGATCTGGTCGTCGTCGCCGTGGATGACCAGCGCCGGCACGTCGATCTTCTTCAGGTCGTCGGTGTAGTCGACCTCGGAGAACTCGTGGATGCAGAGGTACTGGCCCAGGGCCGAACCCTGCATGCCCTGCGCCCAGAAGGACTGGCGCAGGCCTTCGCTGACCTGGGCGCCCTCACGGTTGAAGCCGAAGAAGGCGGTCGGCAGGTCCAGGTAGAACTGCGAGCGGTTGTCGAAGACCGCCTTGCGGATGTTGTCGAAGACCTCGATCGGCAGGCCGTTGGGATAGGCTTCGCTCTTGGCCATGATCGGCGGCACGGCGCCGACCAGCACCACCTTGGCCACCCGGCGCGTGCCATGGCGGCCGATGTAGTGCGAGATCTCGCCGCCGCCGGTGGAGTGGCCGACCAGGATGGCGTCCTTCAGGTCCAGGGCGTCGATCACCGCGGCCAGGTCGTCGGCGTAGGTGTCCATGTCGTTGCCTTGAGCGGGCTGGTCCGAGCGGCCGTGGCCGCGGCGGTCATGGGCGATCACCCGGTAGCCGTTCTGGGCCATGAACAGCATCTGGCCGTCCCAGGCGTCGGCGCTCAGCGGCCAGCCGTGAGAGAAGACGACCGGTTGGCCCTTGCCCCAGTCCTTGTAGAAGATGCGCGTGCCGTCGGTGGTGGTGACGTAAGCCATGGTCGTAGTCCTTCTTGCGATGTCGTTGGGGGTGGCCGGAGCGGCCGGGGTCGTTGCGTGTGCGGGGGTGAGGTTCAGTGGCCGCCTTCCGAGGCGCCGAACATGGCCTTGGCGTAGGTGACGCCCAGGCCGTAGGCGCCGCCGAACTGGCGGGCGATGCCGGTGGTCAGGTCGTAGGTTTCGGCCCGGGCCCAGTCGCGTTGCAGTTCCAGCAGGTATTGCAGGGCGGTGATCGGCTTGGCGCCGGCCTGGATCATCCGCTGGACGGCGCGCTCGTGGGCCTCGTCCGAGATGTCGCCCGAAGCGTCGGTGATGACGAAGACGTCGAAGCCCTGCTCCAGGGCCGACAGCACCGGGCCGACGATGCAGACGCTGGTCCAGAGGCCGGCGAAGACCAGGCGGTCCTTGCCGATGCGGTTGACCGCGTCGATCACCGCCGCGTCTTCCCAGCTGTTCATCGAGGTGCGGTCCAGCAGCGGCTGGCCGGGGAACGCGTCGGTGATCTCGCTGAACATCGGGCCCGAGAAGCCTTCGGCGGCGACCGTGGTCAGGATGGTGGAGACCTTGAAGCCGGCCGCGGCGCGGGCGACCAGGGCGGCGTTGTTGCGCAGCAGGGTGGCGTCGATCGACTTGGTGGCGAAGGCCATCTGCGGCTGGAAGTCGATCAGGACCAGGGCGTGGTCGGCGGGGGTGAGCAGGCCCTTGGCGGCGGTCGGGGTGGCGGTGATGGTCATCGGTCTGGCCCTTGTTGCGTCTGGTTGGCTTCGCTTCGCCGCGGTGGCTGCGTTCGCCGGTGACGCCATTGGTAGGGGCGACCGTTTCGTTCAGGGAGTTGGATAAGTTACGGGATTTTGTTCGAGATAGTTGAATGAGGATAAGCGCCTACGACCTGCTGGTCGGGCGTTCGGCGTGGGATGTGCGGGTGAAGGCGATGGTGCGGCTGCGGTATGGCCAGCGCGAGTAGAGATTTCACACACGCCACCTCATCCCCGCGAATGCGGGGACCCAGGCTTGCTCGCGCTCAGGAACACGAAGCGCACGAAGACCACAAAGGGCACGAAGGGCTTCGTGGTCTTTGTGTCTTTCGTGGTCTTGGTGTCGAGATCGTCTTCACCGCCAAGACGCCAAGGACGCCAAGGACGCCAAGAGGTTGGTGGGCCTGGGCGGCTGTGTTGTCGGATGACAGCGCCTGCGGCGCGGGGCCTCACCCAAGCCGCCTCATCCCCGCGAATG
>Ga0209026_1000722_pt1 | contig 19456 bp, 14 predicted proteins | sample AraplaCL_Col_mCL_FD_184262 | JGI IMG/M metagenome (GOLD analysis project Ga0209026, IMG submission 184262) | Arabidopsis root microbial communities from the University of North Carolina, USA - plate scrape CL_Col_mCL (SPAdes) (version 2) | ecosystem: Host-associated > Plants > Roots >... | reverse complement strand
CATTCGCCCGAGGTGCTATCGACGCGGGTCATCGCCTCCTCGTAGCCCAGCAGCAGGCCCTCGTGGCTGGTGAAGAACTCCACCTGGTGCAGGGTCGGCTGGCTCTCGGGCGTGACGCCGATGGCCTCCATGAACTGCAGGGTCTCGCTGATCTTTTCGGCGATCTCGCGGTAGCGCGCGCCCTGCGGGCTGTCGGCCACGAAGCCCAGGGTCCAGCGGTGGATGTTGTGCAGGTCGGCATAGCCGCCGCCCGCGAAGGCGCGCAGCAGGTTCAGCGTCGCCGCCGACTGGCCATAGGCCTGCAGCAGGCGCTGCGGATCGGGCACGCGGCTCTCGGGCGTGAAGTCCATGCCGTTGATATTGTCGCCGCGATAGGACGGCAGCTCGACGTCGCCGATCTTCTCCACCGGGGACGAGCGCGGCTTGCCGAACTGGCCGGCCATGCGGCCCACCTTCACCACCGGCTTGCCGCCGGCGAAGGTCAGCACCACCGCCATCTGCAGGATCAGGCGGAAGGTGTCGCGGATGTTGTCGGCCGCGAACTCCTTGAAGCTCTCGGCGCAGTCGCCGCCCTGCAGCAGGAACGCCTTGCCCGCCGCCACATCGGCCAGCAGGCTCTTCAGCCGGCGCGCCTCGCCCGCAAACACCAGCGGCGGCATCGCGCGAAGGGTGGTCTCGACGCGCGAAAGCTCAGCCATGTCCGGATAGTCGGACGGGATGTGCTTGGCGGGCTTCGATCTCCAGGATGCAGGCGTCCAGTGCTCGGTCATCGTCTTCACTCAGGAACCGCCGGTTGTTCGACGGGCCGGGCGTTTTACGCAAAACGGCCGCGAGCGTCGATGCCCTAGCTGGGCGTCCCCTCCTCGGCGTCACCCAGGGCGGCGATCAGGGCCGTGAGCGCCGCCAGGGCCAGCCACCACTCCTGCCAGACGCCGAAGCTGACCACGCCGAACAGCAGATAGACCGAGGCCGAGCCGGCGGTCGCCGCCGCCACCAGGCTGCGCTCGTCGCGGGCCAGGCGACGGAACACGAACGCCCAGCTCAGCGCCGCGGCGGCCGCGCCCAGCAGACCCAGCTCCAGCCAGATCTGCAGCGCGCCATTGTGCGGATGGAGCTGGATGTGGGGACTGAACTCGCGGCTGGCGTCCAGGCCCCAGCCCCGGAACGGATGCTCGGCGATGCGCTGGATCGCATAGCTCCAGTAGCCCATCCGCTGTTCCCACGACTCGGGCAGGTGCTTGCCCAGCCCCGCCAGGTTCACGCCCAGGATGACCAGGGGCATGGCCAGCATCGTGCCGGCGGCGCCCAGGGCCAGCGTCTTGGGCGCCGTGCGCGGCCAGATCCAGACCAGGCCGCCCACCAGGATCGCCAGGCCCACCGCCAGCACCGGCGCATCCGACAGGAAGTCATGCGCCAACAGCACCGTCCCCGCCGCCATCGGCAACGCCAGCCACGCCGGCGCGCCGGCCCGATAGCCGCCCGCCGCCGCCACCGGCCACAACAGCGCCAGCACAAAGCTGCCCTGGGCGATGTTCTTGCGGCCCAGGTCGGGCCGGATCGGGTCGTGGATCAGGTTGCGCAGGCCCTGATAGACCGCGCCTCCGGTCAGCGCCTCGACCAGCAGCAGGGTCCCGTACATCGCCAGGCCCCAGGCAAAGAGGCGCAGCGCCAGCCGACGCCGCGCCGGCTCGGCGCGCCGCGCCACCGCCCAGGCTGACCAGTACAGCGGAAGCTGCAGCAGCAGCTTCAGCGCGACGCTGTCTTCCAGTTCGTCCGGCTTGTGCGGGCTCCAGAATGTGGAGAACGCCGCCCAGGCCACCGCCACCAGCAGCACGACGGCCAACGGCGTCTCGCGCGCGCTGATCCGCAGCGGCGGCAGGCAGATCAGCCCGACCAGCGCCACCAATGGCGCAAAGCCCAGCGGTCCCAGCCAGGCGAACAAGGGCGTGAGCACGGCCGCGCCGGCCAGCGCCCAGCCTTCCACGGCGCGCATGGCGCTGCGCGGCGCCTGGCCTGCTGCCGTCTCGCTCATCCTGCGCAGCCCTGGCGAAGCCGGATCACGCCACCTGACCGAGCGAGGGCGGCATGTGCTTGTCGCGCATCGTCACCAGTTCCTCGGCCAGGGTCGGGTGCACCGCGCAGGTCGAGTCCCACTGCGGCTTGGTCACGCCCATCTTCAGCGCCACCGCCGCCATCTGGATGATCTCCGGGGCGTCCGGCGAGACGACGTGGCAGCCCAGGATCTTCTCGGTCCCCTGCTCCACCACCAGCTTCAGCAGCGCCCGCGTGTGGCCGCCGTAGAAGGTCTCCTTCATGGGCCGCAGGTTGGCGAGGTAGATGTCGATCTTGTTGCCGTACTGATGGCGCGCATCCGCCTCGGACAGGCCCACCGAGCCGACCGGCGGCTGCGAGAACACGGCAGAGGCGACCATCTCGTGGTCGAAGCGCGTCGGCTGGTTGTGGAACTCGGTCAGCGAGAAGGCCTGGCCCTCGCGGATCGCCACCGGCGTCAGGTTGATCCGGTTGGTGACGTCGCCCACGGCCCAGATGTTGTCGACGTTGGTCTTCGAATAGTCGTCCACCTTGACCGCGCCCGCCTCGTCCAGCTCGACCCCGGCCGCGTCCAGGCCCAGGCCTTCGGTATAGGGCTCGCGGCCCACGGCGAACATGATCACGTCGGCGTTCAGCTTGTGGCCGTCGACACAGGCGCCGACCAGCCCGTCGGCCGTCTTCTCGATGCTGCCGATCTGGGCGCCCAGGCGGATCTTCACGCCCCGTTCCTCCAGCTGGCTGGCGACGAACTCGCGCACATCGTCGTCGAAGCCGCGCAGCAGGTTCGGCCCTCGGTGCACCAGCGTCGTCTCCACGCCCAGGCCGTTGAAGATGCCTGCGAACTCCACGGCGATGTAGCCGCCGCCCACCACGATCACCCGCTTGGGCAGCTCGGTCAGGTGGAAGGCCTCGTTCGAGGTGATGGCATGCTCCACGCCCGGCAGGTCCTTGGGCATCCAGGGCCGGCCGCCCGTGGCGATCAGGATCTTCTTGGCGGTGACGCGGCCGCGGCCCTCCACCTCGACGGTGTGACGATCCACCAGCCAGGCCTTGCCGTGCGCCAGCTCGGCGCCGGCGTTCTGCAGGTTGCGGACATAGATGCCGGACAGGCGGGCGATCTCGTCGTCCTTGGCCATCAGGAACGTGGGCCAGTCGAAGCTGGCCTCGCCGATGGTCCAGCCATAGCCCCGCGCGGTCTCCAGCTGCTTGGAGACCTCCGAGGCGTAGACCATGAACTTCTTGGGCACGCAGCCGCGGACCACGCAGGTGCCGCCGACGCGGTGCTCCTCGGCCACCAGCACCTTGGCGCCCGACATGGCCGCCACCCGCGCGGCCCGCACGCCGCCCGAACCGGCGCCGATGACGAAGAGGTCGTAGTCGTATTCAGCCACGATCGGGCTCCTAAGGTTCAAGCTCGACGACGCCGTCCGGCGTGCCGATCAGGGCGCGGTCCGCAAGGTCGAGGAAAAGGCCGTGGTCGACCACGCCGGTGACGCTCTTCAGCGCCGCCGCGAGGGCCGCCGGTTCCTCGATCCGGCCGCAGTGAGCGTCATAGATAAGGTTGCCGCCATCGGTTCTCACCGCCTCGCCGTCCTTTCGGCGCAGCACCGGGACGATGTCCAGTTCGCACTCGGCCAGGGCGTCGCAGATCCGGTTCGCCGTGGTCTTGTGGCCAAACGCCACCACCTCGATCGGCAAGGGAAACTTTCCCAGGAATTCCAGCTTCTTCGCGGCGTCGGCGATCACGACGCACGAGCGCGACGCCTCCCAGACCAGCTTCTCGCGCAGCAGGGCCGCGCCACCGCCCTTGATCAACGACAGGCCGGGCCCGATCTCGTCGGCCCCGTCGACGGTCAGGTCGATGCCCTTGGTCTCGCCCAGCTCGCCCAGCTTGATCCCCAGGCTGGCGGCGAGGTCGGCGGTAGCCTGCGACGTCGGCACGCCCATGATGTCCAGCTTGCGCTCGGCCAGGGCGCGGACGAACCAGGCGGCGGTCGAGCCGGTGCCCAGGCCCACCACCATGCCGCTCTGCACGAGGGCGGCGGCGGCCTCGCCGGCGGCGCGCTTCTGAGCGTCGGCGTCGCTCACTTCTTGGCGGCCTTCTTCTCGATCATCTTGCGGCGGAACTTGGCGGCCCAGCCTTCTTTCTCGACCTGCTTGCCACGGGCGATGGCCAGGGCGTCGGCCTCGACGTCCTCGACGATCACCGAGCCGGACCCCGTGTAGGCGCCCGCCCCGATCTTCACCGGCGCCACCAGCGACGAGTTCGAGCCGATGAACGCCCCCTCGCCCACGTGGGTGTCGTATTTGAAGAAGCCGTCGTAGTTGCAGAAGATCGTCCCGGCGCCGATGTTCGCGCCCGCCCCGACCGTGCCGTCGCCCAGATAGCTGAGGTGGTTGGCCTTGGCGCCGCGGCCGACCGCCACCTTCTTCACCTCGACGAAGTTGCCGATGTGCGCGTCCTCGCCGATGTCGGCGCCCGGACGCAGGCGGGCGTAGGGGCCGATCAGGGCGCCCTCGCGCACGATGCAGCCCTCCAGGTGGCTGAAGGCGCGGATCACGGCGGCCGTCTCCACCCTCACGCCGGGCGCGAACACCACATAGGGTTCGACCGTCGCCCCCGGCGCGATCTCGGTGTCCCAGGCGAAGAACACCGTCTCCGGCGCCGTCATCGCCACGCCCTCGGCCAGGAACCAGGCCCGGCGGCGCTTCTGGAATTCCGCCTCGGCCTGCGACAGCTGCATCGGCGTGTCGGCGCCCATCACGGCTGTCTCCGGCGCAGTGTGGGCGCGGACCAGCTTCTCCTCGGTCACCGCCTCGGCGACGATGCCGGTGAGGAAGTACTCGCGCTTGGGATTGTCGTCGGTCAGCCGCGACAGCCAGCGGAACAGGTCCTCGCGGCCCGCCAGGTACATGCCCGCATTGCATAGACGCACCTGCTTTTCGGTGTCGCTGGCCTCGCTGGGCTCGACGATCCGGATCACGTGGGCGTCGGCGCCGCGGATCACCCGGCCGTACAGCAGCGGATCGACGGGCTCGAACGCCAGCAACGCCAGCGCCGCCCCGTTCTGGCGCAGGGTGAACAGCGGCTCCAGGTCCTGGGCCGTCAGCAGCGGCGGGTCGGCGTTGACCACCAGCACGTCGCCGTCGAAGTCGGCCAGCGCCGCCTCGGCGCAGATCACGGCGTGCCCGGTGCCCTTGGGCGGGTCCTGGACCACCACCGCCTGCTCGCCCAGGCGCTTGACCACCAGCTCGCGCACCTCGGGGATCGTGCCGACCACCACATGGATGCGCTCACAGCCCGCCGCCTGGACCGTGTCGATGATCCGGTCCAGCAGCGTGCGGCCGCCCACCTTGTGCAGCACCTTGGGCGTCCGCGATTTCATCCGCGTGCCGTGACCGGCGGCCATGATCACAGCGGCTCTGGCGGTCATGCGTGTCTCCTGGGCGGCAATCTGAGTCTTGCGCGGCTCTTCGCTTAGCAAGCCTTGTGACCCGGCGCGACAACGGGCTAGCGTCCCGCCCGTCCTTCGGGGGAGTCTCCATGAAATCTCGTTCGCGTCTTGCCGCCCTTCTCACTACGGGGGCGCTGATCGCGCTCGCGCCCGCCGCCGCCCAATCTGCCGACGCCGCCCTCGAGGCGAAGTTCGACGGCATGATCGACAACGCCGAGATGGGCGGCTGGCTGAAGACCATGGCGGCCGAGCCGAACCACGTGGGCTCGCCCCACAACAAGGCGAACGCCGATATGACCCTGGCCCAGTTCAAGGCCTGGGGCTGGGACGCCAAGATCGAGACCGCCTGGGTGATGTACCCCACGCCGAAAGAGGTCCTGCTGGAACTGGCCAGCGGTCCGGGGGCGCCGTTCAAGGCCACGCTGACCGAGGCGCCGATCCCCGGCGACGAGAGCTCCAGCCGCACCAAGGACGAGCTGCCGGCCTATGTCGCCTTCCAGGGCGATGGCGATGTCACCGCCCCGCTGGTCTATGTGAACTACGGCATGCCCGCCGACTATGAGGCGCTGGAGCGTCTGGGCGTCTCGGTGAAGGGCAAGATCGCCATCGCCCGCTACGGCGGCGGCTGGCGCGGCCTGAAGCCCAAGCTGGCCCAGGAACACGGGGCGGTCGGCGCGATCATCTATTCCGACCCGCGCGACGACGGCTATTCCATCGACGACGTCTATCCCAAGGGCGCCTCGCGGCCGGCCAACGGCTTCCAGCGCGGCTCGGTGGCCGACATGACCGTCTTCCCGGGCGATCCGACCACCCCGGGCTATGGTTCCAGCAAGGACGCCAAGCGCGTGCCGCGCGAACAGGCCGAGACGATCCTCAAGATCCCCACCCTGCCGATCTCGTACGGCGACGCCCAGGTGCTGCTGAAGGCGCTGGATGGCCCTGTCGCGCCGCCCAGCTTCCGCGGCGGTCTGCCGATCACCTACCACGTGGGCGGCGGCGACCAGGCCAAGGTCCATCTCAAGGTCGAGTCCGACTGGAGCCTCAAGCCCGCCTACAACGTGATCGCCACGCTGAAGGGCAAGGAGAAGCCCGACGAGTGGATCGTCCGCGGCAACCACCGCGACGGCTGGGTGTTCGGCGCCAGCGACCCGCTCTCCGGCCACGTGGCCATGATGGGCGAGGCCAAGGCGCTGGGCGCGCTGGTCAAGTCCGGCTGGAAGCCCAAGCGCACGATCATCTACACCAGCTGGGACGCCGAGGAGCCGATGCTGCTGGGCTCCACCGAATGGGCCGAGACCCATGCCGCAGAGCTGAAGAAGAAGGCGGTGGTCTACATCAACTCCGACTCCAACGGCCGGGGCTTCCTGGACGCGGGCGGCAGCCATTCGCTCCAGCACTTCGTCAACCAGGTGGCGGCCGACGTGAAGGATCCGCAGACCGGCGTCACCGTCGGCCAGCGCCTGCGCGCCGACCTGGCCGTCGGCGCCGAGGCGCCCGGCGCCAACCCCCGCGCCGTGGCCTTGGGCAAGATCGCCGCCGATCCGTCCAAGGACCTGCCGATCGACGCGCTCGGCTCGGGCTCGGACTACTCCACCTTCCTGCAGTACCTGGGCATCGCCTCGCTGAACGTGGGCTTCGGCGGCGAAGGCAGCTCGGGCGGCGTCTACCACTCGGCCTACGACACCTATGAGCACCACAGCCGCTTCGTGGACCCGGGCCATGCCTACGCCGGCGCCCTGGCCAAATACGCCGGCCGCCTGGTCATCCGCATGGCCGACACCGAGACGACCGTGCAGCGCTATGGTGACTTCGCCGATACCGTCTCGGGCTACCTCGACGAGGTGAAGAAGCTGGACGTGGCGACCCGCGAACAGGCGGCGACCCGCACGCGCCTGCTGGCGGCCGGCGCCTACAAGCTGGCGGACGACCCCACGATCTCGCGGGCCGACCCCGGTCCCCTCACCGCCTCGCCCAAGCTGGACTTCGCCCCGATGGACGGCGCCCTGGCCAAGCTGAAAGCCAGCGCCTCGGCCTTCGACACGGCCCTGGCCGCCAAGGGCTCCGGCCTCTCGCCGGCCCAGAAGAAGAAGCTGGACGCCGCGCTCCAGCCGCTGGAGCAGCGCCTGCTGCGCGAGAAGGGCCTGCCGTTCCGGCCCTACTACAAGAACATGATCTATGCCCCCGGCCGCTTCACCGGTTACGGCGCCAAGACCCTGCCGGGCATCCGCGAGGCGATCGAGGAGCGGCGCTTCGACGACGCCGTCGCCTACATGACCCTGACCGCCGAGGCGCTGACCGACTACGCGGCCGGCCTGGACGCGGCGACTGCGGTGATCAATGGCGGATGATGTCCTGAAGGGCGCCGTCATCGCCTTCGACCTCGACGGCACCCTGGTCGACACGGCTCCCGACCTGATCGGCACGCTCAACGTGCTGCTGAAGGAAGAGGGCCTGCCCGCCCTGCCCCTCGACGACGCCCGGCCGTTCATCGGCCGCGGCGCGCGCTGGATGATCCAGCGCGGCTTCGAGGCCGCCGGCGAGCACTTGGAGGCCGATCGGCTCCAGGCGCTGTTCGACCGCTTCCTCGTCCACTACCTGGCGCACATCGCCGACGAGAGCCGCCCTTTCCCGGGCTGCGAGGCGGCGCTGGACGCCTTGAAGGCCCGGGGCGCGAAGCTGGTGGTCTGCACCAACAAGCTCACCGACCTGTCGGTGGCGCTGTTGACGGCCCTCAACATCGCCGATCGCTTCGAGGCGGTGATCGGCGCCGACGCGACCCCGGCCATCAAGCCGGACGCCCGCCACCTGCAGGCGGCAGTCGACGCGGTCGGCGGCGACATGGCGCGAACGATCATGGTGGGTGACGCCTTCACCGACGCCGGCGCCGCCCGCGCCGCCAACGCCCATCTGATCCTGGTCAGCTTCGGCTACACCGAGACCCCGGCCGCCGATCTGGAGCCGGACATCCTCATCCACAGCTTTGATGAGCTGCCGGATGCATGTCTGCGGCTGTTGGGCGCTTGCGGCGCGGAAGCCGGTCGGTTATAGCCCCCGCCTTCCCGCGCCGTGAGGCGTGGCCGGCGGATGCGTAGCTCAGCGGGAGAGCACCTCGTTCACACCGAGGGGGTCACAGGTTCAATCCCTGTCGCATCCACCATTTTCGCCCCACACATCCGGCAATCCAAACGTCACCCTGCCGGCAAGGTGGGCTCTGCGCTCGCTTGGGCGCCACGCCCCAGGCCCTAGGCCGAGCCGCTGACCATATCGACCAGCAGGGTTTGCAGCGTCTGGGCCGAGAACGGCTTGGTCAGCGCGGGTACGCGCGCGAATTCCGGCGGTATCGCTTCCGGTCGAGCCCCGGTGGCGAACACAAACGGCACATCTCTGGCCATGAGCATGTGCGCGACACGGTAGGACGTCTCCTCGCCGAGGTTGATGTCGACGACCGCCAGGTCGAGTTCATGAAACTCCGCAGCCGCGAGCCCGCGCGACAGCCCCGCGGCGACGTCGACGATCGTGCAACCGATCTCCGCAAGGATCTCGGTCATCTCCAATGCGAACAACGCGTCGTCTTCGACGATCAGGACACGTCGACCCTCGAGTGCGCGGGCGTGGGAAGCAGACATACGACTCTCGACCGAAGCGCCTAGACGCCAAGCTATGCCTTGGCTGAACGAACGTCGTTCTGTAATGTTCCAGACCTTGCGAATTGATGGCGCCCCGCCGGATCCACGGCCCTTCCTTGCGGACCGGTCCACGAATAACGCTTTGGGAAGAATAGCTTGTGCTACCGTGTGCTTCGGCAGACGGCGGCGAACGGGGGCGCGGCGACAGGATGGGCGGCAAGCAGGCAGGGAACGGCGGCGAGGCGTCGACGGCGGGGGTCGAGGTGCCGCTGGGCACAAAGCTGAAGCCCTCGCAGACCCGTGCGCGCAACACCTTCGAGACCGTGCTCTCCACCGCCGGCGAACTGCTGGGCGAGGTCGGGTTCGAGCGCCTGTCGACCAACCTGGTCTGCGAGCGCGCGGGCCTGACGCCGCCAGCGCTCTACCGCTACTTCCCCAACAAGTACGCGATCCTCAGCGAGCTGGCGAAGCGGCTGATGCAGGCCCAGGACGACCTGGTCGTCGCCTGGATGAAGGACGGCGGCCTGGACGCCGCCACCATGGAGGAAGCGGTCGACAAGAACCGTGAGCTCCAGGAACAGGTCAATGAGGTTACCCGGCGCATGCCGGGTGGGGTCTGGATCATGCGGGCGCTGCGGGCGATCCCGCTGCTGCGCGACATCCGCGTCGCCTCGCGCGACAGCGTCGCCCAGCAGCTGAGTGAGAGCCTGGGCGCACGCTTTCCCATGGTGCCCCAGGCCGAGCTGTTCCGCGCCGCGCGCATCTCGACCGAACTGATGTACGCGGCCACCGAGATGGTCCTGGAAGAGCCCGACCAGGACGAGGCGCGGATCAACGAAGAGGTCTGCTGGATGGTGGCGCTCTACTACAACCGCCTGGCCGAGCAGCACGCGGCGGGGCGGCGCTAGCCCGCCGCCTCGACTGCCACGCGCCCCCGCAGGCGCAGCCGGCCCGCGATCACCAGCAGCAGCCCCAGGGCCAGCGCCAGGCAGACGCCGGCCAGCCGCATCGCGCCCGTGGCGTCGGTGTCGCCCACCAGCAGCGACGCCGCCAGCGGCCCTGCGCTGCTGCCCAGCAACTGCGCCGCGCCCAGCTGCATCGAGCCCCGCCGCGTCGGATCGATGCGGATCAGGAACGCGGTGTAGAACGGCAGCACGAACATCCACAGGAACCCGTAGGCCGCGACCAGCCCAAGGAACACCGGCCCCGACGGCGCGGCGCTCAGGCCCAGCAGGAGCCCGACGTTGAGGACGCCACAGCCGATCAGCACCGCCGACGACGACAGCCGGGGGCCGAGCAGCGTCGCTGCCAGCGCCCCCAGCACCTGCAGCGCCAGCGCCGCGGCGACGGCGCGCTGGGCCTGGGCCGAGGTCAGGCCGACGCTCAAGGCCAGCGGCTCGAGATAGACCCAGATCGCGACGATGAACGCCATGTAGAGGAAGGCGGCCGCCAGGCCCGCCCAGGCGAGCGGCGGGATCGCCCCGCTGCCCGACTCGTCCTTCGGCAACTCGGCCATCGCCGCCGGAGCCCAGAGCGCCGCCCCCGCGGCGGTCACGGAAATCACCGCCAGGCAGATCAAGGCCGCATTGACCCCGCCCATGGCCATCACCGTCGGCGGCAGGATCGCGGCCAGCGCCAGTTGGGCGACGGTCTGGACGGTCGCGAAGACGCCGGCTTGCCGCTCGGGATGGGCGGATCGCGAGATCATGCTGATCGTGCCCCAAAGCATGAGGCCGGCGAACAGACCGCAGAGGCCGCGTACGGCGATCAGTTCGCCGCCCGACACCCACACGCTGGCCAGGTTGCACAGCGCATGCGCCACGCCGGCCGCCGCCAGTTTCGTCCGAAGCGCCGTCGGCTTCAGAAACCCTGCCGCCAGTCCGCAAGCCGCGCCGAGGGCCAGCAGTTCGACCGTCGCGGCGACGCCGATCTGCGACACCGTCAGGCGCTGCGCTGCGGCCAGGCCGCCCAGGATCACCGGCTGCAGGCCGGCGATCAGCAGCGACACGACGCCGATGTACTGCAGCGCCACGCCCGCGCGCGTCGAGACCGAACCGTCGGGAATCGGGGCGGCGCTCACTTGGACTGGCCGTAGGATTTGAAGCGCACCAGGATCTCGTCCATCTGCGCGTCCGACAACAGGTTCGGCCCGCCGATCGCCAGGGCGCCCCAGTAGACGGCGGCCTGCTCCTCGATCTCCTCGGCGATCAGCAGCGCGCTGTTCAGGCTGGGCGCCACGGTGATCTGGCCGTGGTTGGCCATCAGCGCGGCATAGCGGCCTTCGAGGGCGTCCACGACCACGTCGGCCAGTTCGGTCGAGCCGAAGGTGGCGTAGGGCGCGACCGGCACGCTGGCCCCGCCGCTGACGCCGACCATGTAGTGGATCGCCGGCAGCGGGCGCCCGGCGCAGGCCAGGATGGTGGCGTGCCGCGAATGGCAGTGGACCACGCCGTTCACGTCGGGCCGCCGGCGCAGGATCTGCATGTGCATCCGCCACTCACTGGACGGCCGCATCTGGCCCTCTGCGATGCTGTCGTCGCCGCCGATGAACACCATGGCCTCGGGCGTCAGCCGCTCGGGTGGCACGCCGCTGGGGGTGACCAGCATGCCCTCGCCCAGGCGAGCCGAGACGTTGCCCGAGGTGCCGCGGTTGAGGCCCTTGGCCTCCATCGCCTGCATGACCTCGACGATGCGGGTGCGCAGGCGGGTCTCGTCCTCGGCGGCCATCAGACAGGCTCCTTCAGGGTCATCTCGCCCATGGCCTTCAGCACGCCATCATAGCTTTCGAGTCGGCCCAGCGTGGCCAGCCCCTGCGCCACCAGGGCGGCGACGGCGGTGGCGAAGCGGGCGGCGTCCAGCGGCGCCAGGCCGCGGTTCAGGCCGGCGATGAAGCCCGCGCAATAGCTGTCGCCGCAGCTGGTCGTATCCACCGGCGTGATGTCGTAGGCGCCCAGGCTGGTCCGCTCGCCGCCCAGGGCCACGTACGAGCCGTGGCCGCCGTTCTTCATCAGGATGTTCTTCGCGCCGCGCGCCAGGAAGAAGTCGGCGGCCGCGGCCATGTCGGTCGTACCGGACAGGCTGAACGCCTCGGCGACGCTGGGCATGAAGTAGTCCACGTGCGGCAGCAGCCGCTCCAGCTCGGCCAGCGCCGTGGGCTGCGGCGAGATCAGGTCGCAAGTGACGATGGCGCCGCCCGCCTTGGCCGCCTGGGCCACCGCCGCGCCCGCGCCGCCGTCCAGCTTCGGCCCGCCCACGCCGCCGTAGTGCAGGAAGGCCGCCCCGCCCGCCGCCGCCTTCACCGCCTCACCCGTCGGCGCGAACATCCCGGCGCCCAGGGCGTGGAAGTTGGGCCGGCGGCCGTTCGAGTCCACCGCCAGCACCGTGGTCGAGGTCGGCATGTTCGGGATGGTCTCGAGAAGATCGGTTCCGACCCCCTCCTCCTCCAGCGCCATACGCACGAAGCGGCCCGTAAGGTCGCCGCCGACCGACCCCGCCAGCCGGGTCGGCACGCCCAGCCGCGCGGCCACCATCGCCGCCCCCGCCGCCGTCCCGGCCGGCGCGACGCCGATGCCCTGGATCAGGGTCGTGCCCTCGCCCTGCGGCAGGGCGTCGATGGGCCTTGCGACGACGTCCAGCGTCGTCAGCCCGATGCAAACCAGTCCCGTGCCCATGGCGCCCTCCTCAGTCTGTTGATCTTTAGCCGCGGGCCGATAAGATAGTCAAAACTATCTTTCCCTGGGGTGCGATCATGACCTGGACCAACAGCAAGAACAAAGCCCTTTCCGAGCGAGCCCAGGCGGTCATCCCCATGGGGATGTACGGCCACCAGTCGGTGATGCTGCTGCCCGACGACTACCCCCAGTTCTTCGGCCGCGCCGAGGGCGCCTACCTCTGGGACGTGGACGGCAACCGATACGTCGACTTCCTGTGCGGCTACGGCCCCAACCTGTTCGGCTACGGGACCAAGGCCATCGACGACGCCTACATCGAGCGCGTCCGCACCGGCGACACCATGACCGGCCCCGGCGAGGCGATGGTGGAACTGGCCGAGACCATGGTCGCCCAGGTCAGCCATGCCGACTGGGCCATGTTCTGCAAGAACGGCACCGACGCCACGACCATGGCGATGATGATCGCCCGCAACCACACGGGTAAGAAGACCATCGTCCTGGCCCACGGCGCCTATCACGGCGCCGCCCCCTGGTGCACGCCGCTGAAGAAGGGAACCACCCCCTCGGACCGCGCCAACCAGATCTTCTACGACTACAACGACGTCGAGAGCCTGGAGGCCGCCGTGCGCGAGGCCGGCGACGATCTGGCCGCCATCTTCGCCTCGCCGATCAAGCACGACACCTTCGTCGACCAGGAAGCGCCCACGGTGGAATACGCCAAGCGCGCCCGCGAGCTCTGCGACGAGCACGGCGCCCTGCTGATCGTCGATGACGTGCGCGCCGGCTTCCGCCTGGCCCGCGACTGCAGCTGGTCCCTCGTCGGCGTGAAGCCCGACCTGTCCAGCTGGGGCAAGGCCATCGCCAACGGCCACCCGATCTCGGCCCTGATGGGCGCCGACGTCTGCCGCATGGCGGCCGCGACGATCTATGTCACGGGCTCCTACTGGTTCTCGACCGCGCCCATGGCCGCCTCGCTGGCGACGCTGAAGCTGATCCGCGAGAGCGACTACCTCGAGCGCACCCAGGCCCTGGGCCAGCGCCTGCGCACGGGGCTGGACGAAGCGGCGAACCGCCACGGCTTCGCCCTGCGCCAGACCGGCCCGGCGCAGATGCCGCTGATCATGGTCGACGACGATCCGACCCTGGCGAAGGGCTATTTCTGGAACCAGGCGCTGATCAAGCGGGGGGTCTACTTCCACCCCTGGCACAACATGTTCATCTGCGCCGCCATGACCGACGCCGATATCGACCTAACCGTCGAAGCGGCGGACGACGCCTTCAAGCTGCTGAATGCCGCCGGTCCGCTGGAAGCGCCGTCCAAGCTGGCCTTCATGCACCAGATGCTGGAGGCCTGACGCTCCAAGGCGCCCGCCTAGGCGGGCGCCCCCGGCCGGCTCACGCCGAAGCGGCGCATGACGTTGTGGGTGATGACCTCGACGAAGGGGTCCTTGGCCGCGAGGCCATGGGCCCACTCGGTGGTGCCGGTGTTGAACACCTCGCCCGCCCCGCGCTTGAAGCTGGCCAGCACGGCATGCCCCCGCAGCACCTTGGCCTGGGCCTCGGGGCTGCTCTCGCCGAAGATCACGTCGGCGATCACGTCCAGCTTCTCGGGCGGGATGATCGGGTTGTAGCCGCGGCCAGCCTCCTCGCCGAAGGCGCAGGGCGCGAAGCCGATGATCTCCAGGTTCGCGGGCACGCCCAGGATCGGCACGGCCCTGGGCAGGCCGCCGTCGTCGAAGGTGAAGCGGCAGCCGTCGCTCTCGTAGCCGATCAGCGGCAGGTCCCCGCCGATGACGTCGCCATAGAAGAGGTCCGAGCCCTCCAGCGCCCAGTGCTTGTCGTCATAGACGGTGAACCCGCCCTGCCCGCGCGCCACGCACATGCCCAGGCGGTGATAGCCGGCGAAGACGAAGCTGAGGCCCGTCAGTTCGGCCTCGGGGCGCTTGAAAGCCGCGTGCGACCACAGGTGCGTCGCCTGCTCCGGCGGCACGTCCTCGGCCTCGAAACCCTTCCACTTGTGGCAGACATAGGTCTTGCCGTCGTTCTCCCAGCGCACCTTCCAGAAGCAGCTGTTCCCCGACAGGATCGCGATCCGCCCGCCCGCGTCGACGAAGCGCTCGACCTGGTCGCGCTCACCACCCGACCAGTACTCGCTATGCCCAACGAAGAAGGCCGACTGGTAGCCGGCCAGCAGGTCCGGCTCGACCTCCAGGTCGTAGTCGGTGACGTAATCCAGCTCGTAGCCGGCCGCCTCGGCCCAGGCCACGAACGCATGCTCCCACTTGTGCAGGAAGCCGGCCGAGCCGTCGTAGGGCGACGCGCGATGCTCCACCATCCAGACATAGTCGCTGGCCCACGGCTTCTCCTCGAAGCCGCGCTTGCGCATGTTGACCAGGCGCGGGGCGTTCGCCGGCGGCGCGACGATCAGCGGCGCGAACGGCCGTTCGGTCGAGAGCACGCCGATGGCTTCGTCCATGGCCTGGGCGAACGGGACCGTGCCGTTCATCAAGCCGGTGACGTTGGAATAGGCATTCGCCCCGCCCCACCAGTTGTACGAATGATAGGTGTTTGTGGTCAGCACCAGCACGGCCGTCGAGCGCGGCTGACCCACCGGCGGCTTCACGCAGACGAAGTGGTGCGCCTCGCAGCCCGCGCCGTCGGTCAGCACGATGTCGTAGTAGCCGGACGTCCACGCCGCCCCGACCTCGATCTCCAGACAGGCCGACCAGCCGCAGCCGTCGCGGTCCACGTTGGGCGGGATCGGCTGCTCGGCGATCTCCAGGCCATCCTGCGCGAACACCTCGGTCCGCCCGGCGCCCACCCGCGCGATGGTCAGCCGGCAGGGCCCGGACGAGGCGCTGGCGTGGAGCGAGAACCGCTCGCCCGGCCGGACACTGAGACGGTCTGTGTAGCAGGCCAGCATGGGAAGCCTCTCGCGGCGCCGTTAGAACAATAGCGTTTATTACCTTTTTGGCGCATCCTGGTCGAGCTTCGCGCAGCGTGTTCGACGTCGCGGCCAGCCCTGACCGTACATCGGTCGTGGCCTGAAGCGTCCGCTGCGATTTTGGGCAAGTGCGGCGGAAGGGTGACAGCCCTGGCCTCGGCGCTTGCGTTATATAGCTTTTACTATCGTATAAGAACTGTCGCGCGATCGACACGTCAGGGGATGATCATGAGATCGATTTTGTTTGCGAGCTGCGCCGTTTTCGCGCTCTCCGCCAGCGCCGCCATGGCGCAAGGCGCCGATGACGCCACCATCGAAGAAGTGGTCGTCACGGCCCAGAAGCGGTCTGAAAATCTTCAGGACGTCCCGGTCTCGGTGACGGCCATCTCCGGCACGGCGCTGCAGGACCGTGGCGTGACCAACGTCATCGGCCTGAACAACCTGGCCCCCGGCCTGCGCGTCAGCAGCGGCGACGCCGCCTCCAGCCCCAAGATCTTCATCCGCGGCGTGGGCCTGAGCGACTTCAACCCCAACTCGTCCAGCGGCGTCGGCATCTATGTCGACGGCGTCTATGTCGGCTCGCCGCTGGCCCAGATGGCCGGCTTCTTCGACATCGGCCAGATCGAGGTCCTGCGCGGCCCGCAAGGCACGCTGTACGGCCGCAACACCAACGGCGGGGCGGTGAACATCACCACCAAACGCCCGACCCAGTCGTTCACGGCCGAGGCTTCGGCCGAGTACGCCACCTACAACGCCATCAACCTGCAAGGCGCCGTGGGCGGCCCGGTGATCGCCGACAAACTGGCCTTCCGCGCGGCGGCCCAGGTCGTGAAGGACGACGGCTACACCTACAACCGCGTCACCGGCCACGACGTGAACGACACCGACTACTGGGCGCTGCGCCTGTCGGCCCTCTACACGCCGACCGACAATTTCGAGGCCCTGTTCCAGCTGAACCGCTTCGTGAATCGCGGCGACGCCACCCAGCCGCAGCATCGCGCCCTCTTCCCGGCCAGCGCCGCCGTCACCGGCCCTGACGGCTTCTGCTCGCCCGCCGCCTACGGCACGGCCCAGTGCGGCGACGCCTTCGGCTACACGGACACGGACGGCGACAACCGCGCCCTGGACGCCAACCAGGAGGGCAAGGACAAGGTCGACCTGTTCGGTGGTTCGGCGAACATGACCTGGAACCTGGGATCGGTCTCGCTGGTCTCGGTGACGGCCTATTCCTGGGCGCACCGGAACGCGTTCGAGAACACCGACGCCAGCCCCAACCAGATGCTGGAGATCAACTATCTGGCCCGCCAGCAGCAGTTCACCCAGGAACTGCGCCTGCAGTCGAACGACAGCGCCGGCTCGCCGCTGAAGTGGGTTCTGGGCGGCTATTATCTGGACGAGACCGTCAAGGACGCCTCGACCCAGGACGTCCTGCGCGACCTGCGCCCGCTGTTCCCGGACGGCTTCAGCGTGGCCGACAGCGTGGCGACGTTCAGCTACCCCTACACCCAGAAGACCAAGGGCTACGCGGTCTTCGGCCAGGCCGACTACAACATCACCGAAAAGCTCGTCGGCACCGTGGGCCTGCGCTATTCGGCCGACCGCAAGAGCTTCGACTATCGCAGCATCGCCGAAGGCGGCCTCGTCACCCTGCTGACCTCGAAGCAGAAGAAGACCTTCTCGGCCTGGTCCGGCCGTCTGGGCCTGCGCTACGAGTTGAGCGACGACGCCAACGTCTACGCCACCTACAACCGCGGCTATAAGAGCGGCGGCTTCTTCGGCGGCCTGGCGACCACGCCCGACGAGCTGGAGCCCTACGCGAACGAAAAGCTCGACTCGTACGAAGTCGGCCTGAAGTCGCAGCTGTTCGACCGGCGCGTCCGCCTGAACATGTCGGCCTTCTACTACGACTACCAGGACCAGCAGGTCTTCGCCCAAGCCCTGCGCAACGGCCTGACCGTGCTGGTGCTGGACAATGCCGCCAGCTCCAAGGTGTACGGCGCGGAAATCGAAGGCTCGGCGCGGGTGACCCAGAACCTGCGCATCGACGCCGGTCTGTCGCTGCTGCACGCCGAGTTCGGCACGTATCTCTCCGAGGGCCAGGACTTCACGGGCAACCGCCTGCCGCAGTCGCCGAAGGTCACCTTCAACGTCGCGGCCAACTACACCCAGCCGCTGAAGTCGGGCGCCAGCCTGAAGGGCACGGTGGACGCGGCCTATTCGTCGAAGATCTACTTCGACAACTCCAACGCCGAGCGCCTGTCGCAAGACGGCGTCTGGGTGGCCGGCGCGCAGGCGTCGTGGGTGTCGCCGGACAGCACGATCGAGGCCGGCGTCTTCGCCCGCAACCTGTTCGACAAGACCTACAAGGTGTCGATCTCGAACATCGACAGCCTGGGCGAGGATCTGTTGACCCTGAACCGCCCGCGCAGCCTGGGCGTGTTCCTGCGCTACCACTACTAGGATGGGGGCCGGCCGGGGTGTTCCTCGGCCGGCGTTGCGACGATCCGGGCCTCAGGCCCGATAGCGGCCGATCGCGAGATCGGCCGTTTCTATGTCCGCTGCCCGCCCGCTCAGCAGGTCGGCCATCACCCGGCCCGAACCGCAGGCCATGGTCCAGCCCAGGGTGCCGTGGCCGGTGTTGAGATAGAGGCCGCGCACGGGCGTGGCGCCGATCACCGGCGTGCCGTCGGGCGTCATCGGCCGCAGCCCCGCCCAGAACGTCGCCTTGGTCGCATCGCCCGCGCCGGGGAACAGCGTCCCCAGCGAATATTCCAGCGTCCGCTGCCGCCGCGGCTCCAGCGTCGCCTTGTAGCCCGAGACTTCGGCCATGCCGCCCACCCGGATCCGGTCGCCCAGCCGGGTGATGGCGATCTTGTAGGACTCGTCCAGCAGGGTGGATTCCGGCGCCCGGTCGGCGTCGACGATGGGGGCGGTGATCGAATAGCCCTTCACCGGATAGACCGGCAGGCTCAGGCCCAGCGGCCGCACCAGCCCCGCCGACCAGCTGCCCGTCGCCACCACATAGGCGTCGGCCTGCAGCTCGCCCCGGCTGGTGACCACCGCCTGCATCCCGCCCGCATCGGCCCGCAAGCGCTCGATCCGCGTGTCGTACAGGAACGTCACGCCCTGCGCGGCGCAGAGCGCGGCCAGCGCTTGCGTGAACTTGAAGCAGTCGCCGGTCTCGTCGTTGGGCAGCCGCAGGCCGCCGACGATCTCCGAGGCGCTGTGGCGCAGGCCGGGCTCGGCCCGCTCGCAGCCCGCGCGGTCCAGCACCTCATAGGGCACGCCGTATTCGCGCAGCACCTCGATGTCCTTGGCGGTCCCGTCCATCTGCGACTGCTTGCGGAAGAGCTGCAGGGTGCCCTGCATGCGCGCGTCGTAGTCGATCGGAACCGCCTGGCGCAGGGCGTCCAGCTGGTCGCGGCTGTACTCGGCCAGCCGCACCATCCGCGCCTTGTTGATCGCGTAGCGGGTCGAGGTGCAGTTGCGCAGCAGCGACAGCAGCCAGCCGATCATCTCGGCGTCCAGCTGCGGCTTCAGGATCAGCGGCGCGTGCCGCATCAACAGCCAGCGAACGGCCTTCTGCGGGATGCCCGGCCCCGCCCACGGCGAGGCGTAGCCCGGCGAGACCTCGCCGGCATTGGCGAAGCTGGTCTCCAGCGCCGCCTGCGGCTGGCGCTCGACGACCGTCACCTCATGGCCGGCCTG
>Ga0209026_1000720_pt1 | contig 19467 bp, 15 predicted proteins | sample AraplaCL_Col_mCL_FD_184262 | JGI IMG/M metagenome (GOLD analysis project Ga0209026, IMG submission 184262) | Arabidopsis root microbial communities from the University of North Carolina, USA - plate scrape CL_Col_mCL (SPAdes) (version 2) | ecosystem: Host-associated > Plants > Roots >... | reverse complement strand
CACTTCAAGGACGTCAAAAAGGACGGTCTGGGCAGCGCTGGCGCAGGCATCTCGTACGGTACCAACCAAGTCACCGACACCAGCAACGACACGGTGCGGGGTTCGCAAGGCAGCCTGATTGGCAGTACGGACGGCAGCGTCCACATGCAGGCTGGCAAAGACCTGCATATCACCGGCTCCGATGTGGTGGCTGGTCAGAACGTGACCGGTATCGCGCAGAATGTGACCATCGATGCCGCGACCACCGACCGTCATCACGACAACACCCACGAGACGAAGAGCTCGGGTTTCACCCTGGCAGTGAAGTCGCCGATTCTGGACGCTATCCAGAACGTCCAGCAGCAAGCCGAAGCGGCCGGCAACAGCCAGGACAAGCGGGCGGCGGCGCTGCATGGCATTGCAGCAGCGAGTGCGGTTGCTGATGTCGGCGCAGCCGCTGGCGCCATGGCAGCCAAGCCCGAAGCCAAGATTGAACTGAGCTGGGGCTCGCAGTCGAGTAAAACCACGCAGACCGAAGACAGCACTCAGCACAACGGCAGCAGCATCAAGGCGGGCGGAACGGCGGCGTTCATGGCGACCGGCGATGGCACGCCGGGCAGCGGCAACGTCAACATCGTCGGCTCTGACGTCAACGCGAAGAATGTGCTGCTGCAGGCCAACAATCAGGTGAACCTGAGGAACAGCACGGACACGGACAGCACGCGCAGCACCAATGAATCCAAGAGCGCGAGCGTCGGGGTGTCGTACGGTACGGGCGGCTTTGGCGTGTCGGCATCGATGTCGAAGGCACACGGTGATTCGAACTCGGATGCACAGACGCAGAACAACACCCACATCAACGCCAGCGACACCGTCACCATCGTGAGCGGTGGGGATACCAACATCGTGGGCGCGAACGTCAACGCCAACAAGGTGCTGGCCGATATTGGCGGCAACCTGAATATCGCCAGCGTGCAGGACACCAGCCACAGCACGTCGCATCAGGAGAGCACGGGCGGTGGCTTCAGTATCAGCCAGGGCGGCGGCAGCGCCAACTTCAGCCACAGCAGCGGTAGTGCCAGCGGCAGCTACGCGGGCGTGAATGAACAGTCGGGCATCCAAGCCGGCTCGGGCGGCTTCGACATCAACGTCAAGGGCAACACGGACCTCAAGGGCGCGGTCATCGCCAGTACGGCAACGCCAGACAAGAACCAACTGACCACGGGCACGCTAACCTTCTCGGACATCCAGAACCACTCAGACTACAGCGCAAGCAGCAGTGGCTTCAGCGTAGGCGGTTCGGTGGGCAATGGTGGAAACAACTACAAGACCACTGGTAATGAGTCGGTGAAGAACAGCGGTGGCGTGACGCCGATGCTTAGCCAAAACGACAGTGGCAGCGAGAGTGCGACAACACGCAGCGCGATCTCGCAAGGCACCGTCACGATTACTGACCAAGCCAACCAGAAGCAGGATGTCGCAAAGCTGAGCCGCGACACTACCAAAACGAACGGTACGGTCAGTAAGACCCCCGACCTGCAGAACCTGCTGAACAATCAGGCCGACATGATGGCCGCAGCGCAGGCGGCTGGTGAGGCAGTGGCAACTCGCATTGGTCAGTATGCAGACCAGAAGCGAGATGCCGCAAAGGACGCGGCGAAACAAGCCGCCGCCGACAACAATCCGGAGTTGGCTGCGCAGTACTTGCAGGAAGCGAAGAGCTGGGATGAAGGTGGGGGGAACCGCGTTGCTCTTCACACCGTCGCTGGCGGTCTGCTTGCAGGCCTCGGCGGAGGGAATGCATTGGGTGGCGCCGCAGGCGCAGGAGCGTCCGCCACGCTTGCTGGCAACCTCAATAGTGTCAGCAACGCCTTCCAAGGAACAACGGGGAACGGAGACGCCGACCGCCTGCTTGGCAACGTGGTGGCCAATGCATTGGCTGGTACGGCGGGTGCACTGGTTGGCGGAAATTCCGGCGCCTTTGCAGGCTCGAACGTAGACCTTTATAACCGTGATAGATCTTGCGGTTCCGGCAATTGCGAAGGCGGCAACGGTACGATCGTGCAGCGGATAGTAGACGCTGTCATGAACACCGTGACACACCCGGTGGAGTCGGTGAACTACGCCTTGAGCACGATTCTTCCGCCTCCACCCGGCAACAACAAGACCGATCCCAACGATCTGCAAGCAATCAACGACGGTCCTAGCAAGAGCTCACCGTCGAAGACTGAACTGCTCCTGCGAGGAATCGCAAACGGCCTGGGTGCGATCGTTGCTATCGAAGGCGGTGGGCCCCAGGCCCCTGGTGCGTCGCCCGCACTTGCAGGGGGTTCTAGGTCGGGCGCGGTGCCGCAAATTGGCGTTGGGGCACCGGGGTATGTGCCGAGCAACGCAATCGCTGCCTCTGGCGGCGGTGATAGCGCCGGCCAAGCGGGTGACAAGGCTTCTGACACCTCGCCTGGCGGACAAAGTACCAAAGTCACTTCGCCAAATTCGTCAATGCGAGAGAACGCCAATGCCAGCGGCTCCTACGTCGACCCACTTACCGGAAAGGTAGTGCAAACCGATGAGCGATTGGCAGCAGATCACATCGTCCCGCAGAAATGGATCAAGGATCAGCCGGGGTTCGATCAGTTGACGCCCGCACAGCAAAGTGCAATTCTGAATGACCCGGTAAACACACAAGGGCTTCCGACCAGTTTGAACGCGTCCAAGGGAGCAAAGATGCCCGGAGATTGGCAGACGTACAAGGGGCAGCCACTTGATCCCGGGTACATCCAAGATAGTGCCCGCCAGGCCGAAACAATCAGAAGCTATATCACGAACCGCATAAACTCCCTGAGGGGTAGTCGTTGAAATGATTGAATACCGTACTAACCTGCGCCAGCGATACAACCACCCCAACATCGTCGTCGCAGTTGCCTCGGACTTAGGGACAGGATTCGACTGGGTTCTTTCCTATTTCGAGGAGCAGGTCGCTGCCGGTGTTGTTTTCAGCGACAACCAGTTGGTGCAGATGGGCTGGATGTTGGTAAAGCTGTGCCAGGACTCAAGCGGTGATCTGGAGGTTTGGGAGCCGATCTTTGATGCCGTGCCGATCAATTGGACGCGAGGTGCCAGCACAACGATCCGTCATCTGATGGTTCAGAGGGAAGCATGTGCTCAACTGGGCGTTGAGCCTTCTTTTCCTGTGCTCAACCAGTCCGGCGTGGTGTCGGCGGAATTTTTCGCCAGCGGCAAGTTCGACATGGAGCGCGAACTTTGCGAGGTGGCTACGGATTCCGGTTGGATATTTAAAGACCCACAGCCGGCTGGGGGAAAGCACTGTTCTCTATTCGAGATCGCTGTCGCCCGCCCCGAGGTGGTTCCCTTTCTTGCATTGCCTGTCGGGACGACTGTCTCTTACGACAAGTCAGGTATCGACATTTCCCTCGGCGATCGGAAAATCTCGTCGTCTAACAACGAGTTCATTGCTCGGCTGGTTAAGTAGCCAGAAAGGAAGCTGGCCTGGCGACGCTTGTTCACTCATTGCACGCCCTTAGGTCTCGAACAGCTGAACCAGAGTCCTGGTCAGCCTCAGCTTAGGGTACCCGGTCCACATTCTGGTTCCGGATGCATCAACAGTGGCGCCACTTCGATATGCGAGATCGCAGTCTCATGCGCCTATATGACTTTCACAATCGCAGTACTTTTCCAAGAAGTCGCGTGCTGATTCGCTGCGCACGGACTCGTGCAAGCAGCAACCCGCGATAGAAAAAACATGTACAAAAGTAGTTTCCTCTCTATCGCGGCAGCGTTCCTATTCGGCGCTTGCACAGTCCTTCCACAGCCGTCTCACGAACACACTGTCGAGAACCCAACCTACGACCCTGCCGTCTCTGCCCGCATCCGTTTTCTGTCCAGTAACGGTGGCGCCGGCGCATCGTTCCGTCCGGGTGAAGGTTGCTACAAAGATATCTATGCCGAAGACGACAAGCGTGTGAGCGTCATCGACGGTTTCTGGGCCGCCTGGAAATATTCATCCCGCAGCGTGACGATTGGCATGCCAGAAAGCCCCCGCCCGAACATGCGCGTAGAGGGCTTGCAGCTCAAGGATTTCATCAAGGAATACGTGGTCCCTGCAGCGCAACCGCTCACTGTGACGCTCCTTGCCTCTTCATGCATGCCGCCTGCCGTCACGTTCGTGCCGGAGCCCGGGAAGGACTACGACATTTTCATGCAATTCGGCAACAAGCACTGCTGGGTTTCGGTAAAACGCATCGACGACAAGGGCGCGGATGAATCCGTACCTTTGGAGCGTGCGCCGAAATGCTCGGCATCTTGAAGCACTCCTTCGTTTAGACATTCGTTCGCTGGTCGTCCATGTTGCGTCATCGTTCGCGCCGAGTCGCGCTCCTGTTGGGGGCGGCTTCTACAGCTGCACTTGCCCAAGTTTCCCCGCCGCCCACTACTGGCCCCGGTCCCGAAGTTCAGCGCCTGCAGGAGCAACAGGCCGAGCAAACGCGTGAGCGTGCCAACGCCCGCCCGGACGTCTTCACGCCACCGGTGCCCGCGCAGGCAACCTCCCTGTCGGCGTTGCCGAAGGAGACGCCATGTTTCGAGATTCAAGGCATCGTGCTGGAAGACAACGTCTTCCCATGGCTGGTCGACCTGCTCAAGCCCGTGAGCGGACAATGCGTTGGCAAGCAAGGTCTCGAGGCCATCGAACTGCAGACCAACAATGCTCTGATTGAGCGCGGCTACGTTACCTCGCGGGTGCTTATCCCGAAACAGAACTTGGCTGACGGTACATTGCAGCTCAAGGTGCTGCCCGGGCGCATCGGTGCTATCCGCAACGCTTCCGACGACAACATCGGCTGGGCACGCATGGCCCTGCTCGCGGGCCCAGGGGACTTGCTGAACCAGCGTGACTTGGACCAAGCGCTAGAGAGCATTCGTCGCCTGCCAGGTCAGTCGCAGACCAGCTTTGACATCGTGCCTGGTGAACGCGTTGGGGAGTCGGACATCGTACTGAAGCCGGGCACTGACAAGCGCTGGCACGCGTCGCTATCGGCGGACAACACGGGCTTGAAGTCCACCGGCAAGTATCAGATGAGCGGTTCGCTGGTCATCGACTCGCCGCTGCACCTCTACGACCAATTGTCGATTTCCGCCACGTCGAACACAGACCGAGGTTCCAGCACGGCGGGCACGCGCTCGTACTCCATCAACTGGAGCGTACCGGTCGGCTATGCCACCTTGTTCGTGGGCGCGAACAAGTCACGCTATAACCAGACGGTGGCAGGCTTCGAGGAGCCCATCGTCTACAGCGGCCAAAGCTCCGAGGTGAACGCCGGCATCAGTGGTGTCTTGCACCGCGATGCGACGTCTCGCACTGGCGCGCAGTTCAAGCTCTTCCGCAAGATCAACCGAAACTACCTCGACGACACCGAGATTGCCGTCCAGCGTCGCGACGTGGTGGGCTATGAGGCTTCCATGTCGCACCGACACTACCTAGGACCGGTCGTGCTCGATGGCGGCTTTGCGTGGCGCGAGACGTTGCCCGACCACTCGAATGTGCCGGGCGTCGTGGTCGGTGATCCTGGCTACGGCGGTCGCTCACAAATCGAGACGGCCAACGCGAGTCTGTACTGGCCTTTCAAACTCGCGAATCAGGTGTTCGAGTACACCAGCAACTGGTCCATTCAGCATGCCCGCACGCGCGTGCTGCCCAGTGACTACTTCACCATCGGCAACCGCTACACCGTGCGCGGCTTCGATGGCCAACTGACACTGGCGGCAGAAGATGGATGGTTCTGGCGCAACGAGCTGGCTTGGCGTGTGGCCGGCCAAGCCATCTATGCGGGTGTCGATATGGGCAAGGTGCATGGCCCAAGCGCAGAATTCCTCCTGGGAGACAAGCTCGTCGGCGCAGTGGTTGGAGTGCGTGGACGCGTGCCATCCGGGTCTTACATGGCATTCAACTACGACCTGTCGTTCGGCTGGCCGCTGTATAAGCCCGCGGGCTTCCGCAGTCAGCAGCCGGCGGTGATGGCTCAGGTTGGCGTGGAATTCTGAACTCGATATGGCCCGCGCTTTGAAGCTCTCTCTATGGCAAGCGTCGTCGATGTCAGCTGTCGAAGAGACGTGAGGCTTAAGAATCTCTAACAAAATGAGTAGCCGAGGCTGCCAGCCAAATCAGAGTCCCGTAAACGGCTTCGTTGTTTCGCTGACGAAGAGGGTCATGGCCAAACCGATACTCGATGACGACCTGTGGGCGCTGATCGAACCGATGCTGCCACCGCCGAAGCAACGTCGTGCCCGATACCCAGGGCGCAAGCCGTTGGATGATCGCGCGGTGCTGACCGGCATCCTGTTCGTGCTGCAGTCCGGTATTCGGTGGGCGATGCTGCCGCAGGAAATGGGATGCGGCTCGGGTATGAGTTGCTGGCGCCGCCTGCGCGACTGGCAGGCAGTTGGCGTCTGGGACCGACTGCAGGAAGTCCTACTAACCAAGCTGCCCGCGGCAGACCGCATCGACTGGTCACGCGTCATCGTCGATTCCTCCTCCATTCGGGCTTTGGGACCGGGTCAAAAACGAGACCTAATCCCACCGACCGCGCTCGGCCCGGGTCAAAGCACCACCTTGTTTTCGAAACGCAAGGCATCCCCCTCGCGCTGATCCCGAGCGGCGCCAACCGGCACGATGTCACGAACTGCTGACGCTCATCGATGCCATCCGCTCCATTCGCGGCAAGCGCGGCCGGCCGTTGTTCAAACCGGCCGACGTGCAAGGCGACCGCGGCTACGATCACGACTAGTACCGGCGCTCACTACACGGCGCCGGCATCCCGACTCAAATTGCGCGCCGGGCGAACCCAACGGCAGCCACCTCGGCAAAACCCGGTGGTAGTCGAGCGCACGATTGCTTGGCTGAACTTGGCGCTGGTTGATGCCAAGCCGTTCTTCGATGCAATGGCCGTGGAGATACAGCAACGCAGTCCTGAGCAGATCGCCCGGATGGAGAGGGCTATGGGACTGGCCAGCGAGGAACGGTCATGAGTGCGCGTTCCTGCGTCGGTACGAGGAGTCGATCCGGACAACCGGGCGGACCATCTGATGGGCAGAAGACACTACAGAGCGCAACGGAGCAGGTCGACCACGCTTGCGTTGCTGGGCTACGGTTACCCTATCTCAACGCGTCGCGCACGTTCAGCAGCACAAAAGCAATCGAGGCCACCACGTTGGTGACCTCGATTCGTCGAACTTAGAACTGCCACGCGCGACGCAGCACACGTTCCAGTAATTCTGCCTCTCGCTCGGATGCCCTCTTTCGCTCCCGCTCAGCGGCGCTTGGTAAATGCAGAATGTCCGCAGTCCTCACGGTATTCAGCTGATGCTGACCGGCAGAGTGTTGCCCAAGAGCCACAACCGTAACAGGCTCCTGAGGTGGTCCGAAATTGAGCGGTAGTTGCCTATCTCGATCCATGTTAACCCCGCAAGTGCTCACTTATCTTCGTCTGAGCCATCACTCTGGCCGGCGCTAGCGCCGACAGCAGGAGTGGCCTGTGGCTGGCGGGATTGTAGACTACGGACCGCCAAAGCCTCAAGCGTTGGAATCGCCTCAAGCGTGATGGCGGTTACAGGATAAGCTGCTCGCACCCTCATCTTTCCGCTTACTGGGTCCTTTCGCCCTCCATCATGCGTGGAGAAAAATTTCAAAAACCGGGAGGGCGCCACGCCATCGAAGGGCAGGATTCGGACTTTTGTGCTGTCACCTTCACGCTCAGTGATTGCATCCGCATGTAGCTTGGTCGCCAAGCTCTTCCGATATGGCTCGAGGAAGTACACCTCCGTGATTCCGGCCGCGACAATATGGCGCGCACATGAGTGACATGGGTAAGTGGTCACAAACAGCTTGCCGCCACGCACTTGTGAACCATGTACTGCCCCCGCGTTGAGCAACGCGTGCATTTCGGCATGGACCGCCCTCGAAAATTCGATCAGCCCACGTAGTTGGCTGTCCCGGCGAATTATGTTGAAGGCGTCTTCCCGTTTAGCCACGTCGATGATCCCACCACCGACCATGCGATCCACCACGGCGCCGGCAATGAGGTCCTTCTCCTCATCGTTGAAGCAGTGGCCACCATCCAGATTCCAGCACCGGTGGTCTCCATCAACTGAATCCGCCACATCTTGCGCTTCATAGAGGCCGCCAAATGGGCGAGGAACGTCGTTCCAGCCTACGGACAGAACGTCGCCGTTCTCGCCGATGAGCGCTGCGCCCACTTGGCGCGATAGGCATGCTGAGTTACGCGCTGCGGAGTACGCCGCGTACATCGCACGCTCGTTTGGCGTAGGTGTTGCGATGCGTGTGCCAAGCATCAAGTCGAGAAACCTCTTGACCCTGGCATGCAACTGCGAATCGGTGCCTGCGTCGGCACGAAGAAAGAAATCTGATTGAGGAAACGTGTCTCCCACTTGCTGCCCGTAATCGACCTCCTCTCCAGAATCACGATCGATGAGCTGGTGAATGTGATCTCCCCGGTTGGCGCGTTTCGACAACTTCTCGATACGCATCTCTATAGGGGTGTACACACCAATCACATGCAACATGTCGCCATATACGGACCGCAGAAGTCGTAGTTCTTCGGCGTTCTTGATCGAGTCAATAATGTGGCAACTCGGGATGGAGAAAATGGGCCTCAGGTCCTCATCTGAGTCGGCTTCTTCGAAGAGACTTGCTTGGTCGCTGTGATGGTCTACGTTCAGACCTTCGCGCGCGATTGTGATCTTATTGATGGCGACGCGAGCAAGGTATGCATTACCGTGCTTCTGCCGCAATGCATTCCCCGCATCGATTAGTTGCTTTGTGGAGCAGTTCTTAAGGCCCGCGAGTTCCCGGATCTCATCGCTGAGGCGGATGATAGAAACATGCTCGTAGTTGTAATCAGTGCCTTTGAGCAACTTCTCAAAGGTTTTTGCCACCTCGTGTAGTGGCGTACCCATTGGGCCGCAAAGGGCAATCACGATCTCGGCGGTGCGTGATTTGTCTATCGCGTTCTGATCGTCGAATGTCCCCGTGCTACGAGGCGCCCTTTTTGGCGTAAGCTCAACCAAGTTGGTTTTCGGCATGCCCACCCCCAATTTAGAACTGATTTTTTGGGGTTAAGCATAGCCTGAATTTGATCGTCCTAGTTGTTTGATGGGTGACCCTGCACAAGCTGCGCGCCATCTGGCATGGGAGCACACTGAGACCATCAGAGGGTCACAACGAGCCCCGGATCAAATGCGGGATTTTCGCTTGCCCTTCCTTTTGGCGCATAACCTCTGGGGTTACAGAGGACACGACATCCGCCGACGAGATAATCAAAGCTGTCATGCATATGGCCGTGAATCCACTGATCCGCGAGCGCGACTACGCTCTCCATACGGCTGGCGTACGCGGGCGTGAGCGGGTCATCTTGATAATCCGGAGCAATGCTTCGCGCCGAGGGGGCATGGTGAGTAACGACCACACGTTGGCGCTGTAAAGGGGATGTCAGTTCCGCCCATAGCCACTCGCGTGCGGCGAGGTGCATCCGAGTCGTGTCTCGCGGTTGCAGTTTTCTGAACACCCCGTGCGATTCGAAGCGAATGGCGCCGGTGAAGTCGGTCATGCCTCGACCCGCGTAGCTCTCGGCGGCGCGCACATTTTCTTCTGTACCACCGTATAGCGCGAAATCTGTCCAGAGCGTGGCGCCCAAGAATTCCACGTTTCCGATTGTGATCTTGTCCATGTCGAGCAGATGGACGTTCGGCGTTGCCGTGCACGCGGCGCGCAAGTCTCGCAGCACTCGGCTGTGCTCGCCTTTATAGAACTCATGGTTGCCAGGCACGTAGATGACTGGCAGGCCACGGCTCTGGGCTTCAATCCAAGAAATTCCTCGCTTACCCAGATGAACGTCACCGGCGAGCACGATCACATCTACGCCGGTCGTATCGATGTCCAGCGTTGAGAATTCGAGATGAAGGTCACTTAGAGCGAGGAGGTTCATGCTGTGCAGCCACGTTCGAGCTTGCTTCTTGGGAGCGGTCGCTTGAGCCAACGCCGGTTTCAGATTGCTGGTCTGGCTGGCGTCGGATATAGGCAGGTATGCCCCCTCGCTCCTTGAGGCGGCGTACTGCTGCAGCAACTGCGGCGTTCGCGCGCCCCAGAAATGTATCGCTGGTCATGATTCGGCCGAATTTGTCTGCCGGCATGGCTTGCTCCATTTGTCCTGCATCCCAGAGAACTCCGTCCCCGCATTCGCGCTCAGTGCGAACTAGATGCGCCGCAGTAGCAAGGTGTCGCGATCCACTCTTTCGATCGACAACGCATCACCAACCTTCCACCCCCATCTGTTCAAACAGATCGGAAGGAAGCGGGATGATCAGGTCGCCGCTGCCATCGGGTGCGCCGACTCCGGTGACGCGCCAAGCCGCCCGTGATCTCGCGCTCGGAAGGTACTTCAGCAGAATCTCCCGTAAGGTTGCATCGGACTCCGGAAGCGCCAACCAACCGGCAAAGTTCTCATCCGAATACTCCGCCCAGGTTCCGACCGCTTCGTCGTCCGTTGCCGTGACACCGGCTTCTTTCAGGCATCGCAGGATCCGGTCAGCATCATCGGGGAACTGCCTCCTGAGTTCCCGACGTTCTCTATATGTTGGCTTCATAGTGTTGCGCTCCGAGTTCGATGCCGTGGAACCAGTGCGGCAGCGACGGTGTGAGCGTTCATTTGGTGAATAACGCCATCCTGCAATCGCAGCCACCGTCACCAAAATCTATGTATTGGCGACGAAGCCAATCGGCAGCTGTGTAACACGCTGCGGTACCTTTGGCACGGCGAGGTTCTTGCCTGACGCCATCGCGGTCGCGAACGCGTCCTGCACTAAGCGATGCGTTGCGCGCAGGTCGATGTCGCTTCGCTCGGACAAGGCGTCTGCCGCACTGGCGTCCAGCTCAATGCGCTTGCCGGTGGCCTGCTGCAGCCGACGAACTTCTGCTAAGACGAGCCGCAACCGTTGCTCGGGCTCGGGTGATGGAATGTCGAATACTTCCACGCGGCTCAATAGCGGCGGGGGCACGGCGGCGAGATCGTTCGCAGTGAGGACGTAGATGATCCGGCTGGCGTCAAATGCGATGCGCAGAAATGTGTCCTCGAACGCGCGTGCTGTTCCGGGCTCAAGGAGGTCCAGCAGTACTGGAGTTACCGGATAGCGTCCGCCTTCTCCAAGCTTGTCCACCTCATCCAGGACCAGCACGGGCGTCGCTGAATCGCCGCGAGCGAGCACCTCAAAGATCATCCCCGGTCGGGCATCGCGCCATGCGCTATCGCCTCCCGTCAGCTGGAAGCCTGCTTGTGCACTTCCAGCAGACCATTTCCGCATCGGCACACCCAAGATTTCGGCCAGCTTCAGCGCGAAATGCGTTTTTCCGACACCAGGCTGCCCTGTCAACAGGATCGGCCGAACGCGAAAGTCCTTCGTCCGCATCGCACTCATGAGCGTGAGGTCGATCTTCAGCTTCTGAATTGGCTCGCGAAGGTTGCCAAACGAGTCCTGCGTTGTTTCGAGCCTCTTCAGCGTGGAGCAGGTGCGAGGCAGGGCTCTGTAGCCGTCATCAATGCCGGCTTGCGCTAGCAATGGCTGTGCATATCGCTCCTGGTGCCGGTCCGCACCTTGAAGGTTCTCGGCGGCGAGCGCCAGTGTCTCGGGCTGAAAAATTTGAACATGCCCGCGCCGATTTCGGCGAGGTAGTGCTGGTACAGTCAGCGGCGCGGCCGCGGGTGGCTCCTCAGCTGAGAATCCGGGGATTTCCTCCAGGGGCTCCTTGCTTTGTCGGGCTGCGGCAAGGGCTGTGCGAGTGTCAGAGGGGATAAGTAACCGCCATGCCGCGGCACTGGGCGACGCTGTGAGATCGCCTAAGGGCAAAAACCCAGGTGGGTGATCCGAGGAGCGCTCGGAAGCAGACATGATCTTTCTCCATACGCGAACTTGCGGCATGCAACCGCAGTTGTCCAATCAGGCAATGCCCGGGACCTATAGGGCTGGGAATCCGCTGACTATTCGCGTACGAACTCGCTCAGGCGGAGCGAGCATGCGGCTGTCCAAACCGACCGAGGAGGTCGATTGGTGACGGTGGATATCCGTGGCAGCCATGAGGAAGAGAGCGTAGTGGGAGATGCCTAAGTTCAATCAATCTACACCATGACTCGCATGACCGCTACGAGCAAAAAGTCGGTGCCGATCTGTTCAGCTTTTGGAAGGCGCTACATGCTGTCCATGGCTCGTCTACCTTGCTCTATATATGGTGCACTAGCGGCCACTACGCGCCATTTTTAGGGCATCCTTGTTGGGACCGCTGCTGCGTCAAACTAGTGGGCGAATCGCCCTCGATTGAACATCGGCCTGCACCAAATCTTGTGCAATTCTTCTCGCCTTTGGTCTTGCCGCCAACTGAGCTTTGTAGAGAATGGCGGTCTTTGTTAGTGGTATACCGCTCATAACGAGCTCCCGAGCCGCCCACCGAAGCTGCAGCGCCACTTTCTCGTCTCTTGCCGTGTCGCTGGCCTTGCGTAGTTCTGGATCTGCTTTCATAGCCATCCTTATCTGGCCCGCACTGAGTCCGGTGATGCGAGCCAGACGACGCAGTGTTGGCATTTCGGGGCGAGCATCTGAGCTTGCCAACGTCGCGAGTGCTTCGTGCACCTGGCGTGCGCGGTCCGCGACGACGTTCTGCGTATTGATTTGTTTCTGTTCTTCTAGTTCTTGCCGAAGCATGGACAGATGTCGATCAAGCCAAGGACGATCGCGCAAACTCGCCCTGATATAGCAGCCTCTTTCTTTCAGCATCCGCCTCCGTTCGGCGGGGGATTTGCTTGCATCTCCATTGAGCTCCCTTAGAAGCTGACGATCCTCATGTACTCGGGGTAGCGGATATCGTGAGAACGCCGCGCAATGCTTCTTAAACCATTCCACGTCATATAGCCGAAGCGTCCAGACGGCGGTCAAGTAAGGCACGTTAGGTCGGCATTTGCGCCGGTCCAGCTTGGCACGTTGCAAGAAGGTCCTACGGGCAACGTCTATCGACATGACATCGCCACGACGAGCCGGAGCGGCCGTCTTTTTATCGACAAGGATGCTCGTCGCGAAGCTCTTCGCGGCTACTGAAAAATCGATGTTCAAGGCAGCCAGCAATGCGGCGCATTCGGGGGCTCTCGCTTCGCAGAGCATCGGTCGCAGCTTCAGTGCCGGTACAGTTGGCACTCTATTGGGATTGATGCTCCAGGGCACCCGCTTCGGGAACGCACTGGCGAGTGTCGAGACGTAGGTTCGTCCTTGCAGGGCATTCTTCAGATACGTACGTACGTGCTTGAAGTTCCACGTGGTGGCTCCGTGCTCTAGCGCTTGCACACTGACATCAATGAGTCGAATTTGCGCATCCGATGGATGTTCCCGGCCGACTCGTAGTCGCAGATCCGCCCCACACTCGCATCTCAGCTGCAGAGCACGGATCAAGGTTAGCTTGGAACGCAAAAAGTCGGCCTTGCACTTTGGGCAGGCGTTAAGAAGACGACAGTAATGTTTATGGCAGAAAAACAAGTTGGGTAGCTGATGAGCGCGATGCCAATACGGCTCGCCTATCGTTTCGTGATCTTCGTCAACGCAGTGGGGACAGAAAAAAGCTGACTTGGCCTCACCTGTTCCTCGTGATTGCCCGATAGGGGAAAGCCAGCGTTTTTCTCTTCCGCATGTTGCGTATATCCGAGGGGTTGCCGTTGTTCCTGATATCCATGAGCTGTCCTTTTCTGTCGCATCGAACGCTAGCCAGTAAGGCAGCGTCGTGAGCTGATGCAGGACTCTTTCGTACGTCGTCCCAAGCGAGCCTAGGAGTCGCTCTAAAGGATTCGTACAGTCAACTAGATCCACTAGGCGACTAAAGAGCCATGGCCCGTAGCCCGATTGCTCCAGCAGTGTTCGCCAAGCCCCAGTTCCGTTATGGAGAGCTGTTCTAGCCAGCCAGGAACCAATCAACTCGTCTGGGTAGGGTGTCGGAACATAGGGTATCCGCATCTCACTTCCTCCTTGATTCGTCACGGCTCGCTCAGTAGGGAGACTGCATAGGCTTCCAAATCAGCGGTCCAGGTTCTAAGGCACGAACGCCGGCGAATCCGCCAAAGCGTCAGAGATGAGCCGCGCGCGGATAGCTCTCGGATTGCACAATCGATACGCCTCGCGCCATACGTAAACGCATTCTCGGCATGCTCCAATACTTTCGCGTGCACGCGCGGAAGTTGAGCTATGTGGGCGCGAACCGTCGCCTCCCCTAGTCTCTGGTACAGCATCGTTCGGCTTATGCGTCGCTTGGTGTGCAAGCACTCGGGGGAGTTCAAGAATGCATCCAGCTTGGCGGCAAAGCATTCGTCCCGAGCGTTCCAGTCCACTCGGGCGCCGGTCGAGCTCTTCCTTGATCGGCCAACCCGCAACCGTTCTAGCCATTCTTTGTCATGGCGATGAAGCCATGCGTAGTCCGCCGCGGCCATCTTTCGGGCGATCACGCTATCGGTGTTGAGAGCCCTCTCCCAGCGAGCGCGGCGCACACACCGCTCATCTTGCAACTTGTTGTCGCTCGCTCGTTTGCAGAGATCCGGAGATTCATGCCTGATGCGATAGACCGCTGTCAGAGATACATCCAAAGCGCTTGCGATGGAACGGGCGTCGCAGCCGCGCGCTATCGAAGTCCTGATTTTCTCTCTCAGTTCTGTGTTGATCAGCTTGGGACGTTCGGAGATCGCTATCCCGTAGCGACGCCGCTCGCTGACGACCGTCGTCACGGACACACCGACTAGGCGGCTTGCCTGGCGACAAGAAAGGGATGGGTTCAGAAGTGCATCTGCGCGAGCTTCTGTTGGCGGTGGATCTGTTGAGCGAACCGGCGGCCGATATGATTCAACTGCAGGAATGGCTTGCTTAAGCTGCACCAGAAGCGAGTCGATGTCTCCGAATAAAAACTCAATTAAGACAAGATGACATACCGGGTGGACAGACCGCTCGGGTCTTTCGAATATTGTCTGCAGCCACGCCAGCGGAGTCTTTGGCGACGATAGCAATCGGTTTGCGTGAGGGAAGCCGTCAAAGTCCTGATGAAAATCTCGAAGAGCCGAGGCTAATAGCGAGAACTTCTGCTGCCGGACACTGCGATATAAGCCCTTGTGACTGAGTGCTAGTGTGTACGCTCGAATGAGGTTTTTGGTACCGAGGTTCGGAAGCTGTGCAGAAAGGAACTGTTCAGAGAGCTGCGCGAAGCTCAGGGTGCGCGCTGTCACCGTGTTTGCTTGGGGTGGCGAAACAACTTGTCCTGGCGGGACGTGCAGAACCTGACGGTTTGTGTAGTGCTCATGCGTCTGAAGTTCAGATAGAGGAATAGCGTGCTTCGCGCAACAGGTCACTTCGGGAAGCTGGTGTGCTCGGTGCCAGTAGCTGGTGCCGTAGTCCGAAATATCTTCAGTGACGCATTCGTTGCAGTACCTCAGTCGATGCGCTGCACCGAACCGGCTCGCCACCATACCGAGGAGAAGTTTTGCGGCGCTACCACCTGACCCGAGAAGCAAGTTGCTAACAGCCTCGCTTCTTCCAGCGGGGAGGAATGCTTGATAGTACGGAAATAGGCTTCCGAGAATTAGAAGCTCGCGACCGGAAGGTGCCGGCGATAGAGGACCGAGCGCCTGGTGCACATGTTCCAGATGCGCGGGGAGATCGTGGGACGGAATCGATGACGAGGCTCCAAACAGAAGCTTCGCGAAATACCTTGGTGGTCCGATCGCGTTTAGCGCGGAGGTCCTAGCCAGGAGGGAGTACAGCGACTCATCTGGCAGCAGCTCCGGCATGTAGCCTATTGGTGGCAACTGCATGGAGAACTCCAAGGTTAGAGTGCTGATGCGGTGTCCTTGAGCGGATCCTCCATGGGAAGGTCCAAACCAGAAAAAGACGTTCCTCGTGGGCTTCTCTTCGCTGTAGCCCGGGCGCGTGGCAGCGACGTCGCCTCACACTCTTCGAACTCCTCGTCGTCTTGCGCCGGTTCCGGCGAGATGACGCCAAGCAACGCGCGCAGTTCCGAGTATTGCTGACCGACTATTAGGTCATCGAACTTTCGAAGATGCGCTGGGTTGCCGCTGAGTAGGGCAGAAATTGCCGGCTGCAGAATCGCCATTTCAGTAGCAGCAACACGTTCAAAGGCTGCTGCGTCGACGATCTCTCGCCCACCAATTCCATTGCGTTGTGCCAGCATAAACGCCAACACTGCGAACGCCGTATTTCCGCCGGACGCAGAGAACCATGCATCTCTGGTTTGATCGTCAAGTTTTTCTTTCCGTTTGACAAAGGTGTAATCCCAGTACACCTCGCAAAAATCCAGCCATTGAGGATCCTTCTTTCCCATCGGCTTGATCACGGAGTTACCCGTTGAAACGAGCTTTCTGATATTTCGCACGCTACCGTCAATCACGGACTGTACAGCTGGTGTAGCTAACAGCAGCAAGCTGATCCCGAGGCTTTCGATTATTTCGGCGAAGAGATTCAGCATCGTTTCTGCGCCATCGCCCTTCGCGCTGCGCAGATTCTGGACTTCGTCGATGACGATTAGGCCAAGGGACACTGTTGTCGCGACACGGCTCATTAGGCCGACCATAGGGGCTATGTTGCGGAGGGCACGAGCCTCGCGGGAATAATTCGTCCCGAGCAGTTCATCAATCTTCGCGAAGAACTGAAGGCAGAGGCTCCTTAGCGTTCCGTCGTGTGGTACGCGCAGTACGACGTACACGACCTGCTGGTGCAGCAAAGGGCTACCGTGGTACTGGGTATGTTGGATGACTTGAGGGTAGCGAAGGAGAAAAGCTTCCGCGAAGGTCGTTTTCCCCATACCGCTCACCGTGATCATGGAGTGCCCCTTGGCCGAGCTCCTCCAGTCGGCAGGAAAGGGCACGGGGACTTTACTTCCTCGTGTGGCTAGAGCGTGGCGACGCTGCTTGTCGACTACGGTGATGGGGTTCCGTGCGACGTATGTTTCCCGCATGATGGTCGCCAAGGACAGCCCGATCTTTTGATACTCGGGGAAAGGGTGCACAACATCATTGAGCACGCTCAATTCCATCATTCGGACAATCTCATTTCCCCGTCGGGTCGTGGCGGTTGGTATGGGTGGGTAGTTCGCCAAGTTGGTAAGGAACTCGCTCCTCGTCTTCTCCAGCGGTGGAAGTGCCTCGATGAAAGGGTTCCCGGCGAATCGGCTAACTCCCGTCTCCGCATAGTGGGCAGCCAGCGTTTTTTCATCGCTCATCGTTTCCTCCGCAACTGTCGGATCGACTCAATGTTTCGCAGCCGTTCCGCATCTTCTTGGGCCCTCCACCCGCCTGGGGCCGCCTCCGGTTCAAAAACTTCATGTTTGCGTTTGGCAGGCTTTCCTTTCATGCTGCGCTTCATGTCTTCCGATTCGCGAGCACGCAGCGCGTTTTGCTGTTCGCGGCTCACGGTAACGGGCGGAGACTCGTTGGATCGCTTTCTCTTTTGCCCTGCCCGCGTCACCACCCGCCTTCTTTTCGACTCGTGGGCAGCCTCTGCCCACAGGAGCGACTCTTGATGTGTTAACGCCTCTTCTTCATCGAGAGAGACACCGGACAACTCTGCTTCGCCACCGATCGTGCTGCGGAACAATGGCCAATCCATGTTCTGGACGGGAACATAGATATCGAATGGCTCCGTTTTGTCGAATCGAACGGCAATCTGGCGTCGTTTCAGTGCCGCTTTTGAGCAAAGCTCGAAGGCAGCGTCGTTTGCTGGCAGGAACGCCCGCCCCTTGAAATGAACGGCCGTTCTGGTGATGGAGCCTTGGCCAGTGCTAAGGAGAAGACGCTGGTACTCAGAATCCGTAAAGGGAGCGCAGCGCAGTCCACTGATGTTTTTTATGCCCCATAGATACGCTTCTTGAGGCGTCGGAGGGACTCCTGCTTGGACGAGCATCTTCCGTCTGCGCAGAGACTTGTGTTCCCGATTGTTGTGATCAATTACGAATTCGATCAATACGCGGTAGACCTCAGTGAGTGAATGAACTGCTGCCACGCGGGCTTTGCGCTCTTGCGTTTTGCTATGAGGGTCAAGTGGTCTGTCCGCGTACGTGCCGGCGAGACCTGACGCATCCATGCGCCGCTTTAGCTCGCGTATAAGGCGTTCAACGATAGATTTGCCGTCGGGGCAAAGCGGCGGCAAAGGAGTGAATTCAATTCGAAGGTCATGAGCCACTGATTGCTCGAATGAGACACTCAGATTTTCAGTGCCCCTGTCTGGGCACAACACGGCGCACACTCTTCCTCGTGGCCAGCGCTGATCGTCAACATCTACCCCGAGTGCACTGAAGCGTTTCTCTCGCGAGGTGAACGCAATAAGGAGTGCATGTCGGATTTCTTCGAATGACGCTGGCTGAAGCGACACATATGCCGAGACGATGAAACGACTCCAACGATCGACGAGAAGGTAGATCGTTGGTTGGCGGAGAAGTACCGGAGGGCTAGTCCTCGACACCAGGTGAATTCGGCCGCCGGTAGAGTCAATTTCGTACAGCTCGCCGGGCCCCGCTGCACGTACCGTTCCCAGGTACCCGGCATTGGCTGCAACAGTCCGCATGTTCTTTGCCAAGTCATCACTCAGACGAGCGCGTAGGCCAATGTAGTAACGAAACTGCCTCGTGGTGACTGGCTCCTGACGGTCGCGGCCTACATACTCATCGTAGATTTTGGCGTGCTTTTTCTTAAACTCATGTGCGAGGTAGTGCTCGTGGGCGACCGTCAGCGTCGTAGGTCCCTTCTGCAGTAGAGACTTCAGGGACGCAATCATGTCCTCTATGTCCTCTTCGCCAACTACGAAGTCGTTGGCACCCAATCTCTCAGCAAGCTGTCCCTGGCGGCCACGACGTCGAGTTAGTCGATGGCTTTCTGCTTCTGTGCTGCGATACGTGTTCTCTTTCGGTGCGGGGCCACGTGGTAGAGGAAGTATGCTGAGCCGCGTCCTCCCAAAAAAGTAATAGCGCAACAGGAGACGCTTGATGTTGGTGAAGTGTGTCTGCGTTTCTTCGGCTCGACGGGTAATTGCGGAGCTAAAGAGTTGGCGAGAGAGGTTGGGCTCTGCATCGAAGTGATTTACCAGCGGCGCTATCAGGTTCCAGGCGGCATCTAGCGCAATCGCTCGCTCAGATTCTGGTTCTGGCGGGGCCGACATCAGTTGGGGAAGGCTGAGGTGACCCCATGACGATGAAGGGTCTTCTGCGAGTTGTGCCAAGTCGACCAGTCGAATGCGACGTGGCCGCCGCGCGTACCTGGCCAGTTCGGGAGGACCCACCCACATGTAGTAGGCACAGTCATCGAATACGTGAGTCAGCCTTATGTATCGATGCTCCTCGCCGCCCAGACGTAATACCAAGCCGGGGCCAGGTTTCGGTGC
>Ga0209026_1000716_pt1 | contig 19558 bp, 16 predicted proteins | sample AraplaCL_Col_mCL_FD_184262 | JGI IMG/M metagenome (GOLD analysis project Ga0209026, IMG submission 184262) | Arabidopsis root microbial communities from the University of North Carolina, USA - plate scrape CL_Col_mCL (SPAdes) (version 2) | ecosystem: Host-associated > Plants > Roots >... | reverse complement strand
GGGTCACCGTCGCCAGCCATCTGCGGACCGGCCGGCTGGTCAGCCTGGGCCTGCCCTCGGCGCGCTATCCCGGCGGCTACCGTCTGGTCGGCCGCGCGGCGCGCCTGCGTGCGCCGGCCGTGGCCACGCTGTGGCGCTGGCTGGCCGACGAGGCCGAGGCAGGCCGCGACGCCCGGGGTCTAGCCCAGGCCGACGCCGCCGCCAGCGGCGCGGCCTTCGCCTAGCGCGCGGCGGCGTCCAGCGCCGCGATCAACACATCGGCCATCCGGTAGCCGGCCAGGGCCACGCGCACCTCAGCCTCACGCCGGACCGTCTGCCACTTGGCGTCCGGCACGGTGGGCGCGGCCGCTTCGCTGGGCGCCGTCGGCACACCCGCGCCGTAGGCCACGGACACCGCAAGCGGGTAGCTCTCCTCCCGCGCCCACACGGCGAACCGATCCGGACTGAACGGGCCGAGCGTCTTGAACGACGCTCGCGGATGGGCCGCCTCGATCTCGCGCGCCCGGCGGTCGGCGTCGGCCGCCACGCCCGAACGGCTGATGCTGTCGTCCCACAGCCAATGCAGGGCTATCGGGCCGTCCCCCAGCGGATCGCGCACGAACTGGCGCCCGCCGCCCGCGTCGCCGGCCGGATAGGTCGCCGAGAACAGTTCGGCGGTGTGCAGCGGCTGGTGGATGTCGCCGGTCACGTGCAGCACCCAGCACAGCGCCTCGGCCCGCGCGGCCAGGCTGGCGCGGCCGTCCGACAGCACGCCGTAGTTCAGCGCCAGGGCCGGCAAGGCCTCGCCCGAAGGCCGGTCGCCGTGGGCCGCCACGCGGGCGCGGGTCTCCGCCGAGGCATCGGGCGCCATGACCGGCCAGAGGGTCCCGTGCCAGGTCGGGTGGTCCTGCGGCGTCAGGCGCACGTCGTCCGGCCAGCGGGCGCACTCCAGGAACATCCGCCGGGCGCGCTCGGCGCCGGTGGCGCGGTCGACGGCCACCTGGAACGGGCCCCGGTCCGGGTGAGCGTCCAGCATCTTCTCCAGCGCCCCCAGCAGCTCGGGCCGCAGGCGCTGGATCTCGTCATAGGCGATGGCGGCGGTGACCATGTGGCCGGGGCGGGTCCAGGCGCCTGCCGATGGCGCGAAGGCCAGGGCGGCGGCAAGGCCGAGGAAGATCGCGCGCATGCTCAGAACTCCGCCGTCAGCCGAAGGTAGTATTCGCGTCCGTTCACGCCGAGCGGATCGAACTCGCTGAACGGTCGTCCGGTCGCCTCGCCGATCAGCCGGTCCGGCATCTTGTCCGCCGCGTTCAGCACCCCGGCCATCACGGTGTAGCGGTCGCGGAACCGATAGGCCGCCGACAGGTCGATTGAGGTGCGCCCGTCCATCACCTGGTTCGCTCCGCCCAGGGGCGAGGTGGCGCGGTGGGCGCCGAAGCGGGTGAGGTCGGCGATGAACCGCCAGTCGCGCCAGGCCAGCTCGCTGTTCAGCACCAGCTTGTTGCGCGGCTGGCCGTCGGCGGTCAGGTCGATGGAGCCCGCGCCCAGCAGTGGGCTGGCCGGCAGCACGGGGTTGGTCGCCTGGCGCCGCACGTCGGTGTCGAAGGCTCCGTAGCCGACCGTCACCGCGAGCCGGGCATCGGCCGACAGCCGGCGATCCCAGCGCAGCGTCGCCTCCCAGCCCTTGGTCCGCGTGTCGGCGGCATTGGTGAAGAACCGCGCCACGGCGGCGTTGGTCACGCCGTTGGCCTTCAGGATGGCCGCCACCGCCGCCCCCTGCAGATTTTCGCTGAGCGCGATGCGGTCGTCGATGTCGACCTGGAACACGTCCACGCTCAGGGTCACGCCATGGCCCGGCGTCAGCACCACGCCGCCGGCGTAGCTGGTCGAGCTCTCGGCCTTCAGCGGGCTGGAGCCCAGGGCGATGGAGATCGGATCGTTCACCGCGAAGGTGCCGACGTTCTGGAGCTGTCCGGCGTTGTTCTGGCTGGTGACGGTGGAGAAATACTGCTGCTGCAGCGAGGGCGCCCGGAGGCCGGTGCTGGCCGTGGCGCGCAGGGCGATCAGGTCGTGCGGCCGCCAGAAGACCGAGGCCTTGCCGGTCGTCTCGCTGCCGAAGTCGCTGTAGTCCTCGTAGCGGCCGGCCAACCCCAGATCGAGGCCCTGCACCAGGCTCAGTTCGCCGTCCACGAAGGCGCTCACCGCGTGACGGCTGACATCGACCGGCGTCGGCGGATTGAAGCCCGGGAAGCCCTGGGCGCCGGCCAGCGTGTACGAGGCCTGGTCACCGCGAACCAATCGGTACGTCTCGCGCCGGTATTCCGCCCCCGCCGCGAGGTGCGCGCCGGCGGCGACCTCGAAGGCGCGGTCCACCGTCAGGTTCACCAGGTTCTGCGAATACCGCGCCCCACCGCCGTAGAAGCGGGTCGGGCTGGCCGCGCCCAGCGAGGTGTTGACGCTGGTCCCGACCCGATAGTCGCCCTTGGAATAGCCGTAGGTCTCGGACAGGTCCCAGGTCCAGCCGGCCAGGGTCCCGGTCGCGCCGACGTTCGCGCCCACGTCCCGCAGGTCCAGGTTCACCCGGGGCAGGAACCCGTTCGGATAGAAGGCCGGCGCCACGGTCGGCGCCCGGAACAGCGGGCTCATCTCCGAGTCCCGCCGCGCATAGGTCGCGAAGCCGTAGAGCTTGAGGTCGTCACCCAGCGGCAGCTCGGCGTTGGCCGTCAGGTCGATGTCGGTGGTCTGGGGATCGCCGAAGGTGGAGGTGACCCGGCCATAGCGCGGATCGATCTGGGCTGCGTTGGTGTCGCCCCGGTCGCGCACTTCGCCGGTCACGGTCAGGAAGCCGCCCTGCCCCAGCCGGAAGCCCTGGCGGGCGGTGACGATGGTGGTCTGGCCGTCGCCGCGCTCGGTCTCGCCATACTGCACCGACGCCTGGCCGCCCTCGGCGTCGCCCTTCAGGACGATGTTGACCACGCCGGCGATGGCGTCCGAGCCATACTGGGCCGCCGCTCCGTCGCGCAGGATCTCCACCCGGCCGATCGCCGTAATCGGCAGGGTGTTGTAGTCGACCGGCACCGCGCCCCGGTACGCGCCGTTGTTGAAGGTGATGATCGACGAGGCGTGGCGGCGATGGCCGTTCACCAGCACCAGCGTCTGGTCGGGGCTGAGCCCCCGGAGCGTTGCGGGCCGCGCGCCGGCCACCGACGGGCCGGATGACGAGCGCGGATAGTTGAACGACGGCGACAGGAACTCGAGGACCTTGGTCAGGTCGTTGTACCCCCGGGCCGCGACCTCGGCGCCCGACAGCACGTCCACAGGCGCCGCCGTCTCGGTCGCCAGTCGCGGCGCGCCTCGGCTGCCCACCACCACCAGTTCGGCGACGCCGGCGTCCGGCTCCGCCTCGCCCGCCCAGGCCGCCTGGCTCAGCGCCGCCAGCCCCGCCGCCATCAAAAAGCTCGTCCGCATACCGCCCCCCGCCTTGTCGCGGGCGGCTTATCGGTCGCAGGTGACAGGCCGTCGAACGCAATGATCGCAAGGGCCGTTGCGCGCCACGCAACCGCGCTCAGGCCTCATCGAAGACTTGCGGGTGCGACGCCTCGCCACACGTCGATCTCTTGCCGTTGCGAATAACAAGCATTTCTAATCAGTTATTCCAGGTCTCCAAAGCACCAGAACCACGCCTTTACTCGGCCGAAAACTCCGTTCGCACTCTATAAACCACAGCTCTTCACCGAAGATTCCGACCTGCAACGCTAGGTTCCGGCTCCCGCCAACGAGCCTGCAGCCGTGTCCTCAGACGTTCAGTTCGACCAAGCCGACATCACCGACCGGCCGGCCGTCGCCGCCGCGCCTGTGGCCTCTGGCCTGGCCATCCGCCTTGCTGCGGCGCGCGGGGTCATCGAGGGCAAGTTCCTCGATCTGGGCGTCACACTGGAGAAGTCCGTCGACGTGGTCGGCGGCCTGGTCGGCTCGCTGGACCAGCTGACCAACCTGTTCAATGCCGAGGCCGTCGACACCGCCACCGAGAAGCTGTCCGCCGCCGCCGCCGAGCTGAGCGGCCTGGCCGGTTCGCGGACCGGTCTGCGCAATCGATGCCACGGCCTGGCGGCCACCAGCCGCCTCCTGGGCGCGCACATCGCCGACATGCAGCAGGCGTTGCGCTACCTGCGAGTCTTCGCGGTCAACATCAAGGTCACCGCCGGCACCGTGCCGGGCGCCTTCGTCCTGTTCGAGGACTTCGCCGAAGAGATCTACGCCGCCATCAACGAGGGCCGCAGCCAGCTGGACGAGTTCGGCCGCGACCTCGAGCAGCTGGGCGCCCTGATCGGCACGGCCCTGACCCACGAGAACGACCTGGACGAACGCTGCGCCCAGGTCCTGCCGGCGGTGCCGAACCAGTTGGCCGCCGACGCGGCGACCCTCTCCTCGCACCACAAGCGCATCGCCACCGTCGCCGCCGAAGTCAGCGCTGTCGCCCGCGGTCTGCAGGGCAAGGTGGCCATGGCGCTATGCGGCCTGCAGATCGGCGACACGGCCCGCCAGCGGGTCGAACACGTCGAGACCGGGCTCGAGATCCTGGACCGCCGCAAGGCCGCCGGGCAGGAGAACCGGGTCGCCGACGACCTGGTCCGCGCCATGCTGGCCGCGCAGCTGGACGACACCGTCGACAGCTTCGACCGCGAGGTGGACAAGATCGCCCAGAGCCTCACCGGCCTGGCCAGCGACGCCCACAAGCTGCTGCAGCTTCGTGACGCCGCGCGCGGCTCAGGCGGCCGGGGCGGAGACAAGCCCGGCGAGCTGGCCCGGCTTGAAGCCAGCCTGGGACAGGCGATGGCCCTGGTCGGTGAGATGAGCGCGGCCGAAGCCGCGGCCCTGAACGTGGGCCGCTCGGCGGAGAGCACGGCGGCGGGCCTGTGCCAGCGCATCAACTCGATCCGCGGGATCAAGACCAACATCCACTTCATGGCGCTGAACGGGCACCTCAAATGCGTGCGCCTGGGCGACGCCGGCCGTCCGCTCAGCGTGGTCGCGATCGAGCTTCGCCAGTACGCCGACCTGCTGGGCGACACCGCCGGCCAGGCCGAGACGATCCTCGTCAAGATGGGCGGGGCCGACGAGACCCATACGGGCGAGGCGGGCGGTGCGGCCGCGGTCGGCGAACTGCTCGAGACCGCCGCGGCCCCGATCCGCGAGGCCGAAAGCAAGATGGGCTCCGAGCTCGCCGAGATGGCGGCCCAGGGCGACGCTGTGATCCAGGTGCTGCAGCAGGCCACGGGCCGGCTGAACTTCCAGGGCGAGGTCAGTGGCGTGTTGACCGCCTGCGCCAACGGGATGCGGCCGGTCGAGACCGCCGCGTTGGAGAACCTGGACGCCGACGCCACGACCGCGCTGACCGAGATCATGGGCGAGATCGGCAAGCTGTACACCATGGTGCGCGAGCGCCAGATCCATGCCGCCTACCTGCCGCCGGCGGCGGAAGAGGCCGGCCAGGACGCGGCGGAAGCGACCGTCGCGAAGGCTGACGACGACGCGTTCGAAGACTTCGACGACTTCGACGACTTCGCCGAGGACGCGGCCTAAGCCTCCATCAGGCGACAACGGCCGGCCGCGTGTCGGCCCACCGGACACGCGATAAGCCGACGATCGGCGCGCGGCCGAACCCCTTTTTGCGCGTGCAAGGTCGGGGCGGCCCCCCGGGATCGCCAGCCGTGGGGACAGGCGGTCCTCAGACCGCCATGGCGCCCAGCCGCAGGATCTCGCCGGCGATGCGGCCCAGGGGCATGATCTTCATGGCCGCGCCGCGGGCGATCGCTTCCTTGGGCATGCCGAAGACGATCGAGGTCGCCTCGTCCTGGGCGATGGTGAAGGCGCCGGCCTGTTTCATCTCGTCCAGGCCGCGGGCGCCGTCGTCGCCCATGCCGGTCATGATGACGCCCACGGCGTTCGATCCCGCCGAGCGGGCGGCCGAACGGAACAGTACGTCGACCGACGGGCGGTGACGCGAGACCAGGGGGCCGGTCTTGACCGACACATAGTACCGCGCGCCCGAGCGCTCGAGCAGGGTGTGCTGGTTGCCGGGCGCGATCAGCACCCGGCCGCGCAGGACGGCGTCGCCGTCGGCGGCTTCCTTGACCTCCACGGCGCACAGGTCGTTCAGCCGCTTGGCGAAGGCGGCCGTGAACTTCTCGGGCATGTGCTGGACGATGACGATCCCCGGCGCGTTGCTGGGCAGCGCCTGCAGCACTTCGCGCAAGGACTCGGTCCCACCGGTCGAGGCGCCGATGCAGATCACCGTCTCGGTCGTCCGGGCCATGGCGCGCACGCCCTCGGGCGGCGGCGGCAGCATGGCGTCGGCCGTCAGCTTCTTCTCGGGCGTGCGGATCGTGGTGGCGGGCTGCGGACGCGGGCGGTTCGACAGCCGCGCCTGGGCCGCGCCCTTCACGGCGTCGCGGATGCGCTCGCCGGACTCGTTCAGATGGTCGGCCACGCCGATCTTGGGCTTCATGATCACGTCCACTGCGCCGGCCTCGAGGGCCTGCATCAGCGTGGTCGAGCCCTCCTCGGTCAGCGACGAGCACATGACCACGGGGATCGGGTGCTGGCTCATCAGCTTGCGCAGGAAGGTGATGCCGTCCATCCGCGGCATCTCGACGTCCAGGGTGATGACGTCCGGCACTTCCTTGGCGATGAACCGCGCCGCTGAGAACGGGTCCGACGCGGCGCCGATCACCTCGATGTGCGGGTCTTCCTCCAGCACCGCCGTCAGCGTCTGGCGGACCGTGGCGGAATCGTCGACGACCAGAACGCGGACCTTGCGGCTCATGTCAGACCCTTTCGAAGACGGTGCCCGAAACGGTGCGCACCGGCAGATCAACGCCTACGATGGTCTCAGAGTGTCCGAGGAACAGGTATCCGCCGGGCCGAAGGTGCGAGCACAGCCGCTTAAGCACAGCCGCCTGGGTCTCTTTGTCGAAATAGATCAGCAGGTTGCGACAGAAGATCATGTCCAGACCCTTGGGCGCCGCATAGCTGGCGTCCATCAGGTTCTGGCGCGCAAACGATAGCTTCGAGCGCAGGTGAGGCGCCATGCGCACCACCTTCTTGGAGTTGTCGCGCGGGACGGTCACGTGGCGCTGGCGCAGGGCCACCGGCACCGGCTCGATCATGTTGGTCGGGAAGATGCCAACCAGGGCCTCGCCCAGCACCTGGGTGCACAGGTCGGTGGCCAGGATCGAATAGTCCAGGCTGCGATGGTCCCGGCAGAACTCCTCCATCAGCATGGCGATGGTGTAGGGCTCGGCCCCGATCGAGCAGGCCGAGCTCCAGATCCGCACCTGCCGACGGCCTTCCTTGACGAACTTCGGCAGGATCTTGCCGACCATGTAGTCAAAGTGCGCGGGCTCACGGAAGAAGTCGGTCTTGTTGGTGGTGACCACGTCGATGAGGTGGATGGCTTCGGACTCGATCCCATTCTGCTCGAACAGGAAGTCGCAGTAGTCGTCGAAGCTGCCCATGCCGTTTTCGCGCAGGCGCCGGCGCAGGCGCCCTTCCAGCATGGTCTTCTTGGTCGGCGGCATCTTGATGCCGCTGTACTCGTGGATGAACTCCGCCAGCCGGCGGAAGTTCGCCGCGCTGAGCGTGTCGTTCTGGGCGGGGGCGTAAGCGAGCTCGGCCGACACGGCGGACATCCGTTCTGGAGGGTTTAGGGCGCGGCCGTTCAGGCCGCGGCGTCGGCCACGGCCGGCAGGGCCGCGGCTTCCTGGGTGGTCAGCAGCTTGGCCAGCTCGAACAGCACCACGAAGCCGCCGTCACGACGGACGACGCCGGCGATGTAGTCCGAACGCCAGGCCACACCGATATCCGGGGCCGGCTCGACCTGGTCGGTCGCCACCGAGATCACCTCGATCACCCGGTCGGCGACCAGGCCCAGCGACAGCACCCGGCCGTCCAGCGGGATGTCCAGCACCAGGATGCGGGTGCTGGGGCCCGGCGGGACCGTTGGCAGGCCCAGCTTGGCCCGCAGGTCGATGGTGGCCGTGCCACGGCCGCGCACGTCGGTCAGGCCCAGGAGGTAGGCCGGCCCTTCAGGGATCGCGAAGGGCTGGCGGTAGTCCAGGATCTCACGGACGAACTCGACCGGGACGGCGAAGACCTCGGCGCCGAGGCCCAGCGTGACGTACTGCGCTTCAGCGGCGGCCATCTCAGGCATACTCCCGGAAGGCGGCGTCCTGCTCGTCCGGACCGCCCTGGGCCATGTCCAGGGCGAAGCCCTTGGCGGCGGCCTGCTGGGCATGGACGGCCGGACGCGCGGCGGCACGCGGCGTGGCGGCGCGGGCCTTGGCCACCGGACGGGCGGCCGGGCGGGCCGCGGCCGAAGCCTTGGGCTTGCCGGCCGAGTCGGTGCGGAAGTAGGCGATCGACGCCTGCAGTTCCTCGGCCTGGGCGGCCAGTTCCTCAGAGGTCGAAGCCATCTGTTCCGAGGCGCTGGAGTTGGTCTGGGTGACCTTGTCCAGTTGCTGGATGGCTTCGTTGACCTGGCTGGCGCCGATGTCCTGCTCGCGGCAGGCGGCGCTGATCTCGGTGACCAGTTCCGCCGTGCGGCGGATATCAGGCACCAGGCGGGTCAGCATCTCGCCGGCCGACTGGGCGGCCTTCACCGTATCGCTCGACACGGCGCCGATCTCGGCGGCGGCCGTCTGGCTGCGTTCGGCCAGCTTGCGGACTTCCGAGGCGACGACCGCAAAGCCCTTGCCATGCTCGCCGGCCCGGGCCGCTTCCACGGCCGCGTTCAGGGCCAGCAGGTCGGTCTGACGGGCGATCTCCTGAACGATCGTGATCTTCTCAGCGATCGTCTGCATGGCGCCCACGGCGCGGGCCACGGCTTCACCCGAGGCCTCGGCGTCCTTGGCGGACTGACGGGCGATCTGCTCGGTCTGCGAGGCGTTGTCGGCGGTCTGCTTGATGTTGGCGGCCATCTCTTCCATCGAGGCCGAGGCCTCTTCGACCGAGGACGCCTGCTCGGTGGCGCCCGAGCTGACCTGCTCGGCCGCGGCCGACAGCTCCTGGCTGCCCGCCGACACCTGCTCCGAGGCGTCCAGCGCGCCCGAGACGACGCCGCGCAGGCGGTCCACCATGCGCTCCAGGGCCAGGCCCAGGGTGTCCTTTTCCGACAGCGGCTTGGGCTGGACCGTCAGGTCGCCGTCGGCCACCGCATCGGCCATGGCGGCCGTGGCGCGCAGGTTCGCGGTCATCACATTGACCGTGTCGATCACGTCCTTGATCTCGTCGTTCGACTTGACCTGGATGTTCTGGTTCAGGTCGCCGATGGCGACCGCGTCGGCCATCTGCATCACGCTCTTCAGGCCGCGGCCCACGCCGATCGAGATCCAGATGCCGGCGGCGGCCGACAGCACCAGCACGATCACGGTCGAACCGATCAGCAGGTTGCGGGCGCCGGCGTACTGGGCGTCGGTGTCCGCGTTGACCTTTTGCACCGACTTGGTGGTGATCGCCCGGATGTCAGCCACTGCGCCCATCATCGCGTCGCGGGTCGGCTTCATCTTGTTCATGGTGATCTCGGCCGCCTCCGCGTTGCTCGCGGTGGTGTTGATCTTGGACAGCCGGCGCAGGTCGTCCTGCATCACCAGATAGGTGTCGTAGCCGTTGGTGAACGCAGCCAGCTTCGCCTTGATCTCCGGCGTCGCGACCTTGTCCAGCGCCTGCTGGTCCGCGACCACTTCCTTGCGCATGTCGAGGATCTTGCCGTCGTACGACTCGATCCCGGCGGGGTCGGTGTTCAGGACGATGTTCTTCTCCTGCCGCACCAGGCTGGCGAAGTCGTCCGCAAGCTCGCTCGCCGCTTCAGCTTGCGCCACCGGGCCGTTCATCAGGTCGGTGATGGCGGTGTTGAGCGCGCTCATCTGGGTGATGCCGAGGATGGCCATGATCATGGCCAGCGCCGTGACAAGGCCGAAGGCCAGGCCCAGCTTGAGCTTTATGGTGAAGCGCATAGTCGAACTCCGAGGCCCGCGGGCCCGATAGGCGTGAGGGGGAGAGGCGCGGAACTCGAACTGCGCGCCGTGTCTGGGGGCAGTTAGCCGTACTGGCGGAAGGCGGCGTCCTGGTCGTCAGGACCACCCTGGGCGAGGTCGAGGGCGAAACCCTTGGCCGCCGCTTGCTGGGCGTGAACACTGGAGGCGGCCGGTCGCGACGTCCTGACAGGCGTCCGAACCGGCGCAGTGCGCCGAACGGGGGCCTGAGACGCACCCGAGCCATCGATCCGGAAGAACGAGATCGAGGCCTGAAGCTCCTCGGCCTGGGCGGCCAGCTCTTCCGACGTCGACGACATCTGCTCAGCGGCGCTGGAGTTGGTCTGGGTGACCTTGTCCAGTTGCTGGATGGCTTCGTTGATCTGGCTGGCGCCGATGTCCTGCTCGCGGCAGGCGGCGCTGATCTCGGTGACCAGTTCCGCCGTGCGGCGGATATCCGGCACCAGGCGGGTCAGCATCTCGCCGGCCGACTGGGCGGCCTTCACGGTCTCGCTGGACACCGCGCCGATCTCGGCGGCGGCCGTCTGGCTGCGTTCAGCCAGCTTGCGCACTTCCGACGCCACGACCGCGAAGCCCTTGCCGTGCTCGCCGGCGCGGGCCGCTTCCACGGCCGCGTTCAGGGCCAGCAGGTCGGTCTGACGGGCGATCTCCTGAACGATCGTGATCTTCTCGGCGATCGTCTGCATGGCGTCGACCGCGCGGTTCACCGCGGCGCCGGAGGCCTCCGCGTCCTTCGACGATTGGCGGGCGATCTGCTCGGTCTGGGCGGCGTTGTCGGCGTTCTGCTTGATGTTGGCGGCCATCTCTTCCATCGAGGCGGAAGCCTCTTCGGCGGACGCGGCCTGCTCGGTCGCGCCCTGGCTCACCTGGTCAGCGGTCGACGACAGCTCCTGGCTGCCAGCGGCCACCTGTTCCGATGCCGCGAGGGCGTCGCCGACGACGTTGCGCAGGCGCTCAATCATGGAATTCACGTGACCCAGCAGGTCGCCGATCTCGTCACGGCTCGTGATCTCGACCGTCTTGGTCAGATCGCCGCTCGCCACCGTCTGCACCGCAGTCCCGGCACGGCTCAGGCCGCGGCTGATCGTCAGCGAGAGCCAGATGGCGGAGGCGACGGCCATCAGCAGGGCCACGGCGGTCACCGTCATGAAGGTGATCTGGCTGTTGCGCGCGGCGTCGTCGTACTGGACTCCGGCATCCTTCAGCAGGCGCGTGTTCAAGACCACCAGACCATCCGAGGCCTTGAAGATCGCGTTGTTCACCGTGCGCTGCGGGCCGAGCATCAGAGCGATGGCCTCGGCGTTCTTGTTCTCACCGCCCAGGCGCTGAAGCTCGGCGTCCATCGGCAGGAACTTGTTCCACTCGTCCTCCAGCGCTTCCCACTTCGGTCGGCCCTGCGGCGAAGCCCGCTCGATCGCGGTCGCCAGCGTGTCGCTGAACGCGCGCTTCTGGACCTCGATCTTGGCGATCTCGGCCCGGCTCTCAGCCAGGTCGTCGGTCAGCACCAGGTTCTTCTCGGCGCGCAGGATCTGCAGCAGGGCGATGTTGATCGCCCGTGCGCGGTCCAGCTGGGCAGCCGGACCTTCGATCATCTTGTCGTGCTGCTTGCTCATCCGGTCGACCTGGACGATGCCGAACCCGGCGACGCCCAACATCAGCGCCAGCAGAAGGCTGAACGCCGCGATCAGTTTGAGTTTGATGGTGAAGCGCATGATGGCCTCTCGGGCTCAGGAAACGGGCTGAAGGGACGGCGCCGTGGCGCGCGGTTCACCGCGCTCGGCGAAAATGCAGGCAAGGTCGGGCAGGATGATCGGCTCGCCCGCGCGGCGCGCGATGCGGCTGACGTAGTCGGTGCGCCACCGCATGCCGATCGGCGGCGGCGGCTCGGTCGAGGCCAGGGGCAGGCTGGTGACCTCGTGCACCTTGTCGGCGCGCAGGCCCACCAAGGTCGGGTCGCCATCCAGCTCCAGCTCGATGACCACGATGCGGCTGTCCTGGGTGTCGTCGGCCCGGCCCAGGCCGAAGGCCAGGCGCAGGTCGGCGACCGGGATCACCTTGCCGCGGAAGTTCATCACCGCGTTCACGAAGTCCGCGGCGCCGGGCACCTCGGTCTCGGACTGCAGGTCCAGGATCTCGCGGACCAGGCCGGCTTCCAGGGCGAAGGTCTCGCCGCGGATGTCGAAGGTCAGGACCTGCAGGCCATCGTCGTTGGCGGCGTTCTGGGGGTCGGTCATGGGATCAGCTCGCGACTCGGAATTGCTTCTCGAGGCGCTGACCGGCCTCGACCAGGTGCGGCACGTCGAGGATCAGGGCCACGCCGCCGTCGCCCAGGATCGTCGCGCCCGAGAAGGTTTCGACGTCGGCGTGCAGCTTGGAGAGCGACTTGATGACCGTCTGGTGGTCGCCGATGATCTGGTCGACCACCAAGCCCACGCGACCTTCGCCGGTCGAGACCACGACCACCTTCTGGTGCGGTCCCATCTCGGTGGTGGTGCGGAACAGCTCGCGCAGGCGCAGGAACGGCACGAACTCGTCGCGCAGCGAGATCAGGCTGCGGCCGGACGAGCGATTGTCCTGGTCGGCGCTGAGCTCGACGCACTCCTCGACGGCGGCCAGCGGCACGACGTAGCGGCCGTCGCCCACGCGGACCAGCAGCCCGTCGATGATCGCCAGGGTCAACGGGATGCGCAGCGAGACCTGCGAGCCCTGGCCGGGGATCGAGGTGATGTCGATGGCGCCGCGCAGGCTCTCGATGGTGCGCTTGACCACGTCCATGCCGACGCCGCGGCCAGACAGGTTGGTCACGGTCGCCGCGGTCGAGAAGCCGGGGGCGAAGATCAGCTGCAGCAGCTCGGCGTCGGTGAGCGTGGCGCCCGGCTGGATGAGGCCGTTCTGCTCGGCCTTGGCCCGCACGCGCTCGCGGTCGATGCCGCGGCCGTCGTCCGAGACCGTGATCACCACCTCGGCGCCCGAGTGGCGGGCGGCCAGGGTCAGCTTGCCGGCGGCGGGCTTGCCCGCGGCGACGCGCTGGTCCGGGGTTTCCAGGCCGTGGTCGGCGGCGTTGCGGATCACGTGGATCAGCGGGTCGGCCAGGCGTTCGATGATCGTCTTGTCGAGTTCGGTGGTCTCACCCTCGGTCGACAGCTCGATGGTCTTGCCGGTGTCGCGCTGCAGGTCATGGACCAGGCGGCGGAAGCGGCCGAACAGGGTCGAGATCGGCACCATCCGCACGACCATCATGGTGTCGCGCAGTTCCGAGGCCAGGCGCTCGACCTCTTCCGACACCGAGCGCAGGGCCATGTCGGTCGAGTGGGTGGCGATCTGCTTCAGGCGCGACTGGGCGATGACCAGCTCGCCGACGCGGTCCATCAGCTCGTCCAGCCGCTCGGCCGGCACGCGCAGGGTGCTGTCGGTCTTCTTGGGCTCGTCCGCCTTGCGGGCATCCGCCGCCGCCGGACCGCCCAGGGAGGGTTGGGGGGTCGCGGCGGCGGTCGGCTCGACGAACTCGACAGCCTCGGCGACATGGGGAACCGCCTCGATCGGAGTTGCGTCGTCGCCCTCCTCCTCGATCGCCAGGACCATGTCGTCCATGACGAAGAGGAAGACGTCCTCGATGGCCGAACGGCTCACCTTCGGGCCGGACAGGGTCACGTCCCAGGCCAGGTGGCAGTCGGTCGGATTCAGGTCGTCGATGGCCGGGACCGCCTCGGTCGAGGCCACGACGCGGCAGTCGCCCAGGTCGCGAAGCTCGGCCAGCAGGCCCAGCGGGTTCGTGCCGTTGGCCATGGCGTCGATCGGCAGCGAGAAGCGCACGCGCCAGGTCTTGGCGACCGGCTCGGCCTTCGGCGCGGGGGCCGGGGCGGCGTCGCCGGCCTCCAGCACGCGGTGCAGTTCGGCCAGCAGGGCGTCGCCGTGGGCCGGATCCGGGTTGCCCTCGACCAGCGCGCGCATGTGGTCGCGGGCGTTCAGAACGCAGGTGATCAGCTCGGGTGTCGCCGGGGCCAGGCCCTTGCGCACGCGGTCGAACGCGGTCTCGCAATGGTGGGTGAAGGCGGCCAGCGCCTCCATGCCGAACATCGCGCCCGACCCCTTCAGGGTGTGCAGGCTGCGGAACACGGCGTCCACGAGGTCGCGGTCGTCCTGGCGGTCGGCGAGGTCCAGCAGGCCCTGTTCGATGGCCTCCAGCAGCTCCCGCGCCTCCAGCCGGAAGATTTCGGCGGGGTCCTGCATGTTCACTTGGTCAGCACCTTCGCGGCGATGCGGACCAGCTGTTCGGGATCGAAGGGCTTGGTCATCCAGCCGGTCGCGCCGGCGGCCTTGGCTTGCGCCTTCACGTCGCCGTCGCTCTCGGTGGACAGGAACACGATCGGCGTGCCGACCACCTTACCGCGGGCGCGCAGCTGCTGGATCATCGTCAGCCCGTCCATGATCGGCATGTTCAGGTCGGTGATGATCAGGTCGAAATTGCCCGCCTCGGCCTTCTCCAGGCCCTCTGAGCCGTTGACCGCCTCCGAGACCTGATAGCCGGCGGTGCTGAGGGCGATCTTGATCGCCTGGCGGATGGAGGCCGAGTCGTCGACCGTAAGAATGGAAGCCGTCATCTCAAGCCACTCCCGCGTGGGTCCAGAATTGCAGTCGTTCGGCGTCGGCCCCGTCCAGGAAGCCGCCGCGGTCAAGCACGTCGCGCAGGGCGCCTTCGGCCGGCTGGGCCAGGCGCAGGGCCGCGCCCTGCCGCGCGCAGGACGCACGGGCGGACTCGATCAGCTGCACGAAAGAAAGGTCGGCGCCCGTCACCTCGGCGACGTCGACGCAGAGGTCCCCGCCGGCCGCCACGGCTTCGGAAAGCCGGGTCCACGCCTCAGCCACGTGAGGAATCGTGGCGGGTCCAGTGAACGCGATCACGCGTCCGTCGCCGTCGGGTTGAAGCGCATCTTCCACAGTTCGCCCTCACATGCCGGGCGGACCGCAAGACCTAGGCGCAGCTCCCCCGTGAGGTGAAACCTAGGGACTTGCCCTTGTTATCCAGTTAACTGCGCATTTGATCTGCATCAATTCAATAAACACTGATATTTACGTTCAACATTCGCTCGACAGAATGTCGCAGTTCCCAGTTTTCAATTTTAGTTCCCAAGTTGAATACCAGCATATCCCTGCGGCGCGGTGACGCACCCCTGTGCAAGCGCACGTCCGTCAACCAGAATTAACGACCTCGCTCAGCTCCAGGTTGTCACTCGACCACTACGCGAATGCGAGCTGCTCGCAGCGTGTTTCGAGCCATCCGACGAACTCGTTGAACGTGTTCACTCAGGTTGCGCGCCAATCGGAAAGCCTTGCAGCGCTTCGGAATCCGCGCCGATCGACCCGCACGGCGCCGCGTGCCCGCCATGGACCGCCGAACGCGGTCGGAAAGTGGCTTGGCGCAGACGCGAGTCGGCGCCAGTTTGCCCGCCGTAAACGATTACATCGGGGAGGGAGCGCGCATGAGCGTGCCGATGTTCGGAGGCCCCAATGGCCGCGGCTGAGCCTTATGACGTCATCATCGTCGGCTCCGGCGCCGGCGGCGGGATGAGCGCCTACCACCTGACCAAGTCGGGCCTGAAGGTGCTGATGCTGGAGGCGGGGCGCAACTACGACCCGACCACCGAGACCCCGATGTACAACATCCCGGCCCAGGCCCCGCTGCGCGGCGCCTCCACGCCGGACAAGCCCTTCGGCTTCTATGACGCCACCGTCGACGGCGGCTGGGAAGTGCCCAACGAGCCCTACACCGTGGCCGAGGGCTCCGAGGCGTTCACGTGGTGGCGCCCGCGCATGCTGGGCGGCCGCACCAATCACTGGGGCCGCATCTCGCTGCGCTTCGGGCCGCTGGACTTCAAACCGCAGAGCCGCGACGGCCTGGGGCACGACTGGCCGATCACCTACGACGACCTGGCCCCCTGGTACGACAAGACCGAGAAACTGATCGGCGTCACCGGCGCGGCCCCGCCTCGAGGCCTGACCAACACCCCGGACTCGCCGCCCGGCTGCCTGATGGAGAGCCCGCCGCCGCGCGGGTTCGAGCTGTTCTACGCCCGCGCCTTCGAGGCCATGGGCATTCCCGTCGTGCCGATGCACGGGGCGGTGGTCACCCAGAAGATGGAGGGCCGCAACACCTGCGTCTTCGCCACCCCCTGCGGCCGCGGCTGCTCGCTGGGGGCGAACTTCCAATCCACCACCGTGCTGCTGCCGCCGGCCATGGCGACGAAGAACCTGACGATCACGACCAACGCCCTGGTCTATCAGGTCGACCTGGACGCGGCCGGCAAGGCCAAGGGTGTCAGCTACGTCGACCGGGTCACCGGCAAGCACCACTCGGTCACCGCCAAGGCCGTGGTGCTGGCGGCAGGCTCGGGCGAGACGGCGCGCATCCTGCTGAACTCCAAGAGCTCGAAGTTCCCCGACGGCCTGTGCAACACCCACGGCATGGTCGGCCGCTACCTGATGGACAGCGTCGGGCTCAACGTCACCGGCCAGTTCCCGGCGCTGGAGGGCCTGCCGCCCACCAACGATGACGGCATGAGCGTCGAGCACACCTATGTGCCCTGGTGGGGCTACGACAAGCACAAGGAGCTGGGTTTCCCGCGCGGCTATCACGTGGAGATCGGCGGCGGCCGCGGCATGCCCTCGATGAGCCTGGCCCGCCTGGTGGCCGACGACGACCTCAGCGTCGGCGACGACCTGCGCGCCAAGCTGCGCCAGCGCTACGGCAGCATCATCAGCTTCAACGGCCGGGGCGAGATGATCCCCAACGACGACTGCTACTGCGAGCTGGACCCGACCGTGAAGGACAAGTGGGGCATCCCGGTCCTGCGCTTCCACTGGAAGTGGGGCGAGCACGAGACGAAGCAGGCGGCCCACATGGTCACCACCTTCCTGGAGGTCATTGACCGCCTGGGCGGCAAGCCCATCGGGCCGGTCGAGCGCGACGGCCGCAAGGCGATCTCCAAGGGCGGCGAGATGATCCACGAGGTCGGCACCGCCCGCATGGGCGCGTCCGACGCGGACTCCGTGGTGAACCAGTACGGCCAGTCCTGGGCCGTGCCGAACCTGTTCGTCACCGACGGGGCGGTCCTGGTCTCCAGCCCCGACAAGAACCCGACGCTGTCGATCCTGGCCCTGGCCTGGCGCTCCAGCGACCACCTCGCCACGCTGGCCAAGCAGGGGGCCCTATGAGCGACGACGCCCCTCAGCCTTACGTCCGCAAGATCGACCGGCGGACCGCCCTCACCTGGATCGGCGTCGTCGGCGCCGCCACCGCGGTGGGCGCCGGCGTCGTGGTCTATGGCCCCAAGGTGGGCGGCAAGCCCGAGGCCAAGGGCTATGGCACCGACCCCAAGCTGGTCACGCCCGACAAGGCGCCCTGGCCCCGCATCCTGTCGGACAAGCAGCTCCAGGCCGCGGCAAGGGTGGCCGACCACATCCTGCCGGCGACGGCCACCGCGCCGTCGGCCAGCGCGCTGGGCATCCCGGATTTCATCGACGAGTGGGTGAGCGCGCCCTATCCGGACCAGGTGAAGGACCGCGCCATCATCGTCGGCGGCCTTGACCTGCTGGCCCCCGATCTCCTGGCGGCCGGCAACAAGTGGGCCACGACCCTGGGCACGCTGACCGCAACGGATGACGAGCGGATCACCACCTTCTTCAAGCGCTTCCGGGCCCTGACGATCGGCGCCTATTACACGACCGAGGAAGGCTTCAAGGACATCGGCTTCATCGGCAACGTCGCCCGCGAGGCCGACGAAGGCCCCTCGGCCGAGGTGAAGGCCGCGCTGGACGTCCAGCTCAAGAAGCTGGGCCTGAAAGGGATTTCCGCATGAAGGCGCTCGCACTCGCCCTGGCCCTGACGCTCACGGCCGGCGCGGCCGTGGCCGCCGACAACACCCTCTCCGCGGCCGAGAAAAAGGCCGGCTGGACGCTGCTGTTCGACGGCAAGACCACCGCCGGCTGGCGCGGCTTCCAGACGCCCGAGCCCGACGCCGGCTGGACGGCCAAGGGCGAGCTCAGCCCCGATCCGAAGACGTCCAAGGACATCATGACCAAGGACAGCTTCGAGAACTTCGACCTCAGCTTCGACTGGAAGATCAGCCCCAAGGGCAATTCCGGCGTCATGTTCCACGTCAGCGACGCCGGGACCCAGACCTACGAGAGCGGCCCCGAGTACCAGGTCCTGGACAACAGCCGCGGCGAGCCGCCCCTGGAACAGGCCGGTGGCCTCTTCGCGCTGTACGCGCCCGAGGGCGCCAAGACCAAGCCGGTCGGCGAATACAACCAGGCCCGGCTCGTCGTGGACCACGGCAAGGTCGAGCACTGGCTGAACGGCGTGAAGGTCGCCGCCTACGACCTGAACTCGGCCGACTTCAAGGCGCGCGTCGCCGCCAGCAAGTTCGCCCGCTGGCCGATCTTCGCCGCCTCGCCCACCGGCCACATCGCCCTGCAGAACCACGGCGACGCGGTCGCCTTCCGCAACCTGAAGATCAAGCGGCTGCCCTAACGCGCCAGCGCGCGCTTCAGGGCCTGCCGCGCGAGCGGCTCCATGACCGCATAGCCGGCGGCGTTAGGATGGACGCCGTCGAAGGTCAGTTCCGGCTTCATCGCCCCGTCGGTCGTGGCCATCGCCGCGTAGTAGTCGACGTAGATCAGGCCTTCCTTGGCCGCATAGGCCTTCAGCCAGTCGTTCAACCCGCGGATCTGGTCGGCGGGTTTCAGCGCCGGCGCCCACAGGAACACCTTGGCCGGCGGGATCGAGGCCAGCACCACCGCCACGCGGTTGGCCTTGGCCAGAGTCACCATGGCCACGACGTTGTTCTGGATATCCTGCGCCGAGGTCGGGCCGGTGTTGCCCGCCACGTCGTTGGTGCCGGCCATGATGTGCACGGCCCGCGGCTTCAGCGCGACGACGTCCGCCTGGAAGCGCGCCAGCATCTGCGGCGTGGTCTGGCCGCTGATCCCGCGGTTCACCCAGCCGCCGGCGAAGAACGGGGCGTCGGCCAGACCCCAGCCCTGGGTGATCGAGTCCCCCATGAACACGACCTGCCGCCCGGCGGCCGGACCCGCCGCCAGCGCGGCGTTGTCCGCGCGGTACAGGCACAGGTTCGGCCAGTCGCGCGTCTGCGCCTCGGCCTGCGCCTTGCGGTAGGCGGCCAGTTCCTCGGGCGGGACGGCCGGCGGCGGGGCGGTCCGTTTGGTGTCGTAGCGCGCGGCCATGGCGGCCAGCAGCGCCGGCGGGACCGGCACGCGCCCGACACAAGGATCGCTGACCAGTCCGGCGGGCGCGTCAGCCGCCATCGCCGGCGCCGCCGACACCAGCAGCGCGCCGATCGCGGCGGCCAGCCGCCTCACGTGGTCGCCCAGCCGCGGCCGATCTCCTTCAGCGGCACGCAGCCGCGATAGACGCCCGGCACCGGGTCGTAGCGCAGGGCGATGGTCGCGCCGGGCTCCGAGGTGAAGTAGCCGGTGGTCACCAGTTCCTTCAGCGTCCGGAAGAAGGC
>Ga0209026_1000715_pt1 | contig 19575 bp, 12 predicted proteins | sample AraplaCL_Col_mCL_FD_184262 | JGI IMG/M metagenome (GOLD analysis project Ga0209026, IMG submission 184262) | Arabidopsis root microbial communities from the University of North Carolina, USA - plate scrape CL_Col_mCL (SPAdes) (version 2) | ecosystem: Host-associated > Plants > Roots >... | reverse complement strand
CAAAATTACAAATTTGCTACCATGCTACATAACGCCTATGCAATTGTTACGAAACCGAAACTTCATAAAACAAAAAATCCCCGCTCGTCGAAGCAGGGATTTAAATATTTGCAATAAAATTATTTCTGCGTAGTACCCGTTGTACTGGTTGTTGCCGGAGCTGCAGCCGGGATAACTTCACCCATGATAATCAACACTTTGGTAGGTGTTTTAGCATTTGAGGTCACAACGATACTTTTGCTAAACGGAGCAGGATTAACTGCATTGTAGGTAATTTTAATAATTCCTTTATCGCCTTTTTTTACCGGTGTTTTAGTATAATCGGCAATGGTGCAACCGCAAGTGGGTTGTACATTGGTTAAAATTAACGGCTCTTCGCCAATATTGGTAAAAGCAAACTCGGTAGTAACTGGTTTGTTTTGAGGTATTTTACCAAAATCGTGCTTTTCCTCGTTAAATTTAAACTCGGGTTTATTATCTGTTTGAGCTGATGCTGTAATTGTAAAGCCTAAAATTACGGCGCATAAAATCATTAATTTTTTCATAGTCTTTATTACGTAATACACAAATATAATGTTTTATTCTATTCAAAAAAAACTATTCAAAAAAACATTAGTTTGACAGTAAGTTATGATGTAAGCGAAATAGAATTTTATACTTTTGCTGAGTAACCCAAATTATATATGCTCGAAACAGCAGTTAACACTACTACTAAATCTGATGCTGCCCCGTTAAGCTTTGAAGGCTTTAAGCAGATTGTTATTAATGATTACCGTATTGGTTTTGAGAGCCGACAGGCCAGCTTAATAGGTCGCCGTGAGGTACTTACGGGTAAGGCCAAGTTTGGTATTTTTGGCGACGGAAAAGAGGTCGCCCAGCTAGCTATGGCCAAGGCTTTCCGCAAAGGCGACTGGCGCGCGGGTTACTATCGCGACCAGACCTTTATGTTTGCCACCGGTATGAGCAACTTGAAAGAATTTTTTGCTCAGCTATATGCCACCCCTGATATTGAAAAAGATCCTGCGTCAGCTGGCAGGCAAATGAATTGCCATTTTGCAACGCGCACTATCGACGAAAACGGCGACTGGTACGATCTGACCCAAATGATGAATTGTGCGTCGGATATATCAACAACCGGCGGCCATATGCCACGCCTATTGGGTCTGGCATATGCATCAAAGCTTTACAGGCAAAATAAAGAACTGGAATATCTGAAAAAATTTTCGGTAAATGGAAATGAAGTGGCTTTCGGCACTATCGGTAACGCATCCACATCCGAGGGTTTATTTTTCGAGGCATTTAATGCTGCCGGAGTTTTACAAGTGCCTATGGCTATTTCCGTTTGGGATGATGCTTATGGGATATCCGTGCCCGCCAAATACCAAACCACAAAAGAAGATATCTCCGAAATATTAAAGGGCTTTCAGCGCGAAGATGGCACCAACGGCTACGAAATTTTTAAAGTTCGGGGCTGGGATTACGTAGGCCTTTGCGAAACCTATGAACGTGCTATCGAAGTTTGCCGCCGCGAGCATGTACCGGTGCTGATACATGTAACAGAAATGACCCAACCCCAAGGCCATTCTACCTCAGGCTCGCACGAGCGCTATAAATCAAAAGATCGCCTGGCCTGGGAGGATGAGCACGACTGCCTGGTGCAAATGCGCAAATGGATGATAGATACAGCCATAGCAACAGCGCAGGAACTGGATGAATTGGAAGATAACGCAAAAAAGACAGTACGAAGCTACCAACGCCAAGCCTGGAACGAACTTGGTGCCGAAATAAAGACAGAACTGGATCAAACAGTTGAATTTATACACGATATAGCTGAAAATTCGGAGTACCGAACCGAGTTGGTTAAAATTATTGGAGAGTTAAGCGAAAGCGTTGACGCTGGCCGCCGCGAAGTAATGGCTGCTGCGCGAAAGGTGCTGTTGTTAACGGTTAAAGAAACTTCTGATGCCCGCAACAGCTTGTTGGAATGGGTAAAGCTTGAGAACGAAAAAAACAAAGGCCGTTTCAACTCTAAATTATTTACCGAAACACCACACTCTCCTCTTAATGTACCTATAATTGCGCCAGTTTATGCAGAGGATGCGAAAGGCATTAATGGCAGTGAAATATTAAATGCCTGCTTTGAGGCTAATTTTAACCGCGATAAAAGTGTTGTTGCTTTTGGTGAAGATGTTGGCGCTATAGGCGATGTTAACCAGGGCTTCGCAGGGCTTCAGTTAAAATTTGGCGACCTGAGGATAACTGATACCGGTATTCGCGAGGCAACGATTATCGGTCAGGGCATGGGCCTTGCTATGCGCGGCTTACGTCCTATTGCCGAGATACAATACCTGGATTACCTGATGTATGCCATGAACGTTTTAAGCGACGACCTGGCAAGTTTAAGCTATCGTACCAAGGCTGGTCAAAAGGCCCCGTTAATTATACGCACCCGCGGCCACCGGCTCGAAGGCATATGGCATTCAGGCTCGCCGCTGGGCTTTATTTTAAATGTTTTGCGTGGTATACATATCTGTGTACCCCGTAACATGACACAAGCGGCAGGTATGTATAATACCCTGCTCCGCGGTGATGAACCCGCGCTGGTTATAGAATGTTTAAACGGCTACCGCTTAAAAGAAAGATTACCTGAAAACGTAGATGAATTCACTGTACCATTAGGTAAAGCCGAAATATTGCGTAAAGGAAGCGATGTTACCATAGTATCTTATGGTTCAACCCTGCGTATAGTGCAGGAGGCTGCTGCCGACCTGGAAGCTGTGGGCATACAGGTTGAAATTATCGACCCTCAAACCCTATATCCTTTTGATACAGAACATATCTGTATCGACTCTCTGAAGAAAACAAATAAATTATTGATCGTTGATGAGGATGTACCCGGCGGTGCTTCAGCCTATATTTTACAACATATTTTGGAGGTACAGAACGGCTACTATAATCTCGATTTACAGCCACGCACGTTAACGGCTAAACAGCATCGCCCGCCATACGGATCTGACGGCGATTACTTTAGCAAACCATCGCATGAAGATGTTGTTGAAGCGGTCTACGCGATGATGGGAGAAGCTAATCCCGATAGATTTCCGGCGATTTATTAGTCGGGATAAAATAAATTGCTCTGTTAGCATTATCACCATGAAAAACTTATCGCTGATACTTACCACTGTTTTATTTTGTGTCGCATTGAGTAGTCACGCCCAAACGGAAACAAAAAAAACTTACGTACGTGCCACTACATCACGAACGCCATTGGACACAAACCAGGTAGTGCTCGATGAAAACGATAAGCCATTAAGATATTACCAATATCAAAAATTGTTGAATACCGGCAGTTATACCATCCGGATTGATGGTATTCCAACTGACCCAAACGCTAAACGTTATCTCAAAAAGCTAACTCCCGAAGAACGCGCCCAACGGTTTGAAAGGATGAAATCATTTTACGTTAACAAAAGCCCTCTGTTACAGGAAAACCAGGAATTGGACATTAAGCCCTTGTTAGACGATGCGGCTACCAAACAGGAGCTGGATAATAAGGTGATTGTTTTGATATTCTGGTCGGTAGATTGCCCGCCATGCACCGAGAGCTTTGCTGCTTTAAACGACTATTTTAAGGAGATTGAAAATCCTGATAAAATTATGATCATAGCACTCACCCGTGATAATGATTTAGCTGTAGCAGCTAAAATGAGAGATAAACCTTTGGAACATGTCAGGCTTATCAATAATGCCAGTAAGATAATAAACACCTATCAAAACAAGCAATTGCCGGCATTTGTGGTTACTGATAAAAATCACGTCATCAGGTTTTCGTTAGTAAACCAGGTACCCGAATTTAAAAATGCGATAAAAGCTGCTCTCAAAGAATAATAGAACAATCTTCTACGTTTTCACATCATGCCTGATAATACTTCTTCCTTATTCGATATCATCAAAAACCGGCGCACAATCAAGCCACCGCTGATGAACGGCAAAAAAATACCGAACGAACAAATAAAACAGCTACTTGGGTTGGCGGATTGGGCGCCCACCCACGCCAATACCGAACCATGGTATTTTGTAGTTTATGCCGACCCAAAAACATTTTGTTTGGAGCATGCCGAACTGTACAAGGATAGTACCGGCGCCCAAGACTTTATGCAATTTAATTATGAGAAGCTGCTGCGTATGGGCGATAAAGCTTCGCACGTAATCGTTGCTGTAATGAGACGCGGACGTTTATCTAAAATACCGGTATTAGAAGAAATTGCCGCTACCGCCTGCGCGGTGCAGAATATTTTGCTGGGTGCTACCGCTTTAGGTATCGCCAGTTACTGGGGTACAGGCGGCATGGCATTAAAACCCGAAATGAAAACATATTTGAACCTCGGTGACGAAGATATGGTAATGGGTATTTTATACCTGGGCTATAGCGATAGTGTGCCGTCGGGTGAACGTTTGATACCGCTCAGTGATAAGGTTAAGTGGGTTGGATAATTAGAACGTACGCTGCGGACAAGTAACCTTATACCTGTTATTGAGGAATATGCCTATCACGATCTCGTGCGTGCCGTTACTTACCGTATTGAGGTTTGAAGTAGTATAATCGTACGAATAGCCAAAACTTAAAAAAGAGCCAATATTAAAACCGATCATACCGGCAACAGCATCGCTTTCGCGATACGCCCCTCCTATCCAGAAATGATCGCGGAAAGCAAGTTTCAAATTGAGATCATAGCTAACGGGTACCGGGTTAACCACTTTAGCCATAACTGAAGGTAATAAAGTGATATCATCATCTAAAAACAGTTTATAACCTGCAGTAAAGAAAAAGTGCGGTACAGTTTTACCTTGGTTATAAATAGAATTACTGCTAAAGCTAATGGTTTGTGGCAGCAATTGCTGCACGGATGCGCCTATAAAATAAGTTGACGAATAAGCCCACAAGCCTGCGCCAACATCGGGTTTAAACTGGTTATAGTTACCGCCGTTGATCGCCGGATCAGAAAACTCTGTTGTCACTTCGGCAGTATTTAAGGTATAGTTGGATATGCCTGCAGATACCCCCACCGCCAGATTTAAGGTTGGAGAAATACCCAGGTGATAAGCGTAGGTAGCATCAAAATTTGTTTGTCTGATAGGACCAGCTTTATCGGTAACTACGGTTAAGCCTATCCCATGATGGGGCTCGGCTGCCATATAAGTTTGCGTAAATGCACGCCCCAAAGGGTTGTCGCCATTGGCCGGACTTTGCGTAGCGTCTCCTTCAATAAAATTTCGGCCCAAAGGAGCGTTAATAGTAAAAAATGAAGTAACCGGAGCGCCTTGTAAACCTGTCCACTGGCTACGGTAACCCGCTTTAACATCGGTATAATTCTCGATGCCGCTAACCGCTGGGTTTACTAAAACAGGATCAAAAACATACTGAGTGTACTGAGGGCGTTGTTGGGCCCTTAATTGTAAACCCGCAATAACAAACAAAACTATAATGTAGAATCTCTTCATTTATATGCTTATTGTAAAAATCCCCTCGTTAGTAATGATGCTTTTGTTTTAAAAAATTGGCCTATATGCTTCGATGTTAAAACAGATTAGATTTACAAATAACGTATCCGATCAGCTTTCAGTATCTAACAATTTACGAATATAACTTTTCTATGCTTTTACCGGTACACCAAATTCGATTAAAGCTAAAACTTTAACGCAAAATAGTAATATATCCCGAAATAACCTCGCGCCCGTGCTTAGGATTGATGATATAATAGTAGGCGCCTATAGGTAAAGGTATACCCTTATAGCGTCCGTCCCAGGGCTTACCATACCCTATCGAAGAGAACAACAGGCTACCGTTCCGGTTATATACTTCCACCGTACAATTGCTATAATCACTCAAATTTGTAATATTCCAGGTGTCGTTTATGCCATCGTTATTGGGTGTAAATGTATTAGGCACAATAGGCGGTAATAATACTTTAATCTTGATACTTGCTGTGTCGCTGCACAATCCCTTTCCGGTAACTGTTAAAATATAAGTGGTTGTGCTTGTCGGGCTCGCTACCGGATTTAATACATTGTCAGCGCTTAATCCGGTCGATGGAGTCCATTTATAACTCAGGCTGCTGCCCGTAGCTGTAGCAATAATACGAATGCTACGCCCCTGCAATACAGAGGTGTCCGGCCCAACCGAAACTACCGGCAAGGGGTTTACAGTGATGGTTTGTGTAATTGTATCGGCACACAAATTATTTGGTGTAAAAATATAAGTTAAGGTATGCGTGCCAACGCCTGCAACTGCCGGGTTAAACGTTGTTCCGCTCACGCCGCTGCCCGAGAATACTCCTGCAGGGCCCGGTGGGCCCTGGGTTTCGGTGGCGATAAGATTTACAGGCCCGGCATTAACACAAACAGGCGCCAATGCCGGAAACGATAATACCGGAACCGGCAATAAGGTTATGGTGACATCGAGCGGATTTGAACATTTGGTGCCCGAATAGGCTATCATGTGTACCGTATAGGTTTTGGTACCGGTATAAAATACCGGGTAACTATGACGAAATATTTGTCCGATCGTAGGATGATTATAAGTTACCAACGACGTTGGATCGCTGGCATCATAATACATCTCGATTTTGGTAACTGAACCAAAATCGACGGTTGAACTATTCACAAAAAACACTTCGTGGTCGCTGCAAAGCTGTGCCGGGTTGAGCACAGTTAAACCGGCTTTAGGGTTGGCCCCGTTCACCGTAAATACCGTATCCTTTTTAACACTGCAACCATCTTTTGATGTCACCGTAAGGCTCATATTATAATTGGCTGCGTTTTTATAAATATGTGATGGGTTTTTAGCCGTTGAAGTATTAGGATTACCGGCAGTGGCTGCGGCATCGCCAAAGTTCCACAGATAGGTAAACTGGGCCTGGCTGTTATCGGCAATGGTGGTACTATCGGTAAAATGGGCGGTGCCATCGGTAATGCAGATATCGGGCAACCCGGGCTTAACTACCGGCAAGGGGTTTATTACCACGTTTTTTGTTACTGTATTACCTGCACAACCCCTATCGGTGATGTTGTATAGTTTAACAGCATAGGTGCCAGCTTTGGAAAAAGTATGGGTGAACGGCGAATTGTTGGTTTGCGTTTGTAGGGTGCTGCCATCACCAAAATCATAAACCCACTGTGTTATGGGTCTTTCAGCCGACGTGGATTGATCTGTAAAGGTCACGGTACGTGTTTCACAGTCGGGTTGCGACACTGTAAATGCAGCTACCGGACTGGCCTCAACGTGTACCTTTTGCTGATATGGAGTGCCGATACACCCGGTTGATCCGGTAGCTACCAGGATAACATTAAAATCGCCTGATGTTAAATAAGTATGAATAGGATTTTGAACTGCCGAGGTATCGCCATCGCCAAAATCCCAATGCCAGGCCACTATATTATGCCCCAGGCCATTAGTTTGATCATTAAACTGAATAGTATCGGCAAAGCAAATATCAGTGCGTGATGAAAATTTTGGCACCGGCGGGTCGATAATATCAAAACTCATATCAACTTCCTCATCCGAACCGCAAGCATCGGCCACCGGATTAAAAGCAATAACCTTTATAGCGTAAGTTCCCGAAGTAGCGTAACTCACCGGTGTTGGATATTGGTAAGTATAAAGGGTTTGGTTCCCTTTGGTTGTAATCTGGATTGGAGTCGGGTTTGAATCTGTGTACGTCGGCGAACCGTTTTTAAGGTCCCAGGTTAGCTTGGTCGTCGCGAACGGCAAAGTGACATCGGCGGTAAAATTTTGTGCAGTACAACCACTGGTTACTACCTGATGTGTTACCGGGTTGGTATATTGTACGTATTCGTTCAAATCCTGAAGGTTCGCACCAGCTGCATAGCCGTATGACTCAAACTGCCCGAAACCATAAGCGATTGCATTAAAACCTCCTGTAGCCGATATATTGTGTGTGCCTGCCGTAACCGAGAACTGCGCGTACGAATACGTTGGATCACCTGCAAATAATGTAAAACCGCCTGCTTTATTTACCCCATCAATAACAAATGAGGAAGCATCGGCTGTTTTAATAATTACGTTGATGTATTGTGCCAAAATGTTTTCTTTTGGCGTTGAGTAAAGTGTTGATTGTTTGATGGTCTGTTCTATCGGCGTCAAAAAGATCATCTCCGGATCACCCACATCATTAGCGTCATAAGCACAGGAGTTAGGCATTTTTCCCTGAGTAACAGCATACTGGATAACCTGTATAGGTTTATCGGCCTGAATAATATTCGGCGTGGTACTATTGAATTCGTAATAAAACCCGTTGACAAATTGTGAAGGTGAAATTGGGTTTCCATTAAGTGTAACTGTTGTAGTAGGGTCGCTTAGCGCGATACGGTAAATGTCGTAATCGCGGTTTTTTAATGGTACCGTATAATAGTTTTTTCCCCATGATGCAGTTGGATAAACCTGCTGAAAAAGGTTATCGGCGGTGTTATCCGCTTGTACATTACTGAAACAGCCGATCATGATCTTGCTGCTACCCGAAAACACGGCTATTTTTTTACAGGTAGCACCGTTGGCGCTGATAGATTGAATCCGCGTTCCGGTAAGATCTGTAGAAGAAAGCCCCTGGAACAACTCCCCTTTTTTTAAATTAAGGGTAAAAGACTTATTTGCTGCCTGGCCAGTGGTTAACGTTGCTGTAGGGGTTACCTGCACAACCGTGCTATCTTCGGTGGCAACCACCACAAAAGCCGAGTACGCAGGAGCTTCATTAGAAACCTGGGTATAGTTCAATGAGTAATAATCTTTCCCTAAAGTATTTACCGGTAATACCAACGTTGCGCCCGAAACGGCGGCGGCGTGAATATGGGCAAAAACTACGATTGGTTGTATCGAAGTTATATTGATGCCTTTTAAAGCCTGACCGGCATTGATCAAAAACTGACTTTGCGGTATCAGAACCGGTGTAACCTGGTTAGCAGTTACGGTAAAGTTAATAGCTGAAGTAACGCCATCGGCGAAGGTTATGGTACCTGTGGTACTTACATCCGATGTGATGTAAACATCCAACTGGGCGATCGTATTATTTGCGATAACTACGCCACGAATATTTTGCATGTATCCCAGCCAAAAGTTTGTGCCCTTGTTTGAGGTATTTACCTGGGCATATCCTTTAGCAGAAATAAAGCAGATCGTAATAAATAGTAGTAGAGTTTTATAAATATTTTTCACCTCCAGTAAATGTGCCTGCTGTTTGGGCCGGCATTAGCATTATGTAACGTTGTTACCTGATAATTGTTACCACACCTGCTATTTTACTCCGGCCATGTTTAGGGTCGATAATATAATAGTAGGCTCCTATTGGCAAACTTACACCATTATAACGACCATCCCATGCAGTTCCGTACCCTGTTGACGAAAAAACTTTTTCACCATTGCGATTATACACATCAACTGTGCAACCGGGGTATGAATCCAGGTACTGGATCTGCCAGGTATCGTTAACACCATCGTTATTAGGTGTAAACGCACTTGGTATAACCGGCGCGAGTAATACCTTCACCAAAACGGAATCTGTTACGGGGCAAGCTGTACCATTAGTGGTTGAGGTTACCGTTAATTTGTATTTGGTATCGACAGATGGTGAAGCTATTGGGTTAAGAATTTTATTATTGTTTAAACCGGTAGATGGAGTCCACAAATAAGTCAGGTTATTGCCTGTTGCTGTTGCTTGTAACTTGGCCTGCCCTCCTGCCAATATTAGTACATCATATACCGTGCTAACAACCGGGGCTGGTTCAACTGTAATATTTTGTGTCAAAGTATCGGCACAAGTATTGGCCGATGTATAGATACACCCAATAACGTGTTTACCCAAACCTGCTACTGCGGGATAGAATATACCATCGGATGAGGTAGCGCCATCGATAGTAAATACCGGCGTACCTACCGGGCCGTTTTGTATAGTAACCGCCGATGCCAGTTGAACTATATTACCATTTATACAAACCTGCGAATCGGTTTTAAATGTTACTACAGGGACCGGCAATAATGCAATAGTTTGATCGAAAGTTGACACACAGGTTGTTGTTGGATAAACGCCCGAATAGGCTACCATATGTACCTGGTAACTTTTATTTGAGGTTGTATTGTTAACCGGGTAACTATGCCTGAATAGTTGCCCTAAAGCGGGGCGCTCATAATGCGTTTTAACCAATGGTTTATTGGCATAATCATAATACATATCAATGCTGGTCACATCGCCGTTGCCAAAACCAGGCACTGTTGCATTGTCAACAAAAAACACTTCGCGGCTACTACACAAGGTAGTGCTATTGAGTACGGTAAAGTCAGCTTTGGGCGATGAGCCGTTTACTTTGAATTGCTTAATGGTATCGGCCGAACAACCATCTTTGGTAGTAACGGTGAGCTTGGCATTATACGTACCAATACCCGGATACGAATGGGTTACGGTTGTGCCGGTGGCGGTGTTAGGATTTGCTGTTGTTGCTTTTATATCGCCAAAATCCCAGGTATAAACCAGGCCGTTTTTATCAGGAATAGCGTTAAAAATAGCGACCCCATCATTCGCGCAAACATCGGGTATTATAAAATCGGCGACTGGTAATTGATTTACAATAATCTGTTTACTAACCGACGTACTGCTGCAACCCAAATTGGTAGTAACTATTAAGGTAACTACATAGGTTTTATAGGGACTGAAGATATGTGTAGGGTTTTGCAATGTCGAGGTCATGGAGCCATCACCAAAGTCCCACAGCCATGATGTAACAGTTCCTTCAGCCGAGGTGGACTTATCGGTAAACGTAATACTTTGACTATCGCAATCGGGGGTTGAATACCCAAAATCGGCAACAGGTTTTTTATTGATGTGGATGGCCTGGCTAAAATTGGTTGTAGAACAACCATTATGACCGGCAACAGTAAGCTTTACGGTATAGTTCCCAGATGCGGTATAAGCATATTTAGGATTTTGAACGGCTGATGTATCGCCGTTGCCAAAATCCCAATGCCATGCCGACACGATTTTATTGGTGCCATCGGTTTTATCTATAAATAAAACGGTATCGCCCGGACATGCGGTAGCAGCGGCTGTAAAGTTTGCCTGGCCACTAACCGTAAAGTCTTTAATCGTTGTAACGATACAGGTATCTTTTGATTTTACCGTTAAACCGATATGATATGTACCCGCCTTCGTAAATTGATGCGTGGGGTTTTTAAGGAAAGATGAGTTGGGATTTGCAGTTGTAGCGTTTGCATCGCCAAAATCCCACAGATATTTAAATAACACGCTGCTTGAGTCGGCAATGGTAGTGTTATTGGTAAACTGCGCGGTCGCGTTAGCCAAACAAACATCGGGCAACACAAAATCAACAATAGGGTGCGGATGAACCACCACAGCATGACTTGTGGAACTGCTAAAACATCCACCACTAGTCGAAATCTGTAACTTAACCGTATAGGTACCTGCACTGGCAAAAGTATGCTGAAAGGGCTGATTGGTGGTCTTAGTTTCGGCCGCTGTCCCATCGCCATAATCCCATACCCATTGGGTTATTTTATCTTCCGGCGTAGTTGAAGCATCCGTGAATGTAATAGCCTGCGTTTCACAGTCGGGGTATGAGTAACTAAACGAAGCGGCTGGTAAAGCCTTTACATGGATTTTTTTTGTGCCTACATTAACGCACCCCGATGAACTGGTAACCGTTAAGCTAACCGTATAATCGCCGGGCTGCAGGTATTTGTATACCGGGCTTTGTACTGCTGATGTATCTCCGTTGCCAAAATCCCAATGCCATGCTTTTAAGGTATTACCTAAACCATTGGTCTGATCTTTAAAACTTACGGTATCGGTAGTACAAACAGAATCGCGTGAAGCAAATTTAATTTGGGGCGGGTCTGACACCACATAATTCAGATCTATCTCTTCATTCGAACCGCATATCGTAGTAATAGGGTCTACAACGGTTACTTTAACAGGATAAGTACCTGCAGCCGGGTAACCTACTGATTGCCCATATCCATACAGATACAGCAATGTCCCCCCTTTGATGAAGGTACTTTTGGGTGTTGGGCCTAACTGAGTTACCGGTGCGTTACCATTACCTAAATCCCAGGTAATACTGGTTGTTACGTACGGAATAACCACCTGCGGTTCAAATGCCGAACCTGTACAACCGGATGTATAAACTGTACTACTGTTGTTGGGGTCGCCATATTGTACGTATTCATTCAGGTTTTTTACATTGGTACCTGCCGCGTAACCGTACGATTCTGTTTTACCAAAGCCATAAGCTATGGCGTTAAAGCCCTGGCTAGCCGAAATATTATGTGTTGTGCCTACATTAACCGAAAGCTGTGCATACGAGTATGATGTATTTCCGGGTACGGTTGTAAATTTTGCTGCCTGGTTTACACCATCAAGCACAAAGGACGATGCCGCCACAGTTGGTATAACCACATTTATAAAACCGTTAAGAATCAGATATTTATCTGTAGAATAAAGCGTTACGTGGTCGATAGTTTGCTCGAGCGGATTGAGGTAGATCATTTCCGGGTCCCCAGTATCATTAGCAACAGCCTGTCCATTTATGCCGTCCCCCTGCGTAACGGCGTATTGCACAACCTGGACGGGCTTAGTGGCTGTTATTACGTTTGTTGCCTGGCTGTTAAATTCGTAATAAAAATTATTGATAAAGCTACCGGATGGAATAACAGCACCATTTAATGTAACTACCGTAGCCGGATCGCTTAAAATAATACGGTAAACATCGTAATTACGTGATTTTAAAGGTACAGTAACGTAACTTTTCCCCCAAGACGCGGTTGGATAAACCTGATCGAAAAGGTTATCGGCACTGTTACTGGGTTTACCAATGTATATTTTATTACTACCAGAAAAAACCGCGATTTTTTTACAGCCACTCCCCCCATTACTTATCGATTGAATACGGGTGCCGGTAAGATCAGTAGTGGATATACCCTGATAGACTTGCCCTTTATTGAGTGTAACCGTAAAAGGAGTACCGGCAACAGCACCATTAATTAGCGCAGCCGACGGGGTAACTTGTACCGTTGTATTATCCTCGGTAGCAATAACCATGAACAAAGAGTAAGAAGGTGTTGCGTTGCTAAGCTGCGTGTAATTGATAGAGTAATAATCGTTTGCCATCGTATTTACAGGCAGCAATAAGGTTGCCCCCGAAACCGAACTGGCATAAATATGGGCGTATACAGCTATTGGATTTTTACTGGTAATATGGATCCCTTTATTTTGTGTACCATTAGTATTACCCAGAAATGCGGCACTTGGAATTGGAACCAGCGTAACCTGGTTTGGTGTCACTGTAAAGGAAATGGCGGTAAAACTATTATCGTTAATAGCTACTGTACCCGAAGTTGATACGTCTGAGGCGATATATAGGATCATTTGCGAACCGCCGTTCCCGGCTCCGTTAATATGATCCATATAGCCAGTCCAAAACTCCGTTCCGATATTAGATGAACCGGACTGGGCAAAGGCATTGTTAATCAAAAATAAAAATATGGCAAACACGCTGGTTGCCTTAAACAATAGTTTCAATTTTAATCAATCAGGAGTTTATTGTTAAACTGTTAAATTCAACAATAGTTTAATCGACTAAATGTACAGATAAAAAATAAATTAAGCCTGAAATTACAAAAATTACATTTAGCGTTATGAAAGCCCACCTTTGGTTAACATATCGAGCTGCTTATTGGCCTGCTCAAGTTTTTGGGCCAGATCGCGGTTTTCGCGGCGGAGATTATAAATTTCAATGGCATTTTGAATATACATTTTCAATTCTTCATCCGCCCAGGGTTTTACCAGGTATTTGTAAACCTGCCCGCGGTTTATAGCATCCATCACGGCGTTAACATCAGAGAAACCTGTTAGTAAAATGCGTATGGTATCAGGATATACCGGTATAATAGATTCCAGAAATTCAATACCTGTCATTCCGGGCATGCGCTGGTCGGTTACAATTACCGCAATCTCATTTTGATCCAATACCCGGCGCCCTTCCCTTGCAGACTGTGCAACATAAATATTAAAATCGCGCCTGAACGCAGCTTTAAAACTATTCAGATTGTGAATTTCGTCATCAACATATAATACTCCAAACTGCGTCATTCAAATATTAATTAATGTAATCGGCTACAAACATAACTTAAAGGTGCCCATACAATTGAATTTTAATGAAACATAGGCTAAATGTTTAATTTTCTATGCACATTTATGGCTAAAATTGCACTGCATAATCCCGTTGGCATAAATAATGAAAAAAATCATCTTTTTGTTTTTATTATTCATAAAAAGCATTGCCGTATTCGCCGGGCCAGACACACTAATCATCCATGAAGATGATAGCAAATTAATCAATAAAAGATATTTTAAACAACTGGAAGATCCACAAGGTAGCTTTAGTATCAATAATGTTATAAAAAGTGGTGCTTTTATCGATTGCCGATCGGAGTTACCCCGGCTTCAGGTATCTAATTCGGTAATATGGCTTAAATTAATCTTATTCAACAAAACCAAAGAACCCGTCATACCAATCAGCATTAGTGCCAGTGTTATAGACCATTTCGACATGTTTTCTGTTAATGAAAAAAATGGCAAAATATTACATGTAAAAGCGGAAGTTCCGCAAACTGATGATCAATTATTGCCGGTTATAAACCTGATAAATTGCCCTGTTTTGCCAGATACCACCAGTACTGTTTATCTCCGGATAGAAAGCAACGCGCCAGACATTATCCCGATAGAGTTTCACAGCTCGAAAATGTTTCTTGAAAAATCAATGTCCAAGAATATAATTTTTGGAACCTTTATGGGTATAGTGGCCATCATGATATTTTATAACTTACTTTTGTATTTTGTTGTAAAAGATAAAAGCTACCTATACTACGTTTTATACATTTTTTTTCTGGGTATTGGCCAATCAACATTAAGGGGTTATGGATACAGCTTAATTGATCATACTTTTCTAAACACGTATTTCACCCCAATAACGCGGATATTTTTCTGGTTGTCAGTTATTTTATTCGTGAATGAGTTTTTGCAATTAAAGCAACAAACAAATCGTGTATATCGGCATTTCACTCTTTTGTATCTGCTGTATATTATTCCTCTTTTATTGATATTATTCGGCAGTTCAAAATACATTTATGTTTCACTCACAATCAGTTCAACATTAACCAGCATAGTTCTGTTATTTACAGGTATCACGCTTTATGCAAAGGGTTACCGCCCTGCAAAATTTTTCATGTTGGGATGGGGTCTATTTTTACTGGCTATTCTACTTTTTACAGCGCGCAACAAGGGTTACGTGCCTTATAACGATTTTACGAGCAACTTGCTTCTGTACAGTTCTGCTTTCGAGATTGTAATGTTCTCGATCGCATTAGCAGATAAAATCAATTTTTACCGCGATCAAACTAATCAGTCGCAATTTTTGGCTTTAAAAATTGCCCGCGAAAACGAACGCTTAATAACCGAGCAAAATATAGGCCTCGAAACCAAGGTACTGGATCGAACCAAAGAATTACTGGAAAGTAATAAAAACTTAACCGGGTTAATTAAAAACCTGCGTGATGCGCAATCTCAGCTTGTAGAAACCGAGAAGATGGCGTCGTTAGGGCAGCTTACAGCCGGCATAGCCCACGAGATAAATAACCCTATAAACTTTGTAAAATCAAACGTAAAACCGTTAAAACTTGATTTTAATGACATTTTCGAATTGCTCAATCAATACGCGGCTATTGAGCAGCAAGCCGAGGATAAAGAACTGTTTCAACCCGCGATAGAAGTAAAACAACGCATCGACCTGGATTTTTTGAAAACTGAGGTAACCGACCTGTTAAATGGTATTGAAGAAGGCGCTACACGTACGGCCGAAATTATTCAAAGCTTGCGCACCTTTAGCCGCACCGACGAGGTTGAGTTAAAAGCAGCCGATATTAATAAAAGCATTTTGAGCACTTTGGTACTGCTGCGCAGCACTATACCCTATTACATTGAAATTACACCTGTTTTTGACAAGCTTGAGCCCATAAATTGCTACCCGGGTAAGCTTAACCAGGTATTTATGAACCTGATACAAAACAGCATACAAGCCATTACTCAAAAGAAAAAGCACGACAAGGAAAATATACTCATCGTAACGCGCGACTATCCTGAAAATATAACAGTTGAAATTACCGATACCGGCATTGGTATGGATGAAACTGTGAGACAAAGAATGTTCGACCCGTTTTATACAACCAAGGATGTTGGTGAGGGCACCGGACTTGGCCTATCGATTGTTTTCGGTATTATCGAAAAGCACCACGGCGCGATAGATGTAAAATCGAAACCCGGAAAGGGCACCACCATAATTATTATGCTACCGAAAACGCTGACATAGATGTAAAACGAAAAGTGTAAAGCAAATCACATTTTCCATTTTACCTTATACATTCTACCTGAAGCTTAAGCTTCGTCTTTAAAATAAACCTTGTAGTAATTCATGGCCTTATCGTCATCAAAGCCTTTTTCTATCAGATCTTTGTTACCGTGAATGTAAATATGGAAGTTTTTATCAAGCTTAAGGATGCTCTTATATACCCGGCTCTGTTTTTTTACCGCCGCGTTCGAAATATCGAAAGATGAGCCTATTTCGGTTTCGTGATCTTGCTCGTACTGCGTTTTGTAAGTCTTAAACGATTCAATGGCCTTTTCGTTACCCAAAACTTCTTCGCTAAACTCATCCAGATTGAAAGTCTCGTTTTCTTTAAAATACTTCATCGACTTATTGAGCAGATCGATCTTATCAGCTTTAGTCAATTCAAACTGATCATCCAGCTTTTCGGAAACGAAGTTTTTATAGATGCTGAGCGTATTGCTGGTTTGGTTAAAGCTATCGTTTCTGATCTTCACCTTTAAAAAATCATCTTTCCAGTAAACGGCTTCATTGTTACGATTGGTTTGATCGATCACTAAAACCTTATAGCCTTCTTCCTTTTCACTATTAAATATCAGGCAGCCTTTATCAAGTTTGTGGATATTGATGCCATCCTGCTCATACTCCAGGTTAAAGCCACCTGTATCAGGATACACCTTAAGATAAGTTTCCTTAGTTTCTGATTTAAAGATACCTACTGCGTCCAATAAATCACCTTCTAGCTGGATGTTGTTAAATAAGGCAACATATAACTCACCTGGCTTTATTTTAGGATGATTAGTATTATCGAACAGGTATTTGGTTAATTGTTCGCTTATTTTATGAAAGCTATCAGTGTTATTAAATATTTCATCACAAAAGTGAAATACCTCGTTAAGATTAAGATCATCACTCGAATGCATAAAACGGTAAACCTCGTTCACCTTTTCAAACGGGGTTAGAAAATACTGCATCAACAGATTGTTTAAGAATTCATCTTTGATACCTATCGGCGCATCAGATAACACATAAAATTCGTCAAGTAGTTTATTTCCAACCCGGTGTATAGAGAGTTGCGATAGTGAGGCTTCGAATGCTGCGATCATGGAATTTTGAATAAAGTGCAAATAAACAAATTACCCACCGTTAAACTTAATTTAATAATTTATGAAAATTTGAAAATAAATTAAGGCTTTCATAATTAATTAACCTATTTTTGAAATAAGCAACCTTATTGTATGAATATTTTTATTGGAAATTTACCTTATAAAATTGAAGAGTCGGAGTTACGAGAACTTTTTGAAGACTATGGTGAATTGACATCCCTTAAAATTATTACCGACAGGCAAACCGGCCAAAGTAAGGGCTTTGGTTTCGCCGAAATGCCTGATCGCGAATCGGCATTGAAAGCAATTGAGGATCTTAACGCCGCTGAAATTTACGGACGTAACATCGTTGTAAAAGAAGCAGAAGAACGACCTGCCGGCGACCGAAAGCCGGGCGGCTTTAACCGCGGTGGTGGTGGTTATAAGGGTGGCAGCGGCGGATATCGTAAAGACTAATTCTTCTAACCGTTACTTTTTCTACCTTTTGCATCGCGATCCGTTCGTGATGAATTAAATCGATATTTTTCTGTTCATCAATTGTATGTTACCGCTATGGTAATATACAATTCGGATATATACTAATTATTATGCATTCAAAATCTGCTAAACCGGCTTCGCCGCTGATGGTTATTATAGCTTTTGCTACCGTTTATATTGTTTGGGGCTCCACTTATTTCTTTTTACGCGTGGCGCTGCAAGGATTCCCGCCGATGCTATTGGGCGCAGTACGCTTTTTAATAGCAGGCTCATTATTATTAGCCTGGTGCGTGGCTACAGGCGAAAAGGCTTTTGTTAAAAAGAACATTCTGCATGCTTCGATAAGTGGGGTGCTGTTATTATTTGTTGCGATGGGAACCGTTATCTGGAGCGAGCAAACGCTACCAAGCGCGATGGTAGCTATTTTAGTATCCGCGGCCCCAATTTGGTTTGTGTTGTTGGATTACCCTAAATGGAGCGAGAACCTTAGAAGCAAATGGACCATCACTGGCCTGTTAATAGGCTTTGGCGGGGTTATTTTACTATTTGGAGAGCAGATATTAAAAGCGTTTAAAGAGCCTGGCGTACAAGCCAATATCTGGGGAATGGGCCTGCTTGTTTTAGGGTCGATGGCATGGTCGGGTGGCTCGTTATATTCAAAATATAAAGTGTCGGGTGTTTCGGGCTCGGTTAATGCAACCTGGCAAATGCTGGCAGCGGGTATGTTTTTCATTACAGTTGGCTTAGTGCGGGGCGAAGTGCAACATACAGACTGGTACAGCATCCCAACAAAGGCCTGGCTGGCCATGGGTTACCTGATCGTGTTTGGATCGTTAGCTGCGTTTAGCGCCTATGTTTGGCTGCTTCAGGTTCGGCCCGCGACACAGGTTAGTACTTACGCTTATGTAAACCCGGTAATAGCGGTGGTACTCGGTGTATTCTTCGGGAACGAAGATATATCGCTGCTGCAAATAACGGGGCTGGTAATTATATTAGGTAGCGTGTTGCTGATCAACCTGGCAAAATATCAGAAAGAAAAGAAAGCAAAACTGGTTGTTGAAGAAACTGCCTGATGCGATAATTTATTCCAACCCGCTTACTCCGCCGGATATCACGAACTTCATCATATCGGCACCACTTTTATCGATAGGCTTAACCTTATCGGAAGAAACAATAACTACCTGCCCGGCAAAGGAGTATGAGTAAGGAAAATATACTGCAACATATCCCGGAAGGTTAATTTTTGCCAAATCTTTTTGTGTAAGAAACCCGATTTTTTTTAGTCCGAACTCGTTAACATCAACAATCACAGCTTCGTTAAACTTCTTTTCGTCGCCAACAAAAGCTTCAGTCAAATCTTTAATTGAAGAGTACAGGAAATTAAAAAACGGCAACCTGTTTATCCAGCGGTTAACCCAGTTTTTGATGGGTTGGGTAATAATAGTTGTTACCAATACCCCTGCAAGTAATACTACAATCACAACCAGTAAAATACCCAAACCGGGTATGTAAATGTGCTTTCCTGTTTTAG
>Ga0209026_1000712_pt1 | contig 19614 bp, 2 predicted proteins | sample AraplaCL_Col_mCL_FD_184262 | JGI IMG/M metagenome (GOLD analysis project Ga0209026, IMG submission 184262) | Arabidopsis root microbial communities from the University of North Carolina, USA - plate scrape CL_Col_mCL (SPAdes) (version 2) | ecosystem: Host-associated > Plants > Roots >... | reverse complement strand
GGCGTGCTCGACGGTGGTGCGACTGGCGTCCAGGAGTTGGGTTGGGCAGCCGTGGAATACTCGATCAAATAGCTGGCGAAATTCTTGTCCGCAGCCGTGCCCTGCAACCGCAATCCACCACCGTTGGTGTTGTATAGGGGATGCAGGTCCGCTGTCATGTTCAACAGTGACGCAAAGCTGTATTGATCGGGGCCGGTCTGATAGCAACTGCTGGCTACACTATTTGCATCGCGAGAAGAGCTGAAGAGCAATTTACGGCCGCTTGGAATGAAGGATTCAAACGAAATCGAACCAGCATTCGGATCGGCCACGACATCCGGCGCACTCTCCCATTTCTGGAACAGGTTGCGGATTGAATTGTTGTCATCCAGCGAAATGGCGTCGATACAGCTGTCGCCATTTGAGGGGTTGCACAATTGGTAACCCCGTGTACGTATGATCGTCCTTTCGTTCGGTGCCCACTTATAGGATGCCAGCAAATTTCCCGGGTAGTTGGTCGAAGTCAAAGTCGACTCGATCTCCAGCAGCTTACCGGTGATGATCTGGGCGATTGTCATAACATGCCAGTTGTTGTTGCTTGCCGCAAAGGAATGGCCAAAGACGAATTCAAGACTGTCACTCGACCAATCGAGATCGGTGATCGCGCCGCCGTAGCCATTCGAACTGCTCTGTCCGGCACCGTCATTGGTCTGGAAAGTCTGAATAAGATTGAATTCCTGATCATAGACGTAGAAGCCTGCATCATAAGCATTCGACCCTGGCACACCCAGGTCGACCGAAAGCATGCCGCCGAGGACGAAAAGTTTGGAATTCGGCGCCCATTTGCGTTTTTGATAGGCGCGACCAGGTGGGAGATCGACAGCAATTTTGTTGCGCCGGCCAGTGAGCATGTCGATGACGTAATAACTATGCTGCTGGTTGTCGTACGTGCCAACAAGGGCTTTGCTTCGGTCTGGAGAAAAATCGATGGAAGTGATCGAGGCATTGGTGCTGCCGAAATCCGTGGGCTGCAGCAACACGGTCGGTGCAGTTATGCCGTCGGTTGGAATCGACTGTAGTACGCCGTTAACCAAGCCGTAGAAAGCATCGCCATTTGCGCTCAATACGCTCTCGCTACCAAGCGTTCCATATTCTACATAGCCGGACTGCTGACTATTAAGCTGCGTCAAACTACTGCCATCGCCTTTCATGACCCAGAGTGTCGACGTAGCGCTGTTCGAATAGGTTACCGCGACTTTCTCACCATTTAATGACGTAGTGAATTTTTGATCCCAAAGGTTGTTTGGTGGCGATGTGCCTGGTGGACCAGGCAGTGCGGTCAGCGACGATATGTCGGCAGATTCGACAAACAATCCTGGCGGAATGTTTTGCACAGATTCAAGCGAATTGCCGAGGAACAATCTCTGTTCGTCAGCCGTAATAATCGGAGCAGAATAGTTCGGGCTCAGAACGCAGCTCAAATTGGTGAAGAGCTGATACGGCGTGTCGATCGCATCGATAATCGATGATCGGTTGGTATCTACGGTGACGACCAACTGACCAAACACTGTGCCGCCTGCAGCCACGCTCAGGGTGTAGTCGCCATCTGACACGACACTACCGTTGCTGTCCAAGCCATCCCAAGTCACGGTGCCGTCCTGCACGTTATTCAACGTCCCACCTGAATATGAACGCGCCACGATGCCGCGCTTGTTAAGCACGTTGACCGTGGCATTGACTTGCGAAGGCAGATGGAAACTGAAAGTCGTGTCGTCCAAAACGCCATCGCCGTTAGGCGAGAAGTAGCGGTTCGTAACGTAAAGGTTGCCGCTTTGAACAATGAACGAAATGCTCGCCGTATTGTTGGACTTGGTCTTTTCGTTGATCGCGTTGCTTGGGTCGACCACGATGAATATCGATCTGCTGCCGCTGGCTGTGCTGGCCGGCACGGCGAACATCACGCTTTGCGCACTCAAGCCGGGGAAGTTGGCAATCACCTGATCGCTGCCGATCTGGGTTCCGCCACTGGCCGGGTCGCCGTCATAGGCGCGCACCGCCACGTTGGCGGCCGGCTGCTGCCCAAGATTGTTTACCGTTACCGTCAGCGAAATCGCGTCGCCCGGCTTCGGCGATGCCGGTTTGGCGCTGATGTCCGCAGTGGAAATCGCCAGATCCGGCATGGATTTGGAGCTAACCACGATAAACGCCGAATTGTCAGCACGTGATACCTGAGTCAATTTTCCGTTTGGATCGACCACGCAGAATATCAAATGGCTTTGTGCATCGGGGAAGCTGGGCAAGGTTACCGAAACCGGTGAGGTCGAGCCGGGAGCCAATGTCGGAATGACCTGCAGTGCCCCCAACATCTTGCCGTTCGACGGTTCACCATCAAAAAACGCCACCTCGACATTGGTCGCCGCCACACTGCCGATGTTGCGCACAATCTGGGAAATGGCCAGCGGCTTCGCTTCCAGAATCGGGCTGGGGTTGAAGGTGAAGTCCGTGTAGCTGACCGCCAATTCGGCGCCATTGGCCGCGATCACCTGGAACGGGATGCTGGCGACGTTGTTGCTCCGATCGCTCTCGGACAGCGTGCCGGCCGGGTCGACGTTTGCGACGAACGTCAGATTGCCCGACAAGGTGCTGCGCCAGACGATCTGCTGCTGCGTCGAGGCGCCGCTTGCCAGTTGCAACTGGTGGGTTGCGACTTGCGCGGTATTGGTGCCGTCGGTGACGCTATAGGCAACGTTGAACGGCGGGGAATCCTGGGTGCCGAAGTTATGGATCGTCACGCCGAATTGCGCATCCGAGCCCAGCAGCACGGGGCTCGTGGTTACCGACATGTCCGACGCCTGCAGTCCCAGATCCAGGGCGGCCACGGACTGCACCGTAATTGACGCGCTGTCGCCGCTGCGGCTTGCCTGCGTGATCAGATTGTTCGGGTCGAGCGTGATCGTGTATTGGGTGGTGCCGGCATTGCTCAGCACGGCACTGAAATTCACCACCTGCGTGCTGCGTCCCAAAAGATTGACGGTTTTCTGGTCGACAATTTGCGTCTTGCCGCCCGTAGTCGTGGTCAGAACGATTTGCACGCTGTTGGCATCGGTCTGGCCGATGTTTTGCACCTGCGCGGTGATCGACAACGTGGTCGGGATCTTGGTCGGATGTTGCGGCGTGACGACGATGTTGGCGGAATTGACGACCAAATCCGCTAGTTGCGGCGCGGCAGCAACAGTGATCGGCAGCGAGCCGCTGTTGTCGCCTTTGCTGCTTTCGGTCACCGTGTTATCAGGATCGACGACGACATAAAGCGTATGATTGCCGGCCTTGTTCGTCGTATCCCATGGCTGATGCAATGCGATATTCTGCGCCGGAGCAAGACTTGGCACATTGATGTCTTGGCCGATCTGAGCACCGCCCTTGGAAGGATCGCCATCATAGACCCGAACGATACCGGCAGGTGCCGTTTGTGCACCATTGTTGGAAACCGTAAATGTCAGCAAGGTCTGCTGCCCATCGAGCGGCGTGCCGGGATTGGCGGAAAGGCTGGTTGCAGTCCAATTGAAAAGCGATGCGTTGCTGAGCATGCGCAATGCCAATGCCGTCGAATAGACGGTACCGTCCCAACTTCCGTCCGTATGTTGGGCTTTGGAGACGAACGATATCGCGTCGGCACTTCGTACACTGCCCAACGCGTTCTGCGTCAGTAACGCCTGAATAACGTTGGCAGTATCATGAATGGTGCTGGCACCGCCATCGCCGAATCCGCCATCTGAATTCTGTTTTGCGGCAAAGAACGCCAGTGTCTTTGCTGAAATCGCCGAAACTTGGGCGCTTCCCGAGAAAGCATTGAGAACTGTTGCGGTAGCTGCTGTTCGCGATACGCCACCGCTTACATTCCCCCAGCCCCCATCGCCGTTTTGCGAAGTCGTCAGATAGGTCAAGGCACTCTGAACGTTTGCGACAGGCACGGTTGACGATGAAGGTTGCAATGCGGTCACCGCCAAAGCGGTGTCAACCGGATTACTCTGGTACCCCTGCGCCGCCCCCCAACCACCATCGCTGTTTTGTGCACCCAGCAATTTCGTCACGTCACTACTGACGCTATTACCTCCTCTGAACAGGGCAAGAATTCGCCGTGCCTGGTAGTCCGTGTTGTTGCTGCTTTGACCGGCAAGCCAAGTCAATGCCTTGGAACCACCAGCGAAATTTGCCGCATCGATATCGGTAAGCGCGCTGAATGCGACGGCCGTATCGCGCAAGGTAGTCAAGCCGATATCAGACCAAGAACCGTCGGGGGCCTGTTTTCCGCGCAACCATGCTTTGCCGTCGATGACGCTGGCCGCACTCGTTCGTACCGCACCGGCTACACCGCCACCTGCAGGCGCGCTGGGCGCAGCACCAGCAGTATCAAGATAAGTTTGCATCATTGCCCGGCCGCCGGTGAGCGCCGACATGCGGCTTTCGAGGGCGAGGCGAATGTTATTGACTGCGGCAATCTGCGCAGTGGTCGGATCGGCGCCAGACCGTCCGAGCACGATGAATCCAAGACGGAACGTCTTTTGCGACGTACTCGCGTCGGGAACGCGTGCGCCGTCTGCTGCGATCACGTCGTCGATCGTTAGATTTTGGCGCGTTCCCGTAACTGTAGCGCCCGTCAACGGATATTGCGTAGGATCAACTGAAGGATTCTTGATCAGGTAGAACGGCGGCACTTCGCTCTTTTTGTACATCCCCATCAGATATAGATCCAATGGGCTGTAGAATTGGCGGCTTGCAATGGAAGTGAACGTGCCGTCGCCATTGTCGCGCCATTCGTTGCCGTATTCGACCGATGCGTCGGAATTGAGCAGATAGCTCCAGTGCGCGCCCTGCGGTCCAAGTAGCGCATTGCTGAGGCTGCCGTCAGCCGCCAGGATGTGCGAACCAATTCCCCATTGATGCAGGAACTCATGGGAGAAGGTCTGCATCACGGTTTCGAACTGCGAGTCGTAAGGGTCAGTCACATAACGGGTCAGTGCCGCCATGTCGATGTAGCCCTGCAGCTTGCCCTTGCTGCCGAAGGAGCTGGTGTAGTCGAACTGGCTCAGCCCGAGTCCCTTGACCTTGTTCTGTACCCCGAGGTGGAATGCCTTGAATTCGGCAGTATTGAATTCGAAATTCGAGAATACGACGATGAAATCGTAGTGATCCGGGTGCAGGCGATAAAATTCCTTGGCGATGACGGTGCGGGGCTCGACATTCGGCACACCGGCCGCAGTATTCATGTCGTAATTTCCGGTCAATTCCATGACCGTAACATTATTGACATCCTGCAGCGTGCGCGCCTGGTAAAACCCGGTATCGGGGAAATTTGTGACTACCGGGAAATCGGCGAACGCGACAGAAGGCGCAAAAGTCAGCAGCGCCATACAAAGGGCAAAGCCGATTTTCCTGAATATTGCGTTACTCGTCATCTATCGCTTCCAGTTCAATGTCAGTCGGACCTACGGGAAACGCCTTGCCAACAACGGACTCAGTTCAAAAATTCCGCGTTGCAAAGGTAGCGAAAAATCCAAGCAATTTTTGCTTCCCGCTTTTTCTAGTCATGCTATCTTCTGCTACGCGCCGCACTCACGCGCATGCGGCAATGCTCAATTGCTCTTTCCGGGATTGCCGGCTGCACCATCGCCGGCGCTTATCGGCAGTGCAACAGATTTTTCGGCGGGCACGTGCTGAGATACGTTCTGCTGACTGCCTGAAGCAAACCTTTGGATTCGTCCAGTCGCGTCGGCACCGTCCTTCCACATCCAGACGGATTGCTTCCCGACAGTTGGCGAAGGCACATCATCGAAGACGGCCTTGTCCGCTAAGACGCTCGTCAAAACCGCATGCGTACCGGGAACTGCGCTACCGACACGCAGTGTCAGCATGTTTCCATCGGGATATTGAACAACGATGCGACCTTCGTTGGGGCCGAGCGCAAGCAATTTCAAACCTTCCAACTTTACGTCGGCCCGATCCTGCGTAGTGGCAAAAACTGGTGCAGTCGCTGCTGCATTTGCCGCTCCATTATGCGACGCAGAGACTGACGGGATCGCGACAGCTTTTGGGGTGGGCGATTGCGCATGAGCAAGGCTCAATGGGGCACACAATGAAAGGAAAAAGACACACCGCAAACCAATTGCGGATCTCAATCCCGGCACAGAGCGCCAACGATTTATCCGCTTGATCAAGGATGCGTCGCCTGGGGATGCAAGACTATCTATTTGCGCAAGGCGCAAGGCAACCACACTGGCGCCCAGAAGTGAGTATTTCAAATCTTTTCTTCCATCCCTGTTCGAGCAGCGTCTTGGCTGCCGTTATTATTTGGAGAGGTTTCATCATCACCCACATCACTAAATCGATGGCGAAAATCCTTCCACTAAACACTTCCTCTATCAGAAACCCGCCTTTCGGCAGCGAAAATCAAAGACGTGTTAAAACAAACTCGTTTGTAGCCTACTTTTTGCTGACTCGATTAACAAAAACAATATGCAAACGTGCGGGATTCTGACTCTTGTTTTGGGGGGATAGCACGGAAATTGGTGAGCGACGCAACCCGGAGCGTGGGCAAAAGCGCCAGCGTCTGCGCGGCTTCGTACCGAATTTGCAAGGACATAGCGATCAGTTGCAACTCGTTCTGCAGCGAGCCATCTCTGAGCGTCACGTTGTTAAGCCCTTGCCCTCCGTTGGTGACTACGGGCGATGTCTGCGCATTGGCAGCCAGACAAATCAGGGGCAATAGCGAAAAGAATGACGCAAGCACTCTCTGCGCGGAGTGCACATGAATTTTGATGCACAAACTACTCCCTGAGTCCATCCTGCTAAATTGTTCTTATTGTTCGTCTTCTTTGTTCACTTGGCCTTTGCGGCTCTGTCGTCGATCATCGGACAAATCAATGTGAATTTGATGTTGCAACCAAAAATTTCACCAAATATACCATCAGTGTGAGATATTCTTTGGCAAGGGAATTGTTAAATTTTGTGATTTAACAAAAAAGGAGCCTTGTAGGAAAATTCGCCCTTTCATCACTGAGCGAAATGTTAAGAAAATGAATACAATTGGCAAAGACAAATTGCGGCTACAGTGGAAACCAGTCGCCAAATTCAATTGTTGGCAGCCGCAATCCGTGGATTCGAGCCAGCCCCCTCCCTCTCTGCGATCGCATACGACTCGTCGAAAGGCTGGATCGCGGCAATGCGTCAGTTCGACTGGTGCTGGGTCTGATCGATAATTGATAAATTGCCGGCGATCCTATCAGTTGCTGATAGGTCACCGACTAATTGATAAAATAACCGTTAACTTGCCGCAAGGCAACAAATTATTAGTTGCGCCCTTGTCCATGTAGACCAAATTCGGCTCTGTCAGTCCCTGCTTCGCGCCAAAGCGCAATGAAGGCGCACGGGGCACTCGCTCAATGCAGAGACAAAAATTCTTTCAATTGATCGTGTGTAATATTGTCCAAATCATTTCGTTGCATTGCTTGTTTTAACAAATCCAAATAGCGACCGCGAGTCGCACTATCTTTTTCACCATTTATCACCCTATTGAGCATCCAAGCTGTGTGCGGTGTGGGGCGTCTAGAAAAAGATTCCACAAGAAGTCTTTCGTACCCTTTGCCATAATACCGCTCAACAAAATGCACTAAAGCGCCAGGCATCCCAAAATCCCATAGCGGGTTAAGTTCCATGTATCGCAATATCGGTTCAACCGCATCGAGACCTATTCCCGCGTTGACCCAGTTTTTGGCCAAGTCGTCTACTTTATTATCCAAATCATCATTTGATGTAATCTCAGATAATTGCTTACTTACATCGGCACCGTTCATTTTCAAAATCCTTGTTTTGCAGCATGCTCAATCGCTTGGGACTCCATTCTATTTATCGTACTATTTGGAGCAACTTTCAAGTTACGTAAAATCTCCGCATTTGCTTTTATGTTTTGTCGCGGAGTTTGTGCGGCTGCATTTAGTTCACGCTGAGCGGTATTTACAACCTGGTGCGTTTCCTTACTCAACGCAATCACCGGATTGTTCTTGGATACATCAGATCCAAGTCTTGTTGTAGTTAGATTATTCGCCTTTAAATTAGCATGCTGCCAAAGTTCATGCCCTTCAATATTATCCCCGACAACTGAGCGCGCAAGAAAGTCTTTATATGTAGTAACCTCTCCAATCCGAATTGGACCAGATCCAACAGCCGCAGCCCTACCTTCCACTGATGCCAAACCGCCCGTGAATAACATTCCAACCGCCGTCGCCATTTCCATGGTCGCCGCTGGTACAAGTTCCTGATTGGTGTATCCAAAACGAGGTACATATGGGCTAATAACATCAGGCAACATGAAATTCATGATCCCATTTGCCTCGTATTTCAGGTAAGCCGTTCCCCAATCTCCAGCCGTGGTTGGCGTACCACCTGGACCGCGATCTCCCATTTCAGTTGTTAATGGAAGAATGTGTCGACTCATCCAATGCCCGGCACCTTCGCCTTCCCGGCTTACGCTGAGAGTCTTCGTTCGATTCTTACCACTTCCCGTGGAAGAGGTTTCCACCTTGCAAGAAAAGTCCCCCGAAGGCAGGCTAACCAACGAGGCAATATTTCCAGAAGCATCGAATCCAGTAATGGTTACATCGACCAGCACCCCATTATTCGAATATGTAAAACTGCCACTTGCAACTGCTGCATCCACCTGAGCCTTCGTTGCAAACCCTGTCGGATCGGTAAAGTTCGTCGGATTATTCCAAACATAGGTATACCGATTATAGCTCTGGCTATGCGTCGGATCCTGAATCTCCGGATCGGCGGAGATGAAGCGCGCCGTGAACGGATCGTACACCCGCCCATTGAGATGCACCAGCCCCAGCTGATCCAGCTCTTCCTGATCGGTAAAGCCCTTGTTGTCGACAATCTCGGCATAGTTGGTCACCGGCGCCGTGACGGGGGCGCCTGCCAGGCTGCGGCGCGAGCCCCAGGCGTCGTAGGCCATCTTCTCGACCAGGGCTCCGTTCTCGTCGGTGATCGCCACGACGCTGCCCAGGCGATCTTCATGGGTCCAGCGCAGGCTGGTTGCGCCTGGCTTGTCGATTTCCTCGCCCAGCCCCATGGGCCAGTAGGTCTTGACGGTGGCATAGGCGGCTGTCGAGTTGGCTGGCGTGTCGATTTCCATCGCGCCCGTGTAGACCAGCGTCATGTCGCTGCGGGTCTGCACGGTGCGCTGGTGTTCCGGCCCGTAGACGAAGCTGCTGGTGTTGCCGCTGCCGGTCTGGGTGATTTGCACGGGCATGTCGAAGCTGGTCCAGCTCATGGTGCGCCATGGGTCGGTGAGCATGTTGCCGTTGGCGTCATAGGTGAAGCTGCCGTTGGCGAGACCGGCGATGGCGGTGACGGCATGCGGGCCGGCATGGCTGCCGTAGGTGTAGGCCCCAGGGTTGCTGCCGCCGCCGTTGCCGACGCCGGTCTTGGTCAGGATGTTGCCGATGCTGTCGTAGGTGAAGGTTTGCGGATTCGTCTGTCCAAATACCTGGCTGGTTGACAGCCGGTTGATCGCGTCATAGGTGAACTGTTCGGTAAAGTTGCTCGGCCCCTGGCTTTGCGTGGCGTCGCCCCACTCTTCCACGCGGTTGCTGACGTTGCCGAGGATGTCGTACTGGTAGTTCTCGTGCAGGACGAGGTTGCTGCCGCTGCTGCTATTGCCGCTATTGCCGCTATTGCCGTTGGTCAGCAGGCCGTCGTCCAGGCGCGCGGTGTGCGGATTGTATTCGCGATTGATGGCGAGGCCGTTGCCGAGCGCGGCGCCGATCACGCGGTCGGCGGCGTCCTGCTTGTTGGCTTGCCACAGGACATTGGCGGTGGTGGTGCCGTTGTTGCCGGTGCGCACGAGTTGTGCCAGGTAGCCGTAGCCGTTGTAGCGCTCGCTGTAGGTCTTGGTGATATTGGTAACGTTCGGTTGCTGCAGCACATGGGCGGTATCTTGCGGACGGCCCCAGGCGTCATAGGTGGTGCTCGTGGTTTGCGTGGCCGAACGGGTGGTGACGATGGTCTGGCTTGGACGGCCGATGTTGTCATACGTCTGGGTGCGGTCGTAGTCCTTGCGACTGGCGCCGGTGCTGCCGACGCTGCCGCTCGGATAGCCGGTGTTGGGCAGGAGACCGCCTGTCCAGGTGTAGGCTTCGATGAGCTTGCCGCAGCTGGTTCCGTTGGCAGTGCCGCAGTGGGTCGGGCCGGCCTGGTTGTCGTAGACCCAGAGGCTGATAAGATCAGGCTCGAACTTGACGACTAGGCGATCGAGGGGGTCGTGCTGGAAGACGGTGCTGGTGCTCCACACTTGCGAACAGTAGTTGGCTGCGTTGCCGATGCTGGCACGCTGCTTGGGGCTGAGCTGTTGCCATTGCAGGCCGCGCGGGTCGATGCAATAGTTGATTGTGCCCAGGTCCGGGTCTTGCAATGCGATCTTGCGGCCCAGGTTGTCGTAACTGACGGTGACGGTGTTGCCTTGCGGGTCGGTGGTCTGGGTCAGGTTGCCGAAGGCGTCACGACCGAACAGGGTGATTTTGCCCATCGGGTCGATCGATTCGGTCAACTGGCCGATGGCATCCTGCAAGTTGGTCTTGGTTTGCTGTTTTGGGTTGGTGATGCTGCTCGACAAACCTTGGTACAGAGTCGTCGTGCTTTGCAGGTTGCCCAACTCATCAGGAGCGTCGAGCTGGGTGACACGGTTGAGGGCGTCGTAGATGGTGTTCTGCGTGGCGATATACAGTGCATCGCCGGCGTAGGCGGGCTGGTAGGTCTGGTAGGCGCGGCCGAAGTCGTCGTAGGTGGCGTCGGTGTCGATTTCACGGCCGTCGAAGCCATAGCTTTGATGGCGCAGGGCATGGCCGGCGCTGTCGCTGTAGACCAGTTCGGGCACGGCGATGCGCGTGCTGGGGCTGGCAACGAGGACGTGGTCGCTGATGGTGACGCTCTGCGGCGTGACGCCTTGCACGCCAGGGCAGGCTGTGTTGCTGCCGCCACCGCATTGCTTGCGGTAGGTGTTGGTCTGGGTGCCGTCAGGCCGTTGTTCGCTGATGGTGCGGCCAAAGCCGTCCACTGTCCACTTGGTGATCAGGCCGTTGATGTCGGTCAACTGTTTCTTGGCACCCGTGCCGGGGTAGAACGCATAGCTTTCGCTTTGGCCAACGGCGTTGCCGGCGCTGGTGGCGTAACGGCCAACGGCGTCGTATTGCACGGTCTTGAGAGTGCGGTTCTGTGCGCCGTTGCCGGCCGGGTCTTGCCAGTTCTGGGTCGTGATGGTGACATTGCCCCAGGCGTCGCGACCGTAGCTGGTTTGCAGCGTGAGTGTCTTGTCGCTGCTGCAGGGTTCGACGATCTCGTCCAGAAGCAGGCCGACGATGGCGCTGCCGCCGCTGATGCCGGTGGCGGTGTTGGCGGCGCAGCCGGTGCTGGGGCTGCTATCCTGGCCGGCATAGTCGTATTGCTTGGTGCGGGTGATTGCCGCCTGGTTCGGGCCGGACTTGGTGACCTGGCTTTCCAGCAGTTGACCGATGACGTAGACCGTATCGCCGGGATGGTTGCCGTAGAGATTGGCGCTGACGGTGGTGTAGGTGCCGCTTTGCGAGGCGAGCGTGCCGGACACCCCGGTCGTAGCGACGATGCTTTGCACCACGTTGCCCCAGTTGTCGATGCCGCTGCTGCCGTTCAGGCTGGCGATGCCGCTGCCGCTGACCGTTGCAGGGATGGTCTGCGTGGTCAACGGGAGCGGGCTGCAATCGAGGTCGTGGTGCGCCGTTTGCGCGCCGCTTTGCACGTACGGGTAGACGGCATTGCCCGAGGTGGTGCTGGTGCTGAGCACGGCGAGCGTATTGCTGGTTTGTTCAAGCACGCAGTTGCCGCCCAGTTGTGTGACCGAGTGGCCCAGTTCCATGCCGGTATACGGGAAGCCTTGGGCATACTTGGTGCTGTGGACGATGCCTTGCGGGTTGGTGACGGTGACGCGCTCGAAGCCCTGTTCACCGCGGCCGGTGGGGTCGACGGCGAGGCCTTCATAGTGATAGGTGCTGGTGACGAAGTTGCCGTCGCCCTTGTCGATGTGGATGGCCGAGACGAGTTGGCGCCCGCCATCCATCATGGTGTGCAGCGGGTAGCTGACAGTGGTGCCATCGGTCGGTTGCTGAGTATAGACACCAGGACTGCCATCGGGGCTCTGCATGGGCTGGTAGTCGACCTTGCTGATATGGCCGTTGCCGTTGGTGACGCTGACCAAACGGTCAATCGAACCGTTGACGTTTGGTTTGTAGAGTTGCCAGCCCTGGCCTTCCGGACATTGGCTGTTGCAATAGAACAGGATCTCGGTGCGGCCGTGGCCGGTGTAGTCGCCGACGACGGTACCGGCCTGCGGCCAGCGGACGGTGCTGTCGACGCCGCCTGCACCGGTTTCCTGGGATGTACCATTGCTGTAGGTAACGCCGGGAATCGGCCAGCCGTTCGGGGTACTCGAACTGCTCCCGCCGGAGATGTAAGGCCGCATGTTGGGGCCGATCCAGGCGGTGCAGTTCTTGAGGCCGTCGCGCACGGTGCAAACCCAGTATTGGTCGCCGCCGATGCCGCCAGCGCCGCCGTTGTAGTCGCCGCCGTCACCGCGCCGGTAAATGGTTTCAAGCACGTTGGTGTCGGTGGCGTGGCCGGTAGAGAGCAGGCTGAAGACACCCGCGCCGTTGGTGCCGATATGGCCGCTGGAGTCGGGAACAAGAGTCAGACCGGTGGTGACGTCGTTCCATGGATTGGCACCGCTCGGCAACGGGTACGACGTCTGCGTCCAGTTGGACGGTGTGTAGTCTTCCATCAGGCGGCAATCGAAACCGTCAATGCCATTCGAGTAGCAGATTTCGGCATGACCTTCGAAAGTCATCAGGTAGTCGGCGTAACCGTCGCCGTTGATGTCACCCAGCGGGCTGCCGCCCATTTCGGTGCCTTTCGATTCACGCACGAGGTAGCGGGCAAAGACGTTGCTGACCTTGCTCGGGTCACCGCTCCAGACCAGTTGGTTGGTGCCGGTACCAGGCGTTGGATAGGTGCGGTACATACCAACCTTGGGGGTAAACGCATTGCCGCCGGAAAGCGGATTGCTCACCGCCGCAAACAGGTCGGCATTGGTGAACAGGTTCTTGCCGTTGACCACGCTTTGTTCGTAACGCAGGGTCATGAAGCCATTTTGTCCCGAACCGAGGAAATCACCAATGAAGGAGCGCTGGTTCATGGCGCTGATCACACTGTTGTTGGTGATGTTGTACGGGATGTGTTGCTGATAGCCGAAGGCAGTGGCGGTCGGAAACCATTCGTTGTAGAACTTGGCGCTGTAGGTGGTCGAGGTCTGATCCAGCGCCGTATTCTCGGTCGGATAGATGCCAGGATACATGGTGCTGGGGGCGCTTGCGCCATGTTGATCCACGATCGCGCAATTCCAGGTCCACGATGGCGTCTGGCCCGGCTGCGCAAGATAACTACAGCGCTGATTGGAATAGCCGTTCGGGTCACCTGGATTCCAGATCAGCATGTCCATGCGACCGTTGCCTTGCGTCCCTAAAAACATTGCCTGGAATGGCGGCAGTTCATCATCGGCAGTGGGGTTTTCCAATCCTTGCGTGACCGCCGTGTTATAGCTGTCGAAAGGTGTCGGGCTGCCAAAGGGAATATTCAAAGCCTGGCAGTCGAACGAGCCGGTTCCGTCTGTCTTCAAGCGAGAAAGACAGATGTGCACCATGCTGTCGCCGTTCTGCACTAGTGGACTGGTTATGGGTTGGTCAATGAAGGCAATATCGGCGCGACCGTCGCCGTCGAAGTCGCCGACCATGACCGAGTATTGTGCCGGAATGGCATTGGGCGACTTTGCGTTAGGCGTACCAACGTCAAGCTGACTCGGCAAGTTGGTATTGGCACTATAGGGCAGATCGATACGATCGAAGCCGGTCTGGGTGTCATTGATGGTGTAGATATGCCAGCCGCCTGTGCCGCCAAGGGCGCCCTCGCCGTGATCGGCGGTGAAGATGCGTTGCTTGCCATCGCCCATGAAGTCGCCGGTGAGGAGCGAACCGATTCTTTGCTGGTAGTCGGTGCCGGCATTGTTCACCGAGACGCCATTGATTTTGCCGTCAATGTTGCCCCAGCTTTGATCCGGGCCGCCGCTCAATGTCGCCGTTGGCGTGGTTCGTACAAAGCTGTGGCTGTTGCTCGCATTGTCGCTGAACTTGCCCCAGGTGAAGGTGGTCGCAGGCAGGCAGGTGCCGCCGGCGCAAGCCTGCACCGATTGCAGCAGGCTCCGCTGGCTGGAGTCGCTGGCAACATAGCTGAGCGTGACGGTTTGCACCGACACCACGGCGCTGGTGGCGCTATCGGTCGTGGTGGTGCTGATGGTGGTCAGGCGGTGGCGCAAATCGATGCGCGCGCCGGCTTGGTATTCGATGTCGGCATCGCCCACGGCGCCGGTGCCGGGCGTGGCGGCGACCACGCAATTCGATGTCGCGGCTGCACCGTTGCGGCATTCGTAGCCGAACGCGACGTTGTTGTATTGCGTGGCGCTGTTGCCGTAGCTGATGCCGGTCAGCAGGTGTTCGCCGCTGACGGGGAATTGGGTGTAGCTATAGACGATCAGGTTCCCTGCCCTGTCGGCCACGGAGTGCAGGTCCCAGAACAGGGCCGGATAGGTTGCCGTATCGGGCTGGCCATTCTGCAGCGTCTTGCCGACGACTTGCACGGCACTGTCGGCCGTGCTGCCATAGGTCATGGTGCGGCCGTCTTTGGTCTCGACGGTGAATGAGATTGGACCATTGGCGCCGACAGCAGCCTTGATGCGGGCGAAATTATCGAGTTCGGTGCGATAGGTCGCGACGCCATTGACGTTGGATACGACCAACAGGCGCGTCCCGTCCATACACAGTGCATCGTCGGCGTTCAGGTTGATCGGGGCCGGCGCACCGTCTTGCGCCAAGGTCTTTACGCAACGATGGATGCTGGACCCGCCGCCCAGCGACCAGCCGAAACCGGCAATGCCGTTACCGGCCAGGCTGCTGTAATTAAGGCTGACGCTCGGCGCCAAGCCGGCCGTGCCGGGCGGCAGCGCAATCGGTATGCTGTAGGTTGCCGCGCCGTTGTTACCAACGCTCAGACTGCCCGGCAAGCTGCCGGCGTCACTGTTGCCGATGAATGCCGGTGCGGAGGTATTGATGGCGATCGGCCCGGCGCCGATGTCCGTGAGCGTACCGCCGGCCGTACCGCCTACGGTCAGATTCACCGCAGCCGATTGGGCTTGCAGGTTGCCGCTGCCGTCGAACAGTTTGACGGTGATGGCATGTGCGCCTGCGACAGCCGTATTCCATTCGGCAGTCCAGGTGCCGTCGTCATTGTTGTAGCTGGGGTTGGCGGTGCCGCTGATGGCCACGCCATCAGCGTAGAACTGCACTGTGGCGCCGCTGACTGCGGCACCACCCGTGATGGCGGCAAGCGTATATGGCAGGGTGACCGTGCCGGGAGCATTGGTAATAGCGATGGTCGGCGCGCCATTCGGGCCGACGACGGTGAAGGGGTTTTCGGTTGAATAGAGCGTGGCGCTGCCCTGCGTCACATAGGCCGTGGCGGTGTATTGGCCAGGCATCAATTGTGTCGATGCGAAATAAGTATTGGGCGCCGTATCCGGTTTGCCTGTCAAGGTTGCGCCGTTGACGATAAAGTTGACCGCGGTGTAAGGCGGTGTACCGGCGTCGATCTTGGCGCGCACAAATACTGTCGCCGGGTTGCCCTCGAATTTGTCGTTGACGGCCGGCGTAGTGAGGCCGATACGCATACTGCCGGGCATCGTGCAGTTGGTACACGTCAACGGGATGACATTGTTGCTCGCGTCGAACGCTTGCACATATAAGGGACTGCTGCCGTATTGGCTGGAGATCCCGCTCAAATCGAGCGTAATGTCGTGGCCGGTGGAGCCACAGGCAAGTTGCTGTGCGCTTTGTTCATTCGGATCAGCGGCAGCGCCTGCGGCGCTGGTCGACGTATCTGCGACCAAGGTTCCCCCCTGGCTTCCAGGAGCATTGGCGTAGACCTGATAGTGAATCGCCTGACTGCTGCCGGGTATGCAAGCCCAGCCGAACATTTGTAATGTGTCCGCCGTGTTGGGGACGGTACTGGGAACGGCGCGAATACCATCAATTTGGCCTGCGAGATTGTTCGTGGTGATACTGACCGCAACCGCCGACGTGGAAGTGCCGACGTTGCCTTGGGTATCACTGGCAACCAGTTCAAAGGCATACGCGCCCGCGCCGAGATTGACAGTGTAGGATTGCGTTATGTTCGCTGCGCCGACAGTGATTCTGGTGCCTGGCACTTCGACATAGGATCCGCCACCAGTACTTTGCATCAGGACGATGTTGCTGATCGTTCCACCGGTTTCGCTGGCGCTGGCATTGAAGGTGATCGGCGTGGTAGCGCCTGGTGCGACATTATGCACGCCGCCTGTCAGGGTCAAGGCGGTCAGCGGAGTCAGAGCTGTCACGACGTTGACAGTTACGCTCGACGACGCCGAGTGACCGAAATTGTCGGTAGCAGTCACGGTGATCGTATGGGTGCCAACCGGCAGCAGCAAGTTTTGTGGCAGGTTTGCCGTTACAGTCGCGCTACCGTCCAACGACCATTTCAAGCTGGTAATGGTAGCGCCGACTTCGCTGGCGCTACCAGCCAGCGTGGCGCTAGCATGGGGCGAACCGGTTTCATTGAAGATGGTGCCGCTGGTCGCCGCCACCAGCGTCGTGCTGTTGGCCACGCCGTTGATGGTTGCAGTGACGACCAGTGGCGCGTCGCCTGCTGCCACGGTCGTAACATTTTCCACGTAGGACGTGCTTCCGCCTGGGCTCGAAGCTGTCCAAAGGCATACTGAGGGGTTGCCAACCCATGCGGCGAGGGCGGTTCCGGTCAGCGACTCACCTGAGGAGACGCCGCCCGAGTTCGCGAACCCGCCAGAACCGGAAGTGACTGCGGTACAACTGTAACTGACACTGACATTGCTTGCCGGAACTGTCGTGGCGATAACGCTATAAGGCGAACCGGCGACCATGGGAGAAGGTGTGCGGGTGACGGTCAAAGCCGGCACCACCGGGGTCAGGCTCAAGCTCATGCCGCACATGCCGCGGCTTGCTCCGGACGTTACGCCGTTTGCGGTATAGCCACTATAACTGGATACGTAGCCGACCGGTGTGACGTTCACAAATACACTGGTGCCAGGCGTCGCTAGTCCCATTTGAACAATGGCAGCACCGATGTTGGAATCAACCGTGTAGTCGATTAGGCCGCCCCAGACGTTTCCACTTGTTGTAGCGGTAACAGTTTGACTTGCAGGCGTCTGGCTGACGCAGTCGCTACTGACCTGGGTGGTGACAGTGACCGGCGTCGAAGTCATGGTGCCACCGTCATTATCTGTAGCAATGGCCGTGAATATGTGAGAACCAGCGCTCGGACCGCCTGCGAACTCGGTAATGGTGTATGGCGCGCTGGTGACGGTCTGCATCGGGTTACCGTCGAAATAGAAATCCACTTTCGCGATGCTGCCGTCCGCATCACCCGCTTCAGCGGAAATCGTGATGCCGTCAACTTGAGGGCCGTTGTAGACGGTGGAATTTGCCGGCGAGGTTATCCGTATCGTAGGCGGGTTGTTGACGCGAATCGAGACAGGACTGGTAGCCGTGGTGAAACCGACATTGTCGACCGCAACGGCGGTGATGCTGTAGGTGCCGGAAGGTACGCTGCTCCAGCTAAAGTTGTACGGCGCCGAGGCAACGCTGCCGATTTTGGTTGTGCCATTGTAAAAGTCGACGCGGGCGATGCTACCGCCGACGGCCGGCGATGTTGCATCTGCCTTGAGCGTTACGACTGCGGGCGGCATGCGATAGACAGCGGCATTGGCAGGAGCAGTCAAGGAGATCGTCGGCCGCGCCTGGGCTGCAATGACATTGACGATGAGCGGAACGATGGTGGTGCTGGGCAGATTGCTGCCGTCGCCGCTGTAGACCGCCGTGAGACTGTGGGGGCCGATGGCCGTGAAGACGACATTGTAGGTGGCTTGACCACCGCTCAGCGTCGCGTTACCCAAACTGGTGGTGCCATCCATGAAGGTGATGTTCCCGGCGGGATTGGTCCCGATGATGGCGGCCGACAGAGTTATGACCTGCCCCACCTGTGCCGGATTGGCACTGGTGGTCAACACATTGGTCGGTGGATTGACCGTCACGTTGACTGGCCCAGTGGTACTTTGCGCGTTGTTGACGTCGCCGCTGTAGACGGCGGTAATGGTGTGCACGGCATCGATCGTGAAGGTGACCGGCGCTATGGCTTGGCCGCCGGAAGTCTGCACCGTGCCAATATTGGTGCCACCGTCAAAGAACGTGAAACTGCCGGTGGGATTGTTGCCCGTCACGGTGGCGGTCAATACCACTGGTTGGTTGGTCACGGCCGTGGCAATGTTTGCACTCAGTGTGCTGCTCGTCACCGTGGACACAGCTAGCGTGGCGCTGCCGGCGCTCGTGGCATTATAGGTGTCGCCGACGTAGACAGCAGCAATGGCATGGTTGCCGAGGGTTGCAAAGCTGGCGTTGATCGTGCCATGGCCGTTGGCATCCAGCGTGACGCTGCCTAGCGCCGTACCGCCGTCACTGAAATTGACCTTGCCGCTCGGCATGGCGCCATTGCTGCTAAGGGTGGCGGTCAAGGCGATGTTTTGTCCGATGGGCGCCGGATTGGCGCTAAAACTCAAGACGTTTGTCGTCGCGGCAACGACGGGCAGATTGTAGGCGTTAGAGGTCATGCTGCCGTTTTGCACGTCACCGTTATAGACGGCAGTCAGATTGTGCGCGCCACCGATGGCGAACGTCGTGCTGAGCACAGCCTGGCCGTTGACGATGGCTACATTGCCGATTGTCGCTGTGCCGTCCATGAAGATGACGTTGCCGGTCGGGCTGTTGCCTGCCAGGGTAGCGGTCAGAACTTCGTTTTGGCTGGCATTGACCGGGTTCGCACTGGCGCTCAATGTAATGCCTGCGCCGCCACTGGTGACGTTGATGGTGGTGGTGGAAATCATCTGGGTGCCGGCGGTATCGAGGAAGATCGCCATCAGATGGTAGGCGCCTACCGCGGGCGGTTGCCAGTTCAGGACGGCACCAGCGGTGCCCGCCGTGTATGGCACGGGGCTACCGATCTGGGTCAGCGAGGAATCGACGGCATTGATGCTGAAGAAGGTGACGGTGCCATTGAAGTTCTCGTAGCTGACCAAGGCGGTCAGACGCACCGATTCGCCGACGCTGGCGACGTTCGGGTGCGAAGTGAATGCCAATTCCGCGCCGCTGGCAATGCCGCCCAATGTATTGACGTTGGCCGAAGTGCTGGGACCGTTGTTACTGTCGCCGTTATAGACAGCGTAGAGCGTGTCGGTGCCAGCGACGTAGAAGTCGGTGGAGAGTATGGCTGTACCGTTGACGAGTTCTGAACTGGTTAATCCGTTGCCGAGGCTGTCAAAGAAGGTGACGGTGCCGGTGGGGTTGTTGCCAGTGACGGTGGCGCTCAGGGTAAAGCCTTGGCCCA
>Ga0209026_1000711_pt1 | contig 19707 bp, 8 predicted proteins | sample AraplaCL_Col_mCL_FD_184262 | JGI IMG/M metagenome (GOLD analysis project Ga0209026, IMG submission 184262) | Arabidopsis root microbial communities from the University of North Carolina, USA - plate scrape CL_Col_mCL (SPAdes) (version 2) | ecosystem: Host-associated > Plants > Roots >... | reverse complement strand
CTGCATCATCCAGCCATGCCGATTTGCGCTCGTTCCAGTCGGCCCAGGCTCGTTCAAGCGAAACGACCTCGCCGGCCGGCAGTTGCGCTTCAGCCAGCCACTGCAAACTGAAGGTCAGCCAACGTGCGTGCCCGGCGCGCAACGCCGCATCAGGCATCGCACCAACCGCATTGATCATGCCCAAGGCTTGTAATTCGCCGCCCAGAATCGCCAACGACAGCCGGTCGATTTCCCGCTTGCGCCGGGCCAGCCCGGCGGCATCACCGGGAAACACTGTGCCTGCCGGTTGCGTGGAGAGCGTGGTGCCGAGTGTATCGTATCGGGCAACGCCCGCCCGCACCTGCATCGTGCCGACTAAATCGAAGATACCGCCCTTGGCGCCGGAAGGCGCGACCTTGAGGAAACCGAGTTGCGACACCGGCGCCGCCAACAGGTTATCGATCGCCAGCATACCCTCGCCCACCTCGATCGAGCCGATGCCTTGCTGCGCCATGCGCTCGCGATAGACATCGGTGGCGACCACGCCGACGCTGCCCCAATAGCCCCAGTTCATCACTTTCACCGGGTAAGGTGCGCGTTTTGCCAGTTGCAACGCGTAGGCATCCTTGAACGTGCAACCCGCAGCGTAGTTGCTCTGCCCAGCTGCCTTGATGAAGCTCAGCAGCGACGAACAGAACAGCATGAAATCGAGCGGTAGCGCGCCGAATACCTGCCGCATCCTGACGCTGACATCAACCTTGGCCGCCAGCCCTGCACGCAGACGTTCTTCGTCCATATGGACCAGGCTCCGGTCGAGCAATGCGATTGCCGCATGCATCACGCCATGGATCGCAGGGAAACGCAACAGCACCTCGTCGCGGGCACGCTCCAGCGCACTGTGATCGGCTGCATCGGCCGCAATGTACATCGGCGCCGGGCCGAATGCCCCCAGGCGAGACCGGGCTTGCTCGATGGCCTCGTCGCTCGGACGTCGCCCGATCCAGACAATGTTCGCCCGATATTGCCGCACCATGTGCTCGCTCCAGGCCTGGCCGATACCGCCCGCGCCGCCGATGACGACGTAGACGCCGCCTTGCCGATATAGCGGAGCGGTCTGCTTGAGCGTATCGGTTTCGACAGATTGCAGCATCTGCCGGAACCACTGGCCCGAGCGCCAAGCAAGCGCGTTGCCGTCGGCGTCGAAGGGAAGCTGGAATAGCTGCTCAAATGGCCATGGATCAGCATTCGGCATATCCAGCAGGCGAACCTGCCAGCGTCTGAATTCCTTGGCCATCGAGCCGACAAACCCATGCACGCCGGCGTGCGCGGGCGCAGGTTCGTCGCAGCCATGAACAGCCTGCGTATCGCACGTTATTACGCTCCAGCGCAGCGAACGCTGGTCGAATCCAAGCGCAAGCAGCGCCTTGACCAGCCGGAATCCCAGCACGACGCCCTGTTGTTGCGCCGCGATCAAGGCTTCGTCATCGAGATACCCGGCCCCATCATGGCCGACGATCCAAACCAAATGGTCGATCTGGCCGTGGGTGCGCAGGCTTTGCTCGATGTCGGAGATTTGCGCCGTCGCCGCCATGCCGAGAACGGCAGCTTGGGGAAATTGCGCAAGAATCGCTGCCTGCTGCGCCGGCGTGCCGCCGAGCACCGCTACCCGTTCGGTCTGTACGTGCACATTCTTCACTGCCGGGTTATTGACAACATCCCACACCGGCATCAGCAGCAACTCTCGATCAAGCGTCGCGGATTTTTCCGTTCCTGGGATTACGCCGCCTTCGCTTGCGCCGCGCATGCTGAAATCCTTGAAACGCACGCGCACGGCGCCGGCTTGGTCACACAGGTCGATGTCCAGCCTTTGCACCACATCGCCCGCCGTACAACCTGGGCTGCGGCGCACCAGCGCCCACATGTCCGGCAGGCACGGACCAAATTCTTCGAGTCCTCCCAGAGAGAATGGAAGATGTAATGCAACTTCGCCACCACCGGACAGCAAGGCAAGCGATGCCTGAAGTGCGGCATCGAGCAAACTCGGATGCAGCCGGTAGCGCTGCAAGTCGTCGTGGATACCCAAGGTGGATGGCAAGGCAATTCGCGCCAGCACCTGGTCTCGTCCGATGAATACATCGGCCAGCCCCTGGAACCCTGGTCCATATTGCAGGCCGGCGCGTGCGAATGCGGCATAGCATACGTCGGCGCTCCATTGCGCCCGATCACATTCCTCACGTATGGCTGCCAGATCGTGCGCAGTCCCTGCGTCAGGCTCATCGTCGGCAACGATCGAGGCCCATCCGTGGCTATAGGTAACGGTTTCGCCGTCGTCTGCATCGCTGTAGATTTCGAAAGCGATGTCGGCCTCCTCATCCGCATGCAGCGCAATGTGCAGCAACATTCCTTCAGGACCGACTGTTACCGGGCGTATCCAGGTAATATCCTGCAACGCAATGCGGCAATTCTCGCCCGCCATCTCGCGCACGGCGCTGCATGCCATTTCCAGTTGGGCCACCCCGGGCAGGATACGCGCACCGCGCACAACGTGGTCGGCCAGGAAGAACTCCTCGCCGCTCAAATGGGAACTGAAGCGCAAGCCGGACAAGTCCGACGTGTTCCGGTGCAGCAAAGGATGAAGCAAGGCCGCGCGTGCGGATTGCGCCGGTTGTTCCGCGCCGTCCACTTGTATCCAGTACCGCTCGCGCGCAAACGGATAGCTTGGCAGGCTGATGCGGCGCGGCTTGTTTGCGCCATACAATTTGCGCCAGTCGAAGCCCAGGCCCTTGACCCACATATCGAGCAACTTGTCGAACTTGCCGCGTTCAGCCCAGGTTTCCATGGTCCTGGCCATGTCGGCATCGGCGGCCAGCATGCCAAGAGCTTCGCGGTGACGCTTGACCTGGCCGCGAAACACCTCTTCCATCCCTGTCGCGCCGGCGGCAATGCCGCCCAATTTCGCACGCAGGTCGTCCAGCGAGTGGGCGATCAAGGCCAGCCGCTCTTCCATCGCCTCGCGACCGATCTGCAATGTATAGGCGAGATCGGCCAGCGCGATATCCGCAGGCGCAGCGATGGCCGCCATCAACAGGCGCACCTGTTCCAGCAATCGCTCTTCGTTGCGCGCCGACAGTATCAGCAGCGCCGGACCATTGACGTCATGCGCCTGCGCGGCCAGCGCGACATATTCCTCGATCACGACATGCGCGTTGGCCCCGCCTGCACCGAAGGAGGAAACACCGGCGATACGCGGCATTTCGCGCATCACGCCGTTCACGTCCAGCGTCGGGCGCCGCCATGGCGCCAGTTCCTGCTGCACTACAAAGGGCGAGCCGGAAAAATCGATGTTCGGATTAAGCGATGCGGAATGCAGGCTGGGCACTAGCTGTTTGTGCTTCAGTTGCAACAACACCTTGGTGACGCCGGCGATGCCGGCAGCGCTTTCGCAATGGCCGATGTTGGACTTGGCGGAACCGATCGCACAATACTGCCGCTCCTTGGTCCAATTGGCGAACGCCTTGCTCAAGCCGGCAATTTCGATCGGGTCACCGAGCGTGGTTCCGGTTCCGTGCGCTTCGATATAGCTGACCGCGCGTGCATCGACGCCCGCTTCGCGCATGGCGCGTTCGATCACGCGGGCCTGCGCATTGGGGTTGGGCACCGTGTAGCCGTTGGTCTTGCCGCCATGGTTGATGGCGCTGGCCTTGATCACGCCATAGATATGGTCGCCGTCGGCGATCGCCTGCGCCTTGGGCTTGAGCAGCACGGCACCCACGCCTTCGCCGGGCACATAGCCTTCCCCGCCCTCGCCAAAGCTCTCGCAGCGCCCCTTGCCGGAAATGAACTTGCCCTGCGCCAGCATCAGGTACTTGTTGGGGTGGATCGACACATTGACCCCGCCGGCAATGGCCACCGTGCAGCCGCCGCGCTGCAGGCTCTGGCAAGCCAGGTGAATCGCCGTCAGCGACGACGAACACATGGTGTCGAGCGCCATGCTCGGGCCATTGAAGTTGCAGAAATAAGAGATGCGGTTGGCGATGGAAGCCGGGCTGTCGAAGATGGCGAGATTGCGTCCGCGCGCCTGTTCCTGCGCGCCGTAAAGCTGGTATTCCTCATACATCACACCCACGTACACGCCGACACTGCCTTCGACTGCGGGATCGGCATGTTGCGCGACCGATTCCCTGGTGTAGCCGGCGTCTTCGAGCGTGGCGTGCACGCATTCGAGGAACAGGCGCTCCTGCGGATCCATCAGTTCGGCTTCGCGCGGCGAGATGTTGAAAAACAAGGGATCAAACAGGTCGACGCCGTCGATGAAGCCGCCCCATTTGCTGTAGGTCTTGCCGGCCTTGTTGCGATCGGGATCGTAATACAGCTTGTAGTCCCAGCGTTCGGCGGGAATTTCGGTGATGCAATCCTTGCCGGCGCACAAGTTGGCCCAGAATTGTTCCAGGTTGGCGGCCTGTGGGTAACGCCCGGCAACCCCGATGATCGCAATATCGCCGGCAGCGGCGGGCGGATCGGTCTGGACAGGTGGCGCACTTGCGCCGCTATCGGCCCGACTCGGGCTGCCGAAACGCGGACGTCCAGTACGTGACACCGGCAGCGCGGTTTCGATTTGCGCCACCGGTCGCGTCGGCGCCAATTCCGCTTCGCCGGCATTTTCTCCCAACATGTCGAGAAGCCCGGCGCGATGGTTATCCAGGAAATATTCGGTCAGTGCGGCAATCGTGCGGTATTCGAAGAACAGGGTTTTGGAGAGCGCGCCGAACACCTGCTCCAGTGCGCGGGTCAAATCCATCACCAGAATCGAATCGATACCGTAGGCTTCCATCGCGGCATGGGGGTCGATGCCGTGGGCGGGCTGCTTGAGCGTGCTCGCCAGCAGGCGTACAAAGTAGCGCACGGCTTTTTCCCGCACGTCGGCCGTGATCGCGTCTTGCCCCGATCCAACGAGCGCCGCACGCGCCGGCACCGGCTCTGCGGCACCTTGCACTTCAACCCTTGCGTTGCTCGCCAGACTCGCGCCGAACCGCTCGATATCCCCTTCGGCGACCAATACCTGCGCCTGCCCGCTGGCCAAGGCCCAATCCAGTGCGGCGATACCGCCGGCGGTATGCAGCGGTATCAGCCCCGTGCGTTGCGTCATGTTGCGGCGCGTAGCGTCGTCTACCCGCATGCCGCCTTCTTCCCACAGCGGCCAGTTGATCGCCAGCGTGCGGCCGTGACGTTGTCCCTGGGCGGCCAGCGCGGCGCGTTGGCCGGCATAGGCATCCATGAACGAATTGGCTGCAGCATAGTCGGCCTGCCCCACGTTGCCCAAGGCGCCGGAGGTCGAGGAAAAGCAGATGAAGCATTCAAGCGCCATATCGCGGCTGGCCAGATCGAGGTTGACGGTGCCGGCAACCTTGGCGCGCAGGACTTCGCGTACCTGCTGCGGCGTCTTCCGGATAATGAAGCTGTCGCGCAAAACGCCGGCGGCATGGATGATGCCGTCCAGTCCTTCAAACTCTTCGTGCACGCCGAGAACCAGTTGTGCGACTGCATTGCGATCGCCGACATCGACTTGGCGATATTGCACCACGGCCCCCAATGCCTCCAGGGTACGGATTTTCTCCCGCGTCGCTTCACCGTCGGGTGAGCGTCCGGTCAGGATCAGGTTGACCTTGCGCGCGCGCGTCGCGATGTCGCGCGCGAAAATCAGGCCGAGTCCACCGGCACCGCCGGTGATCAGGTACACACCATGCTCTTTCCAGGGCGGCGTTGTGGTCAGGCTAGTTTCGCGAGGAATTTCCTCCCAGCCCGCGACCATGCGCGCACCGTCGCGGTAGCGCACTTGTCCATGTATCGCTTGTCCGCTACCGCTTTCCACCAGCGCGCACAAGACATCCTCTCCCTTTTGCACCTGGATGATTTGTCCGACGATGCGCGGATTCTCCAGACCCGCGCAACGCAACATTCCACCCAGTCCGGACCAGGCTTGCGCCCCGCCATGATCGGGCACAACCAGCTGGATCAGGTGCCGCCCCGGAAGCGCGGCAAGCGCCTGTATTTTTTCCAGCAGCAGACATGCTGCGGATTCGAAACCCAAGGCCACATCCACGCTTGCGTCGATTGCCAGGCACTCCACATTCTCAATCTTTGCCTGCACTGCCGACGCATCCACGCCCAGTGCTTCCGCGCCGCCGCAAAGCAACACCACGCGGCGCGCAAATGCCGTACCCTCGCCTTTCGAGGCCGGCTCGCTCCGCCATTGCGGCCGGTACAAGGCTGTCCGTATCGCTTTTTCGGCCACGCCCGGCACGATCATGCGTGCGCAGAATTGGCTGAAGCGCACGCACACCGCCCCGGCCTCATCGCACAGGTCGATATCAAATTTCTGTATCGGCTCCTCTGGCGAGCCGCTACCCGAGCGGCGCACCACCGCCCACATGTTTTCGGTGCAAGGCGCAATGATCTCAAGTGCGCCCAGGGCGAAGGGCAACATCAGGCCCATTTTTTCAGAGCCGGTGACGCCGGCCTGCATGCCGATTGCCGCCTGCAAAGCGGCGTCGAGCAGACTCGGATGCAATACGAACTCTTCGAACGATGCCTGCACGGCGGACGGTAGCGCAATGCGTCCCAGCGCCAAATCGCGCCCGACGAACAGTTCTTCCAGCCCCCGATGGCCCGGCCCGTAACTCAGGCCGGCGGCGTCGAATGCGGTGTAGCACTGTTCCGCGTCAATATGGGCCAGCGTGCATTCACGACGCGTGGCCGCAATGTCATGCGCGGCGGGCTCCATGACCGCAGCCACGGTCACGTTGCCCTGGCTGTACAACACGCCTTCCTCGCCGTCGTCGCCGTAAATTTCAAATGCAATCCCGCCGCCGTCCTCGGGGAACAACGCAACGTGCACCTCCAACGGCTCGTCCCTGGCTACAATCGGACGCAACCACACCACGTCATTGATCCGGACTCGCGCGCCGTCGGGCAGGGTCTGGCTGGCTGCATGGCGGACCATCTCCAGTTGCGCCACACCGGGCAAGGTTCGCGCACCCTGCACGACATGATCGGCGAGATAGAATTCCTCGCCGCCAAAGCGCGTACTGAAGCGCAACCCGGACAGGTTGGAAGTATTGCGATGCAATAGCGGATGCAACACGGCGACGCCTGCCGTTGCATCGATCTTCGGGGTCTCGATCCAATATTTTTCCCTGGCGAATGGATAGGTTGGCAGCGCGAGCCGGCGATGTTTTTCGGCGCCGTACATCAACGTCCAATCCAACTCGTGCCCTTCGATCCAAAGTGCGGCCAGCTTCGGCAGATTGCGGTTGCCGAGATGGGAAATGATCGACGGATCATGGGCAGCTTCGCTCGCCAACTTGGCCGACATTTCGGCGCTCACCTGCCCGAAGAGAACATCGCCCTGCCCTGCGGCTTGATCAAGCCAGCTTGCCAGGCTACGCTCCAGTCCATCGAACGAGTCCACGACCATGGCAAGCCGCTCGGACATGGCCTGCCGCCCGATCTGCAGTGTGAACGCCAGATCAGCCAAGCCGGCAAACCGGATTTCGGGTGTGCGGATTGCCCGCAACAACTGCTGCGCGCGCTCACGCAGCGCGAGCGTAGTCTTGGCCGACAGCACGATCAACACCGGCGCCGCGGGCGGATTTTCTGCCGACCTCGCTTCGGATTCGGCCAGGTATTCTTCTACGACCACATGCGAATTCACCCCGCCGAAACCGAACGAACTGATGCCGGCGCGGCGCGGAAGCGCCTTGCCGTCTCCATCGAGCATGGCCGGCCATGCGCGTGCCTTGTCGACAATGTAAAACGGACTGCCTTCAAGCTTGATGCGCGGGTTGAGGTTGCGGTAATGCACGAGTTCCGGCAGGGCCTGGTGCTTCATGCAGAGGATGGTTTTGATCAGACCGGCCAGTCCGGCGACCGATTCAAGGTGGCCGATATTGGTCTTGACGCTGCCGATGCCGCAGTTTTGCTCAGGCAGGATTTCGCCGCGCTGCTGCGCGACGCGGGAAAAGGCCAGTTGCAGCCCTTCCATTTCGATCGGGTCGCCCTTGGGCGTGCCGGTACCATGGGCCTCGATATAGCCGATGCTCGATACCGGCACGTCAGCCTGCATCAGTGCCTCCGCCACCACCTCCGACTGCGCCGCCGAACCGGGATACGTCACGGTGCGTGCGCGCCCGCCGTGGTTGATCGCCGTGCCGCGTATGACGGCCGCAATCCGGTCGTTGTCGGCAATCGCCCTGGCGAGCGGCTTGAGCAGGACAAGTCCGGCGCCTTCGCCGCGCACATAGCCGTTGGCGCGCTCGTCGAAGGTTTTGCAACTGCCGTCCGGCGACAACATGCTGGTCTTGGAAAACGAAATGAAATGGGTCGGGCTGCAAAGCACGCTGACACCGCCGACCAGCGCGTGATCGCACTCGCCGCGCCGGATGGCATGGGCGGCCTTGTGCAACGCGACCAGCGAACTCGAACATGCCGTATCGATCGGCAGGCTCGGCCCGCGCAGGTTGAAAAAGTGCGAGATCCGGTTGGGAATGAGGGCCGTGTGGGTGCCGGTGGAGACATGCCCCTCAATCGCGTCGAGGGCCTTGCCCAGATGATCGCGGTAGTCGAAATTGAACACGCCGACATAGACGCCGGTGCGCGTGCCGCTGAACACCTTCGGATCGTAGCCTGCATCTTCCATGCACGCCCAGGCCATCTCCAGCATGATGCGTTGCTGAGGGTCCATCACTTCCGCTTCGCGCGCCGACACGCCGAAAAAGGCGGCATCGAAACACTCGACGCCGTCGACGAACCCGCCCCACTTGCTGACGGATTTGTTCTTGTCGCGCACGTCGGGCGAATAAAAGGCTTCCTTGTCCCACCGGTTTGCCGGTACTTCGGTCACGCTGGACAAGCCCCGGCTCAGGTTCTCCCAGAACTGCTCGTAATTCCCGGCATCGGGGAAACGGCACGCCATGCCGATGATGGCGATATCGTCCCGGTTGGTTTCATTCCCGCCGCCGCCTTGAGTCGGCGTAGGCTGCCAGGTTTGTGTGGGGGAAGTTTCTCTTTCGCTGTTCATGATGATGCCCGCCTGGTGGGGTGTTCGGATATTCTTCAATCGTTCAAAAAGCGCGCGTAGGATCGCGTCAGGTGTTCGGCCGTGGCGGTCATGAGCTTCACGGCAATCTCGTCGACGTGCCGCCTGGACCAATGCTCAAGCGCCGTGCCCTTCACCCATTGGTTGAACGAGCCGAGCGCCGGACCGGTCTGGATCTGGTAGTTGACGCGGTCTTCACCTTTGCCTTCCATCGCGATGCGCGTGCAGTAAGCGAAGTACCAGCGGAACACCAGCGCCATCTTGTGTTTCGGATTCGCTTCCGCCTTGACGATTTCATGCTCCAGTTTGTTCGAGTTGAAATACTCCCTGGTTTCCAGCCATACCTGTTCGAATGTCTTTTTGAAGAACGTGCCCTCGATCTGCTTTCTGGTGCGCTCGGGAATCTCATCCAGGCTGCCGTAGTGGCGGTACAGGGAATGCAGCTTGTTCGCCCGCGACGGGAAAAATACCGACTTTTTCAATACCTGAACCTGGGCGCCAATTTCGAACATGTCGCCGGCCGGCGCGTAGTCGGTGTCCTGGATGTCGATCTCTTGCAGCATCGACTTGCCGTCATCGCTCATGCCGGCCTCGACCGTGCATTGGTTGATCGAGCCGGTCATGACAAAATCCGCACCAAGCAGGAATGCCGCCGCCGCTGCTTCCGGCCCACCGATGCCGCCCGCCAGGCCCATGCAGATCGGTTCCGCATAAGCGTGTGTCCGCTGCATGTCGTCGCGCATCAAAAGCAGGGGCGGCAACATGACGGCTGCGATGCCGCCGTCGGTATGGCCGCCAGAATCCGCCTCCACGCAGATGTCGTGACTGACGGGAACCTTCTGCGACAGTTCAGCCTGCAGCGGCGAGATCAGGCCCTGCTCCAGCAACTTCTCGACAATCGCCATGGGCGCCGGGCTCATGAACGCCTTGGCAACTTCGGGGCGCGAAATCTTTGCCACCACGCGGTGATCGCATACGATCGCGCCGCGCGCATCGGTGCGCAAGCCGAGCAGGCGGAACCGCACGAGTGCAGGCGTCATCTGCATGAAGGCGGCGGCCTCGACGTTCTTGATGCCGTGCTTCAGGTACAGATCGACCACCGCGCTTTCCTGCACCGGATATTCATAATTGGCCAGCAGGTTCATGCCGTAAGGCTGGCCCGCGTTCAACGCGCTTTGTATCCGTACAATATTGGATTCGATTTTCGCCAGCGACAAACCGCCGGCGCCGAAGAAACTCAGGAAGCCCGCCTTGCCCATCCTGACAACCAGTTCGGCGGACGCCACGCCTCGATACATGGCGCCGGCCATGTAGGCGTACTGCAGGCCGTAGCGCTTTCTGAAAATGGCGCTGCCGAGCGAACTCGCCCTGATCTGCCGCACGCCATCGTTTTCATCCTCTGCACTGACAATTGCGGCCGGCGTTTCCACGGCGGGCGCAATCGGTTGCTCATCGACAATGGGGGTTTCCTTGCTGCGAATTTCCTGCACCATCTTGCTCAAAATGGCTGCGCCGATTTCCTGGAATTCGATCTCGCCCTTCCCCATCAGATAGCGGATCGAGTCCACCCATTGCACCGGGCTGGCGATTTGGCGTGCCAGAGTCTCGGCGACGCGTGCATGCTCGTAGGGACGCGCGTTGGCATTGGCGATGACTGTCGTGTGCGGCTCGGAAAAAGAAAATTGCTGCAGGAACGAGGCAAAATCGGCCTGCGCCGCCTGCATGTGCCGCGAATGGAAGGCGGCACTGACATTGAGCACCACGCAACGCACATCGCGCCTGGTGAAAACATCGGCGGCTGCCACAAGCGCGTCCTTGCTGCCGGCAATGACGGTTTGCGTCGGCGAATTGAAGTTGGCGACGTCGATCTGCGCCAGCCCGTGCTCGTCCAACACCGCCTTCAATTCCTTCGCGGAGATGCCGACCACCGCCGCCATCGCACCGCCATTGACGGCGCCCATCAGTTCGCCGCGCCTCTTGACCAGCCGCAATCCGGTTTCAAAGGAAAATGCGCCTGCCGCCAACAAGGCGTTATATTCGCCCAGGCTATGGCCGGCAAGAAAATCCGGCTTCGGCGCGGTGTCTTTTGCGCCATTCACGGCCTGCTGCCGGTAGTAATGCAGCGCATTGACCACGTACAAGGCAGGTTGGGTGTATTGCGTCTGCGACAGCCTGCCCTGCGGGTCGTTCAGGCACAAATCATCAATCGCATAGCCAAGGACGTCGGATGCGCTCCTGACCAGTTCGGGATAGAGGGGGAAAACATCCTTGCCCATCCCTTTGAATTGCGCGCCCTGCCCTGGAAAGATAATGGCCTTCATATTGCGTTTCTCCGAAGTGATTCTTTTTACGATTGGGAATTCCGCCGCGCCGGTGGCGGCCTGTTCCGAAGACTGCTCTCGTGCCGGCACCGGCGCCGATGTCGATGGCACCAGCCTGGCCAGGCTGTCCGCGTCGCGCCCGAACGGTGACATGACCGAATGGATGGTCGACGCGGAGCCTGCCGGCAACGCATACTTGAGCAACGTCGCCAAGGTGCCGCCCGGTCCAACGTCAATGTAGCGATAGCAGTCCAGGGATTCGAGCGATTCGATGGTTTCGCGAAAGCGGATTCGCTCACGCGCAACTTGCCAGAAATAATTCGCCGGCAACCGGTGCAGCACGTCGGCACTGGCGCAGCAAATCATGGGAATGGACGCCTGCCGGGTCTGCAACGTGCGCAGGAATGCGTGGTAAGGCTGCATCGCCGGGTCGATCCAGCGCGAATGAAAGGCGAAACCCACCTCGATCTGTTGAAAAGGAATCCCGCTGCGACGCAACGCTGCTTCCGCCTGCGCCAGGTTTTGTTGCGGCAATGAAATCACCGAGTGCGCGGCAAAATTGACCGCGCCAAGCTCGCACAACGATGCCAGTTCGGTCGTCATGAAGCGTGCGGGTTCGGCCATGACCGCAATCATGCAACCGGCCTCGCACTCCGCCTCGATTGCGATCGCCTGCTCGACTACGGCAAGCAAGGCGGCTTCGGCTTCGAGGCAGCCGGCAGCGACGGCCGCCGCAAACGATCCGAGGCTGCTGCCCAGCACCATATCAGGTCGCACGCCGGCTTCGACGAGGCAACATGTCAATGCATGCTCGACCATGAAAATCGCCGGATGGGTGACCGCAGTGCGATCGAACGTTTGCTGCCTGGTTTGCCTGTCATCGTAAAGCGCGGCCAATATCGATCTGCCGCAGCGTTCGACAGGCACGCGATCGAGCCGCTGCATGACGCGGCGGAAGCAGTCGTTCTGCTCGTACAGTTCGCGCCCCATCTGCAAGTATTGGGAGCCCTGTCCGGAGAAAAGAAACACCGTCTTCATCGGCGCGCCAATCCGCTCGCATGGCGCGGGGTATCTTCCGCCAAGGCCTGCGCCAGCTCGCTCGCCAAAAAACCGAGCACGCCATCGCGCTCCGGTTGGATAAAGAAGTGGTCGCCCTCGAACCAGCGAAGCCGGCAGGCCGCAATGGTCTCCGCGCGCCATTCGCCGACCTTGTCCGGCTGAACATGCGGATCGCGCTTGCCGGCCAGCACGGCGATCGGGACCGCCAATGGCGGCCCAGCCCGGTAGGTGTAATTTTCCGCCAACGAAAAATCCGCGCGCAGGCTAGGCAGCAACAAATCCATCAATTCGCGGTGCGCCAGCACTTCAGGCGGCGAGCCGTTATATCTGCCCAGCGCGGCAATCAGCTGATCATCCGGCATGCGGTGCAAACCTTTCGATGGACGCCGGTGCTGCGGGGCGTCGCAGCCGGACACGATCAAGCGTCGCGGCATCGGCAGTCCGAGCGCCGCGCAATGGCGTGCGGTCTCGAATGCCAGCAGCGCCCCAAGGCTGTGGCCGAAAAAGGCAAACGGACGCCGGTCCTGCCGACACTCTTCCGCCAGCACGGCGCAAATCGACGCAATCAAGGCCGGCAACGATGTAACGGGCGCTTCGGCCATGCGCGCGCCGCGCCCGGGCAACTGGAATGCGCACACCTCGATGTCCGGTTCAAGCGCGGATTGCCAGGGCATGTAGGCGGCGGCATTCCCGCCCGCGTAGGAAAAACAATACAGCCGCATGCGGCGCGGCGCGCGCGGCGGCAGAACCAGCCATGAGCTGGCGGCGCTCGGCGAGGACGGCACGGACAAATTCATTCCGGCCCCCTTGCCATGCCGGCATGGACACGGGCGGCGGGCGTGCCGATGCCGCCATAAGGCCGGGCGACAGGCAAAATCCTGCCGCAACCTGTCAGATACGGGTTGATAGACATGGGGCGCAAATGGGCGCAGAAATGCAACGCGTAGGGCGCGGCACCAGGGGCGGACAAACAAGACAGGTGCGCGACCGCACGACACGATGTCGCACTTTCGTGCGATTTCATGGCGTAGCGCCGGTTGCCGGCGGGCGCCGGGAACGCAATCGAGGCTTCAAGCAACCTCTATGACGCGGCGCTCAGGTTGCAGCGGAGCAGAACCCGCCCGTCAATCGACGTGCAGTGTCTCCGACCATGCCGGCAAGGAATGTCTGGTTCGTCAGTCCCGGGCTGCTTACCCGGCTGCCATTGCGGCCATTTGCTGGCGAAGGGAAAGCGGACGCATATCGGTCCACACTTCCTTGATGTAATCGAGGCAAGCTTCTTTTGATGCTTGCTTTCCTGCCTTTTTCCAACCTAATGGAATCTCTTTACCGGCGGGCCAGATGGAATATTGCTCCTCATCGTTGAGGACGACTTCAAATAACGCCACAGCCTGGACATCTTGGTAAGACATTGTCAGTTCCTTTTAAAACGTCATAGGCGGCAGATCGTGCACACCCGCAACGTCGCTTTGAGCGACTCCGACTTTCCTCTGTATTTTTATTACGCGTTTGCGTTATGAAGCATTCCAGGTCGAACAACGGCACCGCTCTGGCATGGCGGTTGGCCGGTTGTTGCTTGCACAGCCTTCAATCCGGGGAAAATTGACAGAGGCTTGACGCCAGTCGCATTATTTGGCAAATTGAAAACTAATTTTAGCAACAGTCCTATTATATAAGCGCGTCGTTTTTTTGTTTTAACAATTGTTCCAACCAGTCAAAATCAAATTATTATTTTGTCGCAAAAGAAAATATTGAATTTAATTCTTCACAATTAAACAATTTAAGAATTAAATACAAAACCAATACAAGAAAAGTATCCTAGAACAACACCTGCCATGGGCCCTCGCTTCATGTTGGCCGGTATCGGGTCTCGAGAATAACCAGTAACGGATAGGAGAAATCGATGATCGACAACGGCGGTAATTCCTGGGATTTTCTTCGGAATTCCTATTGGTATGTGCCTGCGCCGAATTTGCGCGCGCTGCAGTACGTCTCGGGGTCCAACGCGCTGGAATGGGAACAAGACCAGACGGTCTGGCATATCTCCGGTTATGACGGTGGTTACTTTTGGGGCGTGTCGTCTGTCGCCCTCATTTCGCAGGGGACGGCCAGCCCGCCACGTCAACTGACATTTGTCGGCACCGTGACTCCCGAAGGGCAAGTGCAGATCAGTTTCATCCAAAACGGCCTGCTTCGCGATTCCGTCACGACCGGGCTCGGTCAGATGATTCGACTGAACAACCAATGGGCATTTCAAATGCATATGGCCACGGCATCGGCAAGCGGCCAGTTGCTGCATTGGGCCAACATGCTCCAGACCCGGGAAGGCGAGGAAAGTTGGCGGCAACTGCCGGGGACAAATCTTTCCGTGCCGGCGATGCTGGAGGGGGCGGCCTATCCGAAAGAGGCACGCACGCGCTGAACCCGAATCAAAGCTGACGCGCGGGGAAACCGAAGCACAACTGGCGCGGCAGTCCTCATTCCTGCCCTGCCATCCCGCTCGGGCTTGTGTACGGTACCGAACTGATGCATACGCTGCGATGGAGGAAGCTGCAGACTCTTATCACATCGACGAAAAGACAGATCATGAAAACCAACATTGCGACGGGCCTGGTTGTCCTCGGAATCATGCTGGGCAGCGCAGCCGCCAATGCCCAGGATATGGACCGCGAACATCCTTTGACCTTCGTCAAGGATTCAGCCATTACCACCAAGATCAAAGCAAAATTGGCCGACGAGCACCTGAAAACACTCTTGCACATCAGCGTCGATACCGACGACCATGGCATGGTGGTGTTGAGCGGTCACACGCGAAGCAGGGAAATGGCGGAGAAAGCAGAATCGATTGCCCGTCACACTGAAGGCGTGACCAACGTGTCGAATCACATCAAGATCGTCGCCGACACCGACTGATCCGAGAATCTTCCGTTCAGACAGGCTTCGGCTATCAGGCGCAGCCGAGAAGATGGCAGGCCTTGGATGCACAGCGCGCCTTGCCGGATTTTCTGCGCGCGCGGAATGGCGCGCGGAAATCAGCAGCGCGCGGCTATTTTTGCCAAATTTGCCGATAGGCGCGCCGGAAAGGATTTTTCGCGTCCGAATCGATCGAATCATTCTGGTTCAGATATGGCGTCGTGATCAGGATCGGCGACGCCACGTAACCGCTCGGCGGCGCACCCGCAAACGCGCGGTTCAATTCGTCGGCCAACTGCCAGCCCTGCAACTCTGCCGGTTCCGCAACCGTGGCCAATTGCTGCGAGCGCCCGGATTTGATGCGGCCCAACGCAATGCTTGAACCGTCCCCCGCCGACACATTGCGAATGTCGGTCCGGTTGATCCGGGCCAATGGCACATTCATGGAATCGAAGTAGACATCGTTGATCGCCAAGGAATGGGTCCATGCTTTGCCATATTCACGGTCGAGTCGGGACACGGCGAACGGAATTTGAATGTTCGCCGCCGAAATCGGGATGTTTTCAATGGCAAGAACCTTGCAGCGCAGGCATCGTTCAATGATCTCCCTCATGCGGTTCGTTTTTGCGTTCGCCACCGCAAAGCGGCTGTCATTGAATATCACCACGCCGATGGCGCCTTTGCTGCTCGCGACAAGATAGTCGGCGGCGATCTTCGCCACATCCTCCGGCGAGGTCGAAATATTGACGAACAGATCCTTCGTCGGCCCAGGCTCCGCGGCGGCATGCCAGCCTGCGAGCACGATCTTGCCCCGCTGCGCCGCGCCAACGGCTTCGGCAAACTCGTCTATGTCGAATCCACCGGCAATGATGGCGTCCTGATGCGACTTCACCGCCTCATCCAACGCGTCTCGAATAGTCCGGTCGCTGCCCTTGCCGTCAATCAAACGCACCGACCAGCCCAACTCCTTGGAAGCCGTGAAAAATCCCCGGTAGGCAGCGGTAATGCCGCCGTTGCGAAAATCCTGCGAGATGAAGGTGACGTTCTTGCCTTTTTGCCCCGGCGGCCCATCAATCGGTCCACCCCACTTTTCCATGGACCAGGCATCCATGACCATCATGCAAAGCAAGACCAACCCACACCTGCGGATAAAGCATGTCATATCCGGCAATTTCATCGCGTATCGCTTTCCAGGTGCTTAACGACGGTTCACATGATCAGGCCTTTCCTATTTACCATGACAAATGGCAATGCGCAATAATGGTGCGCTCAAGTGGGGCGCCAAATGTCGGTTTTTGTCCAACTGCCATCGATGGTGCCGCGAGGCCGGTTATTTATAAGACCGCAGGGAAATTTGACAGGGCATCTGTTCGCGATGCGAAAATTTGCATAAGGTCATGAGAATTTCGCCCTATGCAATCCCGATGGGATTGATGCAAATCAAATGCATCGCAAGTATGCGTCCCTACCATGCATGGCAAGCCATCGTTCAAAACCATGGCCTCGGCAATCGCCTCTTTTAACAGAAACCCGCCAAATTCAAGGAACTGCCATGCCAAAATGGTTCAAGGACAATTCACTTTCCATCGGCCATACCCCGCTGATTCGCCTCAACCGAATCGCCGACGGCGCCAAGGTCACGATACTTGCAAAAATCGAGGGCCGTAATCCGGCCTATTCGGTGAAGTGCCGCATCGGCGCCGCCATGATTGCCGATGCCACGCAGCGCGGTTTGCTCGGCCCCGGCAAGGAACTCGTTGAACCCACCAGCGGCAACACCGGCATCGCCCTTGCATTTGTCGCAGCGGCGCGTGGAATTCCCCTGACTTTGACCATGCCCGAAACGATGAGCATAGAGCGGCGCAAACTGTTGCTGGCATATGGCGCAAAACTGGTTTTGACCGAAGGAGCCAAGGGCATGGGCGGCGCCATTGCCAAGGCCGAGGAGATTGCAGCGTCCGCCCCCGACAAGTACGTTTTGCTGCAACAGTTCAAGAATCCGGCCAATCCGGCCATTCACGAAGCCACCACCGGCCCGGAGATCTGGGAAGACACCGACGGAAAAATCGATATCTTTGTCGCCGGTGTCGGTACCGGGGGCACCATCACGGGCGTGACACGCTATTTGAAAAAAACCCGAGGGATCGACCTTCTGTCGGTCGCGGTTGAGCCTGCCGCCAGTCCGGTGCTGACCCAGGCTCTTGCCGGCGAACCGATCAAGCCCGGACCGCACAAGATTCAAGGCATCGGCGCCGGTTTCGTGCCGCAAATCCTAGACTTCAGCCTGATCGACGCAATCGAAACTGTCAGCAATGATGAAGCGATCGACTACGCCCGACGCCTGGCTCGCGAGGAAGGCATCCTGGCCGGCATTTCCTGCGGCGCAGCCGTGGCTGCCGCGGTTCGCATCGCCAAACGGGCCGAGAACGAAGGAAAGACCATGGTCGTGATCCTGCCCGATTCCGGAGAACGATATTTGAGCTCGGTTCTGTTTGACGGCATCTTTGACGCCAGCGGCGCGCCAACTGCCGCATCGTCCTGAACTCGTGACGGAAAGCGGGTTCACCTTTGTTTCGCCAATTTACGGTCGCTGCGCGATTCGATTGCCCGATAACCTTTGCATATTCACATCCCATCTTCTTGCGCACCATTAGTGCACTCGTGCATCGCGCGCACTGCTGCAGTGCACTATGGCATCGGCTACGCGCGATTCTTCATTCAAAATCGGCCTGAATGCCCCTTTTTGCATTGGCACGGCGTTTGCTTAGCATTAAGCCAAACGCAACGAAGCGTTAGCTATAAATAGCAAAAGAATTTGAAAATGCGCTGCCAATGGCGGTAAAGCGCGACAAGGACAACGGCGTCCCCTCGTATCGAAAGTGCGAGCGGACGCCGTTTTTTTATGGTTCGCGCGGTGCCTCATGCACTGCGACTGCAAGGAGAATGAAACATGGATCGTAGCTTCTGGCGCTCTGGCCACACCCCGACCCTGCTGTGCGCATTTCTGTATTTCGATTTCAGCTTCATGGTTTGGTATTTACTTGGGCCATTGCAGGTGCAGATTGCCAAGTCGCTGGAACTGTCGACGCAGTCACGTGGTTTGATGGTGGCAACACCGATTCTCGCCGGCGCCATCTTGCGCGTATTCATGGGCTTGCTGGCCGATCGCATCGGCGCCAAGCGCGCCGGCCTGCTGGCGCAGGTGGTCGTGATCTTCGCCCTGTTCGCCGCCTGGCAGCTCGGCGTGCACAGTTTCGCCGAAGTACTGCTGCTCGGCGTATTCCTCGGCGTTGCCGGCGCATCGTTCTCCGTGGCTTTGCCGCTGGCTTCGCGCTGGTATCCGCCGCAGCACCAGGGCACCGCGATGGGCATCGCCGGTGCCGGCAACTCGGGTACGGTGCTCGCCGCATTGTTTGCGCCGATGATCGCGGTTGCGGTCGGCTGGCAAAACGTGTTCGGCATCGTCTGCATCCCCATGATTCTGGTGCTGATCATCTATGCAAAGGCAGCCAAGGACGCGCCGGGCGACTTCCAGCAAAAGCACCTGGCCGACTACGCCCGCATGCTCGGCAGCGGCGATGCCTGGTGGTTCATGTTCTTCTACATGCTGACCTTCGGCGGCTTCTCCGGCTTTGCCAGCGCCCTGCCCGGTTATTTCCACGATGAGTTCGGCTTCGATCCGAAAACGGCTGGCTGGGCCACGGCTGCATGCGTTTGCGCCGGATCGGTCATGCGTCCGTTGGGCGGCGTGCTGGCCGACCGCATCGGCGGGACCAAGTCGTTGCTGACGGTGTACGCGGCAACCGCGGTGCTGATCGCCATTGCAGGCTTCCGCTTCGGCGGCTCGCTGGTTGCGCTCACACTGTTCATCCTCGCGATGCTTTGCCTCGGTGCAGGCAACGGTGCGGTGTTCCAACTCGTGCCGCAGCGCTTTTCCAAGGAAATCGGCGTCATGACCGGTTTGATCGGCATGGCCGGCGGTGTCGGCGGATTTGCCCTGGCTGCCAGCCTTGGCGCGATCAAGCAGGCCACCGGCGACTATTCGATGGGCCTCTGGCTGTTCGCCGGTCTTGCCGCGCTCGGCTGGGTCAGCCTGAGCGGCGTCAAGGCGCGCTGGCGCAATAGCTGGTCCGTCGCCATGGCGCGTGTTTGAACCGGGGATGACCATGTATACCAAACCTAGACTGGTGGTTGTCGGCAACGGCATGGCAGGCATACGCACGATCGAGGAATTGCTGACGATTGCGCCCGACATGTACGACATCACCGTGTTCGGCAACGAACCGCATCCGAATTACAACCGCATCCTGCTTTCGCCGGTGCTGGCCGGCGAGCAGGCTT
>Ga0209026_1000709_pt1 | contig 19750 bp, 17 predicted proteins | sample AraplaCL_Col_mCL_FD_184262 | JGI IMG/M metagenome (GOLD analysis project Ga0209026, IMG submission 184262) | Arabidopsis root microbial communities from the University of North Carolina, USA - plate scrape CL_Col_mCL (SPAdes) (version 2) | ecosystem: Host-associated > Plants > Roots >... | reverse complement strand
CAGCGGATATCCCTGGAGGCAGCATTAACCTGGACAGCAAGATCTTTAACGTAAAAACCAGCGGTAAGTTCAAGAACGTTAATGATGTGGCCAATACCGTTATTTACAATGCCAACGGCAAGATCATTTACCTGAAGGATGTAGCCGACGTAAGTTACAAAGACGGCATTGCCGATCACATTATCCGCCTGAACGGGCACCGTTGTGTGCTGGTTACGGCAGGGATGAAAGATAATGTCAATATCGCGAGCGTGCAACAGGAGTTTTTACCGGTACTGGATGAATTCGGCAAAACACTGCCCGAGAACATCCGTATGGTTAAAAACTTTGACCAGGCCAATATGGTATCTGAGCGTTTGGGGCATCTGGGATTCGACTTTGGATTGGCGATACTGTTAGTGGTGATTACGCTATTGCCATTAGGCTTCAGAGCATCTCTGATCGTGATGATCTCTATACCGCTTTCACTGGCACTGGGCCTCATTGCTATGAATTTATTGGGGTATTCCTTAAATCAACTCAGTATCGTAGGGCTTGTGGTGGCCCTGGGTCTGCTGGTGGATGACAGTATTGTTGTCGTGGAGAACATTGAGCGGTGGCTCCGCGAGGGGCATTCCCGTATGGATGCTATCCTGAAAGGTACGCAACAGATCGGTGTGGCAGTGGTTGGCTGTACGGCTACATTGGTTATTGCCTTCCTGCCGCTTGCCTTTTTGCCGGATATGCCCGGTGAATTTATGCGCAGCCTGCCGATGGCCGTGATGACCAGTGTATTGGCTTCTATGATCGTGGCCTTAACGCTTGTTCCTTTTTTGGGTAGCAGGATGTTAAAGACACATACACATGGCGAGGGTAACTTCTTTTTAAAGCACCTGCAACGTTTCCTGACCAGGTCTTATGCCCGCGTGATGCCGCTTGCCTTAAAATGGCCTAAAGCCACCATCGGGATCTCATTGGCCTTAAGCGGACTTGCTTTTTTCTTATTTACACAAACCGGGTTTAAGCTTTTTCCGACCTCTGAAAAACCGATGTTCCTGATCAATATCAAACTGCCCCTGCAGGCCGATATTCCCGAAAGCGACCGGGTGACCAGGCTGGTAGAAGGTGAACTGAAGAAACACAAAGAGATCGTTTATTATACCTCTAACGTGGGCAAAGGCAATCCACAGATCTATTATAATGTACACCAGCAGGACGTAAAGCCTGATTTTGCCCAGGTATTCGTACAACTGGACGATGAGGCAAGTCCAAAATCGAAAACAGATCTGATCAAACAACTCAGACAGAAATTTAAAGACTTTCCTTATGCGCGGATCGAAGTAAAAGATCTTGAACAGGGAACACCTATTGAAGCTAATATTGTAGTCAGGGTATTTGGCGAGGATCAGGACACTTTACGGGCGCTTTCCTTTAAAGTGGAGGAGATCCTGAGAAAGAATCCGGGCACGTTTTATGTCAATAACGAGTTGAACACCTATAAAACAGACGTTAAAATAAAAATTGACAAAGAGAAAGCCCGCACCTTGGGCGTGCTTACCAGCGATGTGGACAAAGTGGTCAGGATGGCAGTGGCCGGGTTAACCGTTGGCGACTATATTGATGACCGGGGCGATTCGCGCAGCGTTGTCATCACACTTCCAAGAAACAAGTTCTCAAACCTGGATGCTTTGAAAAACTTGTATGTAAACAACATACAGGGCACCCCGGTACTGGTTGACCAGATCGCCACCATTTCGTTTGAAACATCCCCTACGGCCATCAATCATTTTAACAAATCGCGATTTGCAAAGGTGACTTCCCTGACCAAAGAGCATATTTTGGCCAATGATGTCCTGAAAGAGGTTGTTCCCAAACTGAACAAATTGAAGATGCCGCCAGGCTACTATTATAAATTATCGGGAGAAGCAGAATCGGAAGGCGATGCTTTGGGCGGCAACTTCCTGTCTGTGATCATACTGAGCACATTTCTTTTTGTCGGCGTGCTGCTGTTACAATTTAAAACATTTAAAGGGATCATTATCGTGCTGTCGATCATACCATTAGGCATACTTGGTGGCGTGGTACTGCTACTGATGACAGGCAACCCAATGTCAATGGTATCCATTATTGGTTTTATAGGCCTGTCAGGCATACAGGTTAAAAACTCACTTTTACTGGTTGATTTTACCAATCAGCTACGTCTGGAAGGACACAGCATTGATGAGGCCATCAATTTGGCCGGCGAAACCCGTTTTCTTCCGGTAGTATTGACTTCGATCACCGCCATTTTCGGCTTACTTCCGATTGCGCTGAATCCTAATCCTTTGATAGCCCCATTGGCTATTGTATTAATTGGAGGACTGATCAGTTCTACCATACTATCGAGGATCGTAACGCCGGTGATGTATAAATTGATTCCGCCACATTTGGAAAGCGACAAAAACAATTGACTGAAACGAAAAAAATATCAAGACGAGAACTAATAAAACAAGGAGGGCTTGTTTTATTAGTTTAGCATTACCTTTTCCATTAACAGCATTTTTAAATTTTAACAAAATGACAGATAACAAAAATTTTGACGTAATCATAATTGGCGGAAGCTATGCAGGACTTTCGGCAGCAATGGCTTTGGGACGAGCTTTAAGAAATGTTTTAATTATCGACAGCGGTTTGCCCTGCAACCGGCAAACACCCCATTCACATAACTTTCTTACACAAGACGGAGAAAAACCAAGCGTTATTGGAAAAAAGGCAAAAGCACAGGTGTTGAAATACGACACTGTAAAATTCGTAACTGACCTTGCCGTTAATGCAACGAAAACCGACAATGGCTTTGAGGTTTCAACTCAATCAGGAAAAATATTTTCGGCCAGGAAACTTGTTTTTGCAACAGGATTAAAAGATAAAATGCTAAGCATTCAGGGGTTTTCTGAATGTTGGGGAATTACGGTACTTCATTGTCCCTATTGCCACGGATATGAAGTAAAGAATCAAAAAACAGGGATTTTCGCAAATGGATATGGTGCTTTTCATTTGGCGCGACTCATTCGTAACTGGACAAAGGATTTAACCATATTTACCAATGGGAAATCGGAATTGACACAAGAGCAAACCGATGAAATCAAAAGACACAATATCTCCATAGTTGAGAAGGAGATTGCCTCGTTGAAACATAAAGACGGAGTAGTTGAAGAAATAATTTTTTCGGACAGTTCAACTTTTAAATTAGATGTCATTTATTCCAGACCTCCTTTTGAACAACATTGTAAAATCCCCGAATTATTGGGCTGTGAATTGACAGAACAGGGACTTATCAAAGTAGATACATTTCAGAAAACGACAGTAGATAATATATTCGCTTGTGGAGACAGTACCAATCCTCTTCGTGCTGTATCATATGCTGTATCGACAGGGAATAATACAGGAGTATTCTTAAATAACGCTATGGCGGAAGAAGAATTTTTAAAATCATAATGAAAACTGCATTTAACATGCGGTTTGGCGTTATAGCTGCTGACCCAACATCTATTAGCGCAGGAACGCCCTCACGACAACTACAATATAGTAATTGGGTAGCACTAAGTAATCCACCTTGAAAAATAAAGAAGAGACTAAGCTCTTCGAACACAGGAGCCTCTAAAGGTCATTGGCGAAGTTGCGGACTGGCAAAGACGGATGCCTGAACAGATACAGCAATGGCTCACGAATTTGCCTCCGATAAAGAGTATATTATCAATTAAGGTCATTTATGTTTCATCGCAACTGACCTGACAGACCTTATCTCCTCACTTTCAATAGACCTGCATTAATGGCAACCACCACCGTGCTCACGGTCATTAACACAGCTCCAATTGCCGGACTCAACAGAATACCCTGGTTGTACAGTACGCCTGCAGCAAGCGGCAGGGTTACCACGTTATAACCGGTTGCCCAGGCCAGGTTCTGGATCATTTTCCGGTAAGTGGCTTTACCAAATAGGATCAGGTTCACAATGTCTTGAGGATTGCTGTTCACCAAAACAATCCCGGCGGTTTCAGCAGCAATATCGCTGCCCGATCCTACCGCGATGCCAATATCGGCCTGGGCTAAAGCCGGGGCATCATTTACCCCGTCACCGGTCATGGCAACAAATTCGCCCTTTTGCTGAAGTTGTTTGATCTTCTCCAGCTTTTCATGGGGCAGCACTTCCGCAAAAAAACCGTCCATTTTCAGTTGCTTACTGACACTTTCAGCCACCTGCTTATTGTCGCCGGTGAGCAGGATTGACTGAATATTATTATCGTGCAAGGTGGCTATTGCATCTGCCGATTCCGGCCTGATCGCATCAGCCAGGGCCACAAAACCGGCCAGCTGATCATTGATCAACACAAATACCACCGTCTCATTACCAGCCGCGCTGTAATCCGGAGGCAGCTGTAAATGGTTTTCTTTAAGATATCCGGGACTAACGATCTTAACCTGTTTTCCATCTACTACTCCTTCTACACCTTTACCGATGATTGCCTTGAAATCTCCCACTTTAGGTAAGGTCAGGTTTCGTTTTTTTACTTCACTTATAATACCGGTTGCAATAGGGTGTTCAGAATTAGCCTCCAGGGCTCCGGCTAAACGAATGAGTTCATCTTCATTGGGAGCCTGTTTATCTATAGTAACCACCCGCGACACTTCAAACTTTCCTTTGGTCAAAGTTCCGGTCTTGTCAAATACCACGGAGGTGATCTTGCGGGAATTTTCAAAAGCAGTCCGGTTTTTGATCAGCAGGCCATGCTGTGCCGATAAAGCAGTTGATCTGGCCACTACCAGCGGTACAGCCAAGCCAAGCGCATGGGGACAGCAGATCACGATGACGGTAACCATCCGCTCCATGGCAAAGGCAATATCGCGACCCAAACTTATCCAAACAACAAATGTGGTGACACCAGCGAGCAGGGCGATGATCGTCAGCCACCGGGCGGCTTTATCAGCCAATAGCTGGGTATTGGATTTAGCCTCCTGCGCGCTTCGTACCAAATCAACCACCTTAAAGAGATAGGAATCCTTGCCGCTATGGGTAACCCGGACCTTTAATGAGCCGTTGCCATTCACCGAACCGGCGATCACTTTTTGTCCCTTTGTTTTTTGAACGGGCTTAGATTCGCCCGTCAGCATTGATTCATTAAGGTAGCTCTCACCTTCTTCGACCAAGCCGTCTGCCGCAATTTTTTCACCGGGTTTGATCAGGATAATGTCTCCTTCTTTCAATGTTTCTGTTTGTACATCCGCCGTACCATCTTCTTTGATCAGGTGAGCGGTAGAGGGCATCAGTTGAACAAGCAGTTCCAGTTCGCGCGAAGCTCCCGCCACCGACTTCATTTCGATCCAGTGCCCAAGCAACATGATCAAAATGAGCGTAGCCAGTTCCCAGAAGAAATCCATGCCTTTCAACCCAAATACCGTTGCAGTGCTATAGCCATACGCCACTGTTATGGCGAACCCGATCAGCGTCATCATACCCGGATTTTTCGCTTTCAATTCCGAATGCCAGCCGGTCAAAAAAGGCCAGCCCCCATAAACAAATACTGCGGTCGACAACAAAAAAAGAACATACTGACTGCCAGGGAAACTGATTGGCAGATGCAACCATTGCTGGATCATTTGCGATAAAAGCAAGATCGGTACCGTTAATACCATTACCACATAAAAACGCTTCCGGAAATCAGCGATCATGGCATTGTGGTCATGGCCGCCATGTTCTATATGCTGGTGGCCGTTGTTGTGATCGGTTATATGATGCTGATGTTCCATAGTATTTGGTTTTAATAGGTCAAAGTTAAGCCAGCCCCAAGTCCCATATCACTGTCGTAATGGCTGGATATGGAAAATGTTTTATTCACGATGTAGCGTAATCCGCCTGTATATTCTTTATCAGTATTGGCCATGAGCGTCATCCGCAACCTGCTGCTTAACGGTATATCTTCCCGCCCAAGCTGAAATCTGAACTTGCCGTTACCGTCAACCCGCGCATCCGCTACAAACAACATCGGCAGCGTATAAGCGATACCGGCTACGGCCGTATGCCGGTTATTCTTATTGCTGATTTGGCCAAACATGTTTTTCTCTACTTCATCTGTCCGTTTGTAGTGATAGTCAAAGCCCGCATATCCATAAAGCCACTGCATACGGCCGAAGTAACGCCCGAACATGGTCTCGCTCTCATAGCCTTTGGCGTCATTAATGCCCAGGTGCCACATCGTCGAAAACTTCCAGCGGGTGTTGGCCAATGCTGCATTACCGTCGCTGCCATTACTTTCCAATCCTAATTTTGCGGAAGCGTAAAACCGGCGGTCATCGGCAGCGACCTTTTTAAAACCGGCTACCGGGTCGGGTACTTCCGGATTCGGCGGTGAATTCTCATAGCTGAAGATGCGGCCCATGCCGCTCATCATATGATATAAGATATGGCAGTGAAAGAACCAATCGCCGCTCTCCGTTGCTCTGAACTCGATGGTATCCCGCTCCATGGGCATAATATCGAGGGTGTTCTTAAGCGGGGCATAGTCGCCCTGTCCGTTCAGTACCCGGAAGTAATGGCCATGCAGGTGCATTGGGTGCCGCATCATGGTATTGTTGTACAAAATGATCCTGACGTTTTCACCCTGTTTGATAAGAATCTTATCAGACTCAGAAACTGTTTTGTTATTGATCGACCATACGTAACGGTTCATATTACCGGTCAATTCAAAGTTGACCGTTTTAGTGGGGCCCTTGGGTAAAGTGGTCACATGAGTAGCCTTGAGCATGTTATAATTTAAGGTAACGATGTCGCCCGTGCCTGTTCCCATATCCATGCCATCCATGTGCTGCATAGGTTTGGAAGTATTCTTTTCCATGTTTGCGGCTTCGCCGGATGTTTCGGGATACATGACGGTATTCATGTCCATGGCCTGGTTGGTCATCATCATACCTTTTATCTCCTTCATATTTCCGTGCATATCCATCATGTTGTTCATCATCTGCATGCCTTCAAAATATTTTAAACGCCCCATCCTTTTAGCCGGGTGCTTAGTTCCGTTTCCTAACCAAAGCGAGGTATACTTCGTCCGGTCCTCTGGTGTGGCCAGAAATTCATAGCTGCCATCAGCCGGGATGGTTACCATCACATCATAAGTTTCGGCCACGCCAACGATCATCCGGTCTACGTCTACTGGTTGTACGTCTTCGCCATCATTGGCCACCACCTGTATTTTACCACCGGCCCATTTAAGCCAGAAATAGGTAGACGAACTGCCGTTAACTATTCGTAACCGTACCTTTTCGCCTGATTTGAACTGCGGAGCCTGTGCTTCAACCTGGCCGTTGCTGAGAAATCGGTCGTAATAAACGTCACTCACATCCATGGCATTCATGCGCTTCCATTCGTTGGTCAGCTTCGTTTTCAGATGCCCGGTTTTCAAAGCAGCAAGATAATCTTGGGTACTGCCTTTCCTAATGGCATACCAGTCGGTAGCATTATGCAAGCGGCGCTGAACCTGCTCCGGGTTCTCATCCGTCCAGTCGCTCAACAATAAAGTATACTCTTTCATTGGCTGGGGCTTACGCTCGTGGATAATAAAAGCGCCGTATAGCCCGCTTTGTTCCTGTGTCATGGTATGCGAGTGATACCAATACGTGCCGTGCTGAACGAGCGGAAATTTAAACAGGTGGGTTTGCCCGGCAAGAATAGGCGTAGTAGTGAGATACGACACCCCATCATAGCGGTTAGGCAGTATCAGTCCGTGCCAATGGATGGAGGTTTCCATCATCATTTCATTATGTATATATATTTCAGCCGTATCACCCTCGGTAAACTCCAGTGTCGGCGCGGGTATGCTGCCGTTGATGGCTATGGCCGATGTTTGCTTGCCAGTATAATTTACCGCGGTATCATTAATGTATAGGTGATAGATGTCCCGCTTGCCGATCCTGGTATGCAGCGGAAGATGCTGGCTTTTGCCCATCACCATCGTATGGTGCTGGGCAAAGGTTGCCTCAAAAAGCAAAAAAAGAACAATAAATAAAATTAACTTTTTCATGGTATAAAACAGGCCGAAGCTTGCGCTCCGGCCTTTTAATTTATTTGGCTGCGGGTAAAGTTTCTTTGACCTCGCCGCAGGTTAACATTTGATTACCGTAATAAGGGTTTTTGATGGCTGTCGATTCGCTCAACCAATAGAGTTTTTTCATCGGGCAATAGTCACGGTAAACTGGTGCGCTATTAAACTTACCGGCTTTTACCAACGCGTAGAGGTTCTCCGACAGGTTCGCAAAATGTTCGCGCTGATGGGCGATATCGTTGCTCTCGCCAATATGGCGGGCATCAAACAATAATTTATCTTTTTGAGCCTCGGTCAATTGATCGGCAGTAACGGCGTTTACCGTGTTTTGAAATTCTTTTGCTTTGGCATTTGTAATGGCCGCATTGCCACTGATCAGGGCGTTCTTTACCCCGTAATAGGCAGTCAATATCGCATCTTTGGATGAATTGGTTTGTGCTTTTACCTCGGTAAAGGACAATAGCGCCACAAAGGCACATATCAGAATTTGAAGCTTTTTCATGTTCTTAAATTTAAAAAATGAATATTAATTTCCTGTGAGCAGGAAATATTGAATCGAAGAAGTTTGCTAGGAATAGACGATCCAAAGGATCATCAGTTTCTTCAGGATCGAAGAAATTTAAAAGGATCAGATACGAAAAACGCAGTTACGCAAAAATACAGGGACAGCCGGGACGGATGGCGGTGCCTGACTTACCGGGTACTGCACCATTAGCGGTGCAGCAGGATAAGGCAGTGACCCGAAGAAAAGAACGGACGGTAACACAACCTCGTTGGTGCCCAGAGTAAGCTGGCTATAAGTTACCGAACCGCTTTTATCTGATTTGAGCTGCTGGTGCTTGTCTGTACAGCACTTTTTAGTCGATTTTGCTTTAAGGTCCATACCGCAGGTACGGCATTTTTCGGTATGACTATGCCATAGCGATACCTTGACCAGCCTGCCCATGCAGTACTGATAATGCAGTGTTGCCCCGGAAGAAACACACAGGTACAGAACAGCTAAAAAGGTTATGAACAGCTTTTTGATCACGGTACAAATATCATCAATATAACGGAAAGCGATTTATATAATTTTCTAAAGTGTTTACAAAATAACCAGATTATGGAGGCCCGATAATGATGCAGATCATTTCAATAACTGACGATGATCAACATTATTGTTTATCTGCCTGCTTTACTTTGACTTAAAAAACAATCATGAAAAAAGCGATCCGTTTATTATGTGCCATAACCACCCTGATCATAGCTGGTTTTGCACCTGTGTCTGCGCAAACCGAGCCAAAACCGGTGCCAGCAAATGAAATTCACATCAACAAAAAAGGCGAGATACACGATCACGGCGGTACCTTACTGGGTTATATCAGTAAGGACGATATCGTAAGGGATGCCAAGGGCAATAAAGTCTATTTTATAGACCGTGACGGCAACGTGATCGACGCTAAGGGCAACAAATTAGGAAAAGCAGCGAAGAACGGCTTTTATTTCAACAACGAAGGACAACAGGTTTTGAAAGTAAAAGATAAAGACGCTGAAGAGTGTGAGATACTAGATCCTGCCGGGCACAATTTGGGCACCACGCACAAGAATTACAAGTTGCATGCCTGTGCCGCGCATTGTTTATTCCTAAAAAAGCAAGCCAATGCCTATCCGGTACATTAAAATTAAACGCGACTTATTTTATAAAAATCGGGTGTAATTGTATAAACGCTTTTGAGATTAAATAGCGACCTTTAGGTTTGCTATATGACAGAACTATTCATTAAAAATATGGTATGCGACCGCTGTAAAATGGTGGTTGAACAGGAACTAAAAAGACATGGGCACCAGGTGGACGACGTTCATCTGGGCCTCGTGCATTTGCGTAATGATATCGATAAACAACAACGCCTGGACTTGGCTGAAGGATTAAGCAAACTGGGCTTTGAACTGTTGGATGACGCCAAGTCAAAAACTGTCGAGCAGATTAAAAACAGCATCATTCAAAAAATACACCATAGCGACTATCTGGACATCAAAGTGAACTGGTCAGCCTTGCTTGCGGATGAATTGCACCAGGATTACAAGCACTTGAGCGGCTTATTTTCGGCAGTGGAGGGTATCACCCTGGAACAATATATCATTCAGCAGAAGATTGAGCGGGTTAAGGAACTGCTTTTTTACGACGAACTGAATTTGAGCGAGATCTCTTATAAATTGGGGTATAGCAGCGTTGCCCATCTTTCCGCACAATTTAAAAAGGTGACCGGGCAAACTCCCTCGCAGTTTAAAGCAGCAAGATCGGCCGGTAACGCACGGCGCTCCCTGGACGCTATCTGAAAAAGATATAAATCACTTAGCCAATTCTGTAAAGTTCAAAGGGTTTGCACTTTAGATCTTTGTTTAAATAAAGATCTGAACGATAACAACCACAACAACCCATACTCAAAAGAAATCATTTCCCGTTACCGGCATGACCTGCGCTGGCTGCGCAATTAGTGTGGAATCGATACTTAAATCCGAGCCCGGCGTTAACGATGCTGGTGTTAACTTCGCTAACAGCACCGCCTGGGCCATCTATGATGACACACTAACTAATCCTAAGAGCCTAAAAAAGGCGGTACAGGCGGTAGGCTATGATCTGATTGTAGATGCCGAAGATCCTGCCAAAGCACAGGAAGAAGCACAGCACAATAAATACCTGGAGGTAAAAGCACGAACTTTATGGTCTTCTATATTTGCCCTTCCCGTTTTCCTCATCGGCATGTTTTTAATGGATATTCCCCATGCCGAATGGATATCCCTGTTCCTGACTATACCTGTAGTATTTTGGTTTGGCAGGAACTTTTTTATCGGTGCATGGAAACAAGCACGCCATGGGAAAGCGAATATGGACACGCTCGTTGCGCTCAGCACGGGTATCGCTTTTATTTTCAGCGCCTTTAATACCATCGATCCTGATTTCTGGCACCGTCGGGGCATTCATCCTCACATTTATTTTGAAGCGGCAGCTGTCGTTATCGCCTTTATCTCCCTGGGTAAATTGTTGGAGGAAAAGGCAAAGTCCAATACGTCAACGGCCATTAAAAAGCTGATGGGCCTTCAGCCAAAAACAGTACGCGTGATCGTAAACGGTACCGAGCAGGAAATGCCCATCGAGTCCGTCGTACCTGGTAATGTTATCATTGTTCGACCAGGAGAAAAGATAGCTGTAGATGGTATAGTCAGCTCGGGCAGTTCTTTTGTGGACGAAAGCATGATCACCGGTGAACCGGTGCCGGTGGAAAAAACGGCTGGAGAAAATGTATTTGCAGGCACGATCAATCAGAAGGGAAGTTTTCAGTTTGAAGCGGAAAAGATCGGCAGCGATACATTTCTCGCTCATATCATTAAAATGGTGCAGGAAGCACAGGGTAGTAAAGCGCCGGTGCAGAAGTTAGTTGACAAGATCGCCGGCATATTCGTTCCCGTCGTCCTGGCGATTTCCGTATTGACCTTTATTATTTGGATGCTAATTGGTGGCGATAATGCATTTACCCAGGCATTGCTTACTTCTATAACTGTTCTGGTGATTGCTTGTCCCTGCGCCCTCGGCCTGGCAACGCCAACGGCTATTATGGTAGGTGTGGGTAAAGGTGCAGAGCACCACATTTTAATAAAAGATGCAGAGAGCCTGGAGCTGGGATATAAGGTAAACGCCATTGTTCTGGATAAGACAGGAACTATAACCGAAGGTAAGCCTCGGGTTACAGATATTCGTTGGTTAGACGGGCTGGATAATGATCCATTGTTAAGGCAAATCCTTTACAAACTTGAATTACTCTCTGAACATCCTTTAGCGGAAGCGGTAGTATCGGCAATGGAATACAATGCTACAGATAACTTCGCCTTAAAGAACTTTGAAAGTTTGACAGGAAGGGGTGTTAAAGCGGAATATTCGGGCCGCCGGTACCTGGTTGGCAATAGTCAATTGATGGTTGAGAATTCAATTTCAATTGAGCCATCGTTAAAACTACGAGCAGGTGAATTACAGGCATCCGCCAAAACGGTGGTATACTTTAGTGATGACCATCATTGCCTGGCCATTATAGCTATAGCTGACAATGTAAAAAGCAATTCGAAAAGTGCCATCCAGCAATTGCAGCAAAATGGTGTGGAGGTGTTTATGCTGACGGGAGATAATGTGCAGACGGCTGCGGCGATCGCCAGCGAGGTCGGCATTGAAAATTATAAAGCCGAAGTAATGCCGCATGATAAAGCGGAATTTGTAAAAGCCTTGCAGGCAAAAGGTAAAATAGTGGCCATGGTCGGCGATGGGATCAATGACAGTGAAGCACTCGCCAAGGCGGATGTCAGTATCGCTATGGGGAAAGGCTCAGACATCGCCATGGAAGTTGCCAAAATTACGCTCATCACATCCGATCTGCAGTCGATACCAAAGGCGCTCTTACTTTCTAAAAAGACGGTCAGCACGATAAGGCAAAACCTTTTTTGGGCATTCATCTATAATGTGATCGGGATACCATTGGCCGCAGGGATATTGTACCCTTACAACGGCTTTTTATTAAATCCCATGATCGCCGGTGCAGCGATGGCTTTGAGTTCAGTATCAGTGGTAAGCAACAGCCTGCGTTTAAAAGCAGTCAAATTTTAGAGTGCGATTATTTTATAACAAATCGCGCTTATCTTGTAAATCTAAAAGCCTGATCGCAGCTAATTTTGAAAATAAATTATACAAAATGGAAACTCTAAAATTTAAAACGAATATCAATTGTGGCGGCTGTATAGCGAAAGTAACGCCGGTATTAAATGCAACTGCAGGAAAAGGGAACTGGCAGGTGGATACTAATATTCCTGAAAAAATATTGTCCGTTAATGCTGAGACACCATCTGATCTAATTATTGAAAAGGTTAGATCAGCCGGTTTTAAAATAGAAATACTTGATAAATAATAAGGGAAAGGTGAGGTGGTTTTATGACCTCAAAAGTATGGATATCGAACGTTAAAAAGCATTTCCTCCCTTTTCGCTGCATAGAGTTATCAAAGAAATAAAAGTCATAGTTATGATATCCACAGTGAGGTAACAGGATTAAATTTTCTAAGACATTTAAAAATAGCTAACATTAAGGCCTTCAGTGATTGAGAAATATTGAAACTATTTAAGTCTTGGGGCGTTTTTGCTCTTTATATAGGGGGGCAATAGCGATATGGAAAATGGATACTATAAATTATGTTTGTATGTTGCCGGCGATACACAAAAATCGATGAGGGCGATCTCTAATCTTAAAAGATACTGCGAGGAGCACTTGCAAGGTCAATATACAATTGAGGTTATTGATCTGCTGAAAAACCCTCAATTGGCGGAAGGCGAACAAATTATCGCTACACCAACACTCATAAAAAAGCTGCCTGTCCCCGTCCGAATATTGGTAGGCGATTTGTCCCAAGAGAATCGATTTTTGGTAGGCCTGAACTTGCTGCCCTTATAGTAAGTTAAATCAAGTTATTGAAATATACCTTCAAACAAATACCAAAAGGTATCCTGGCAATGCCCCTCCGAGCGTTGCCGATGCTGTGCCGCTCGCGCCGTTCATTGACGTTACTAAACCTTAGAAAATTCTATTGCCGGAACACATATGTTTAGCTAAGAAGCTAGATATTTATGAGATTTAGAACACATCCAATATAAGCTGGGGCTATTTTAAACAACAACATTATCACTTTCTGCGAGGATAAAGGGCTTCGAACACTATAGTGTGAAGGAGCCACATTTTGTGCCCCCTTGCCGGAATAGCAAATCTAATTCAATTTATCTCTTCAGGTAATATTAAATTATATCTTCATTTTAGCATTCTTCCTTGGCTTTTTTGCAGGCGCATCCTCCGCAGTCTGCGCTTGCTTTTGCTCTTTTTTGTTATCATTCTGCTTGGTGGGACTGATGAACACTTTTTATTATCTTATGCCCATGAAACTTTTGCTTACGTCCAGCGGCATATCCAATCCAAGTATCCAAAGCGCCCTTACAAGCTTGTTGGGCAAACCCATCGAAGAAAGCAACGCCCTTTTTGTCCCTACCGGCATGCACCCGTTTTCGGGTGGGCCGCAATATATCTGGAAAGCCATGACCAGTGAGCTTGGTTCAGCCATGTGCAAGTTAGGCTGGAAATCATTAGGCATACTGGAATTAACCATGCTGCCGGCGATCCAAAAAGAGGTTTGGGTCAAGGCCATCGAGGAGACAGATGCGCTTCTGGTATGGGGCGGTGACCCGCTATTTCTGAGCTACTGGCTAAAAGCATCCGGCCTCGCCGAAGTTTTAAGATCGCTGGATCATTTGGTCTACGTAGGAGTTAGTGCGGGAGGTATTGCTACCAGCACCCTGTTTGGCGAAGCTTACGGTACCCTGCCCAATACCATCGCTCAACCGCTAACGACACAAACCCTGCAATTCGACACGTTTGAAAGCCCCTTTATCACGGCCGAAGGAGCAGGTTTTGTAGACTTCACGATCATCCCGCACTACAACAATGAAAAGCATCGCGACGCCTGCGGTGTCAACGCCGCCACCTGGGCAGCTATGCTGCCGGTCCCGGTTTATGCGATCGGCGAGCAAACCGCTATTAAGGTCGTAGACCACACCATCGAAATTATCTCTGAAGGTGAGTGGAAAGTATTTAATCAGGCTACATAACTATTTGTAGGCCTGTCTGGGATCTTTGGTGGGGCGTTCGGGGTCAACGGACCACCGTTGGCAATATACGGTAATGCGCGAAACTGGGATGCAAAAACCTTCCGGGCGGCTTTGCAGGGCTATTTTTTGCCAGCCAGCCTGTTAGGGCTGGTCCGTTATTTTTGGAAGGGACTTGTTAGCCACGAAGTGTTAAGCGACTTTTTGATCCCGCTTCCGGCGGTGCTGCCTGCAATATTCCTGGGTCGATGGATGAACCACCGACTGGAAGGGCGTAACTTTCGCCGGTATGTTTATTGGGGCTTGCTCCTTATAGGTTTGATATTGCTTATTGCATAGAATGGATTCGGCGCGGTTGCCATTTGTATCGATAAACCGCGCTATAAATTGGTGCAAATACTGCACATTAGAGTCCACCAAAATTCTTTGCCAAGTTAGCAAGAAGCCGCATATCATCTAAAAAATGGTGCGAAAGCTGCACATTTTGAAGCACAAAATGTCAGTTTTGCTAAAATAACAGCTTTGCAAGCAACTGATTTACAAGGCTTTTTTTTAGTAGTCTTTCTCAATCCTTCCGAATACACCATTTTCCGACGGCGATATTGCGTTTGGCCATTTTATATCCGGAAGTATTGATGGAATAGTGCTAAGCGCTTTCTTATTTGATTAAAGTGGCCTTGGGCCGATGCAGGGTTAGTTGCCCGATTAAGCTGGGCAACTTCTTCCATCAGTGGTTTCAGCCATTGATGCAGCGCCAGGTGATCAGGTCCCTTCATCCGGCATTCTTTGATCATTTGATCAATACCTGCCTGTAACATAGCACCCTTCTGGTGCAGATCAGCTAACGTATAGCCGTTGATTTTTTTGGCGACCTGTCGGAGATGGGCAATATTATTACCGGTAGCCTGGTCGATCTTCCACTTAGTGCCATTATTCAGCACTAATTCCTCGGAAGCTTTTTCCTGCTGAGAGCGGCTCGTTGCATGAAGTGTAGAAAAAGCGAAGGCAAACACAATAAAAGCGATCATTTTTTTCATTATAAGTCTTTCTTTTTAAATATTTTAAGTGCAAAAAACAACGGTATAATGATCCAGAACATTTGCATCAAAAGAGAAAATACGATCCCAATGCCGCTCCCAAAAAACTGCTGATACAGCGCCCCGGTATAGCCCATTAGTGCGGAAATATCGAGTTGCAACAGGATCAGGATGCGTGCAAGATCTATGGGATTTAATGCCGTCAAAACGATCATCGCCTTTTCCAGGGGATAATCCGCAAAAAGGGTCAGGAATAATAGAACGAGCCCGTCAAATATGATCGAGAAATAGAACCAGAGCATTAAAGCCAACCCAATGCCCTTGGCCTTGTCGCGGGTAATGGTCGATGTCAGGAAAGCTAGTGAAATAAAGCTTAATGTCAGCAGGCAGCCCGAGATCATGAGTGTGATGCCGGTTGCGGAAAAAGCGAACAGGCAAACGGGAATACATACACCAACAAAAAAGGCAAGCAAGATCGAACTGCTGATCCCGATGAATTTCCCCAGCAAAATGTTGCGCCTGCTGATCGGCTGCGATACCAGCATTTCAGTAAATTCCGCAGCATTAAAATAATATGTTGTCGCATAAACAATACTGACTAGTGGGACGATGATCAGGATAACCGTCGTGATGCTCACCAGACCCTTGGTCACATCCGCATCCGAAAGAAAAATGGTCAGGCTGATCGCCAGTAATAAAAGCGTATAGGCCAGCAGTACTTTGCTGCGTATGATATCGAGAATGATATATTTCGCGATCTTTAGCATGATGGTGAACTTAATATTTGTGTTAAAGCCCTGCTTAGTTTCTGCTCGCCGGTTTCTTGTTTCAGCTCCGTTAAGGTCTTATAAAATTTGATCTGGCCTTCAAAAAGGTAAAGGATATGATCGGATATTTCGTCGGCTTCGCTCAAGATATGGGAGGTTACCAGGATTAACTTGCCTTTAACCTTTTCCTGCAATATTTTTTCTTTCAGCACGTCAGCCGCAAGCGGGTCAAGGCCCGCAGAAGGTTCATCCAGGATCAACACATCAGGATTAAACATAAATGCCAGTGCGGCGCTCACTTTTTGTAAGGTGCCGCCCGATAAAGTACGCATGGTTTTTTGATACATGCTTTCCAATTGGTAGGCTTTGAGCAGTTCTGTGTCAATCGCGTCCTGTTGCCGGATATCCATGACCATTTTAAAAAGCTGGCCGATCTTCATGTTATCGGGGTAATGCCCTATTTGAGGCATATAACCAATGTTCCTTTTATAGTCAAAGGTGCCCAGAATAGATCTGCCTTGAAACAAGATCTCTCCGCCATCGGGGATAACCATCCCGAGGATGGATTTAATCAGTGTGGTTTTTCCTGAAGCATTCGGTCCGAGGATGGACACCACTCCGCCGCTTGCAAAATCGCAGCTGACATTTTTGAGGACTTCCAGCCGCCCAAATGATTTTTTAAGTCTTTTGACCGCTATTATCTTTTCCATGGTTTCATTCTTGGTTTCTCATCTTTAACAGATTCGGGCGTAATGGATGGAATTGCACGTTCCACTTTGTCAATCAGGTTGACGATAAAACTTCGCATCAGCATAACACTTTGCGGGTTCTGTTCGATGATCTGAGCGTACAGGCTGATCGGGCGATAAGGAACATCACCACTACCATCCTTGTTCAGGTCATAGCCTTCGTATTTGTCCCAGTAGTTGTCGTTGAAATAAATCTCTTTTAAAGTACCGTTGGTCGTAACATCAAAAGAGTTTCCTTTATAGTTGTTTTGAGTAAAATGGTCTTTATTGCAGCTTGCCAGTACCCGCGTTGCCCAGCCATTAGAAACAAAATCGTTATGCGTTACCGTGATGCGGTCAGAATTTTCCATGTAAATGCCGGTCGTATTCCGGATAAAATGATTATCTTCTATCCTCGCATCGGTGATCTCTTTGAGCAATACGCCATAGATGGAACTCCCCCAGTTCTCGATAAATGTGTTATCCAACATGGCAATGCGCCGCGTATACATCACGGAAACACCCGATCCATTGTTTTTAAAAGTGTTGTGACGATAGGTGTCATCATCCGAGAACATAAAATGCAGGCCGTAACGGATATTCTTTTCACTGAAATTATTTTCGATCAGGCATTTTTTAGCAAACTCGAAATAGATGCCGTCCCGGTGACGGGTCACGTAATTTCCACGGAGCAATATTTCTTTGCATTTCCATAAATGGATGCCATTCCCTGAGTTCTCGATGTTATTGGAGCCGGTGATATGATTATGCAGCACTTGGATGTGTTTACAGTTGGACAAATAGATGCCGAAAAAATTATTGACGAGCGTATTGTTGCTGAGGGTTACAAATTCCGCATTACTTAACCTTATCCCTGCAAAATCACGCATGGAACCTGTTTGAGAGTTTTTGATAATAAACCCATCCAGCTTCACATGGCCGGAGGTGATCGTCAATACTTCTTCCTGGAAACGGGCATCCAGGGTCGGCTGGTTTTGGCCTAAAATGGTTACTTCTTTGTTAACTATCGTATTCAGAGAAATGTAAGTTCCTTTTTCCACGCGTATCGTATCGCCATTTTTTGCAAGAGCAATCGCCTGTTTGAGCGTGGCCACTTTTGTTCCGGCGACTACGATGATCGTGTGTGCGCGTGCCGAACACAGCATCACAAGCAGTAAAACTATTATAACGCTCAACGACCTCATTATTGGGTTTTACTTAATAACAATGGCCAGTCAAATACCTCTGCCGACCTGTCCTTTTTTGCGGATTCTGCAGCATGTCTTGACTGAAAAGCAGCCAGGTTACCACCCATCGGTGAGGACAGCGAGCGATCCTTGAGGAAGAAAGCTTTCCGGGCATCTGTAAATTGCCCCGGTCTACTAAAGTCGTTGACTAAAAAGACGCTCTTCACATCGGCGGCAACGGCCGGATTTTCCTTTAAAAAACCGGCCATGCATTCGGCTGCGTCGAACTTGAATACCTTTCCTTTGGCGGTGATCAGTTCAGCAGAAAAACGCTTATCCATAATCGTCATTTTACAATGCGCGCAGCCGTCCTTACCATACTGAATAGCTTCGGGGCCATGGCTGCAAGCCGTCAAGAGACCGCAAAGGAACAGGGTGATGATGTTTAACCTCTTCATTTAGTCTTATTTGGAGAAATTCGTGGTTTATAAAAAAGTGCGGCGGCGGCCAGCACTCCGCCTAACCCTACTACCATACCGCCCGTATCAGGTAATGAACCGGCAGTGAAATTGAGCAGTTGTTTGTAGCCAAAAAGTGGCGGCTGGTAATTCATGCCTTCTACTTTGATGGCGGCATGTGGATTTAGGTTGTGTCCATAGCTATATTCCCACATATAAAAGTCGCTAAAGCCAACAATAGCGAACAGGCATAAGCCAATGAACCAAGTCCATAAAAGTTTCCGGCTTTTGGCGATGCCTGCGGCAATACCGATGAGCGTCAGCGCACCAAATACATAGGGAAGTATCTTAAATTCTTTGAAATCATCAACCGATATAAACTTCATGCCGATATAATGGTTCAGACCGTTGATCTGTTCGATGCTACCAGACAATCCGTTCAGCCAAATTTTCATTTCCAGGCCTTCAGGATATTGGGGGGCATCCAGCAAAATATGCCATAGAGGAAGAAAATAGGCACTCAGCATCAGCAGACAGCTGATGAAGATCAACACTCTTGTATGGGTTTTCATGATCTGAGGATTAACAAAGTGTATAGTGTTTTCCAACACTATACACTTTGATCTGTAATTATTGGGTTACCGGGTTTTCACCGATAGAGAACTTAATGGGCACATTGGAGCCTGCGGAAGATACCCGGAAGTAGCCCTGCATTTCCTGGTGAAGTGCTGAACAAAAGTCAGTACAATAGAAGGGAACAATACCAGCTAACCCAGGAACCCATTTTAGGGTACAGGTTTCACCCGGCATGATCAATAGTTCTGCATTATTCGCACCTTTGATCGCGAAACCGTGCG
>Ga0209026_1000705_pt1 | contig 19866 bp, 15 predicted proteins | sample AraplaCL_Col_mCL_FD_184262 | JGI IMG/M metagenome (GOLD analysis project Ga0209026, IMG submission 184262) | Arabidopsis root microbial communities from the University of North Carolina, USA - plate scrape CL_Col_mCL (SPAdes) (version 2) | ecosystem: Host-associated > Plants > Roots >... | reverse complement strand
GGTGCGGTCCGGGGGAGCCAGAGTGACCGATTTCCTGGTGCGACGGATCGCGCGACAGCCGCGTAGCGCGGTGGCTCGGGTGGCGTTGGGCCTGGGACTGGCGATCCTGGCGCTGGGCATCCGGCTGGCGCTGGCCACATGGATCGGGCTGGGCGCGCCGTTCGCCGCCTTCATCATCGCCGTGCTGATCGCCAGCGTCCTGGGCGGCATGCTGTCGGGCGGGGCGTGCGTCATCGCCTTGGCGGTCGGCGGGGTGTTGCTGCTGGAGCCACAGGCCGGGCCGATGGAGACGCGGCGTCTGGCGCTGGGCGTGGCCTTCTTCCTGACCAGCAGCAGCTTCGCCATCTGGGTGGTCAGCCTGCTGCGCTCGGCGCTGGCGCGGGAAATGGCCGCCCGCGACGGCGAGCGGCTGCTGAAGCTGGAACTGCACCACCGGGTGAAGAACACCCTGGCCGTGGTCCAGTCGCTGGCCGACCAGACCTTCCGCGGCGCCACCGACACCGAGGCCGCCCGCCATGACTTCACCGCGCGGCTGACGGCGCTGGCCGACGCCCACGACGTGCTGGTCGACGCCGGCTGGAGCGACGTCACGCTGACGGCCGTGGCCGAGCGGGCGCTGGCGCCGTTCCGGCCGGCCGAAGCCGCGCGCCTCAGCCTGGAGGGCGGGCTGGTCCGCGTGGCGCCCGAGGCGGCGGTGGCCCTGACCCTGTGCCTGCACGAACTGGCCACCAACGCCGCCAAGCACGGCGCCCTGTCGAACGCCGACGGCGTGGTCAGGCTGTCCTGGCGCATCGGCGATGCGGCGGGCCGCAAGCGGCTGATGGTCGAGTGGCGCGAGACCGGCGGCCCCGCTCCCTCGCCCGCCGGCCGCCAGGGCTTCGGCTCACGGCTGCTCACCCGCGCCCTGGCCGCCCAGCCGCACGCCGAGACGCAGCTGAGCTTTCCGGCCGAGGGCGCGGTCTGGAGAGCCTCGTTCGACGTCTGAGGCCTCGACCCGCGGCGGATTGTCCATTCCTCGGGCGCGCCCCCTGCGCCCGCCAATTTGCCGCAGCTGAGCCATAACGCACGCATTAAGGATCGGCCCCTAGAGCGGCGCCCTGTTTTGCGTACGGGGTAGTTCCAGTGTCGAGTTTTCAGCGTGTAGTTGTGGTTGAGCGTTCGAGCCGTCGGCTCGTGTTGGCGGCGTTGGCGGGCACGGCCCTGACCGCCCTTTCGGCGCCGGCGATGGCGCAGAGCGTGGTCCTGAGCGGCGACTACCTGAAGATCGGCGTCAACGACAAAGGCACCCTGGGCACTGGCGGCACTGTCCGTCCAGGCATCCTCTACGACGGCTCGGGCACGGGCACGTTCAACCCCAACTACGACTACCTGACGCCGGGTTCGCCGATGGAGGGCTTCGTCCTCCAGGGGTCGACGACCGGCGGCGCCTTCACGGCCACCAACAACAACGCCTCGCTGGGCGGCGCACAGTCGACCGGCACGCTGACCAGCTACAACGGCGCGGCCTACAACGGCACGACCTACGACCAGCGCGCGGTGTGGACCGGCACCTACGGCAGCACGCTGTCGGTGACCCACGACTACCACTTCAACACCAACGGCCAGCAGCTGCAGATCCAGACGACGATCACGGCCCTGACCGACATCACGGGCCTCAACTTCGTCCGCTTCACCGACCCCGACGCCGTGGCCGCCGCGGGCGACACCAGCGCCACCAACAACTTCCAGGGCTCGGGCAGCGTGCCCGGGACCGACCTGATCTACGCCGAGGCCACGGTCTCGAAGTACGTGATCGGCCTTTACTCGAACGACCCGACCTCTCACGTCACCGGCGCGCCCGGCTTCACCGCCGCCCCGGCCGGCTACCTGGCCGGCACCTTCCTGGGCAACGGCGACTACACGATCGGCATGGCCTTCACGATCGGCAGCCTGATGAACGGCGCCTCGATCAACCTGAACTACAGCTACATCTTCGGCACCGACATCGCCGCGGCGGTGAGCGCCAACGGCGGCGGCGGCGGAGCGCCCGCGCCGACGCCCGCGCCGCCCCCGCCCACCAACATCGAGGCGGGCAAGTCGTACTCGGCCGAAGACATCTCCAGCGGCAAGGTGAAGCCCATCTTCGACGGCGGCGTCCTGACCCTGGGCGCCTCGGGCGACGTGGCCACCAACTTCACCGTCATGGCCAGCGGCGGCGGGATCGACACTGCGGGCCACGACCTGACCCTAGCCGGCACGATCAGCGGCGACGGCACGCTGACCAAGCTGGGCGATGGCGTCCTGACCCTGACGGGCGCCAACACCTTCAAGGGCGTCACCCTGACCAGCGGCGTGCTGGCCATCGACAAGCTCGAGAGCCTGGGCGCCCCCGACGCGACGCTGAAGCTGAACGGCGGCAGCCTGCGCACCCTGTCTAATATCGTCTTCGACCGCGCCCTGGAGATCGGCGGCGACACCAGCATCATCACCCTGGACACCCAGGCCAACAACGTTGTTCTGAGCGGCGGCATCCTGGGCGGCGGCAGCCTGACCAAGACGGGCTCCGGCACGCTGACGCTCGCCAGCCCCAACACGCTGAAGGGCCTGAACCTCGAGGGCGGGACCCTGGTCATCGCCAGCCAGAACGCCCTGGGCGCCGACGGCGGCAAGATCACCCTGGGCGCCGGCACGAACTTCGTCGCGGCGGCCAACAACCTGGTGATGAACCAGGCGCTGACCATCTCCGGCGGCGACACCACCTTCGACACGGGCGCCAACCTGGTCGTCATGACCGGCGCGCTGAGCGGCGACGCCTGCTTCAACAAGGTCGGCTCGGGCAAGCTCAACCTGCTGGGCGCCGGCGCCAACGCCATCGGCGCCTGCGTCAGGGAAGGCCAGCTGGCCTTCAACAATACCTTCGACGGCGCCGTCTTCGTCAGCCCGGGCGCCACGGTCAGCGGCAGCGGCCTGATCAAGGGCGCCGTCCAGGTGAACGGCATCCTGGCGCCCGGCAACTCGCCCGGCCGCCTGGTCGTCAACGGCGCGGTCACCCAGACCGCCGGCTCGACCCTGGCCATCGACATCGACGGGACCACGCCGGGCATCGGCGCCGGTCACTACGACACCCTGGTCCTCACGGGCCCGGGCAGCGTCTTCACCGCCGCCGGGACGATCGCCCCGATCACCCGCGGCATCACGGGCGACGCCAGCAACACCTACACCCCGCGGATCGGCGACGCCTTCACCGTGGTGACCGCCGAGGGCGGCGTGGCGGGCCAGTTCGCGACCCTGGCCCAGCCCACCGCCGGCATGCCCGCTAATTCGCGGTTCGAGGTGATCTACCAGCCCAAGGCCGTGGTGCTGGCGGTGACGCCCGACCGCTATGTGGCGCTGCCGGTGGGCAACCGCAACGCCCTGGCCGTGGCCGGCGCGGCGGACGCCCTGCGCACCGCCGGGACCAATAGCTTCACCGACGGTCTGGTCGGCCTGAACGAAGTCCAGATCGCCGGCGTGTTCGACCACGCGGCGGGCGAGATCCATGCCGACGGCGTCGAGGCCGTGCTGCAGGGCGCCCGCGCCACCCGCGCCCAGGTGACCCAGCGCCTGGCCGCCCGCGAGGACGGCGTGTGGGCCCAGGTCCAGGCCGAGACCCGCAAGGTCGGCGCGGACGACACCGCCAGCCGCTCCCGCACCGACCGCACCGGCGTGATCGTCGGCGTGGACCGGCGCCTGTCGGCCAACGTCCGCGTCGGCGGCGCGGTCGCCTATGCCGAGAGCGAGGTGAAGGCCGGCGCCCTGGGTCAGGGCCGCACCTTCAGCTACCAGGGCCTGGCCTACGCGGGCTGGTCCAACGCCGGGTGGTACGCCAACGGCGTCGTGGCCGCGGGCTCGGACCTGTACAAGGCCACCCGCGGGGCGACCTACGCCAAGCCCGACGGCAGCTCGTTCGCCGCCGACGTCGAGGCGGGCCGCATCGTGGGCCTGGGCCCGGCGTCCCTGACCCTGGCCGCGGGCCTCGGCAAGGACAGGGTCAAGCGCGACGCGGTCGTCGAGGCCGGTGACGTGGTGACGGCGCTCAGCTTCGACAAGGTGACCCGCGACGCCCTGCAGGGCCGCGTGGGCGCCCGCATCGAGGGCCGCACGGCCCTGGGCGCGGCGAAGATCACGCCGTGGGCCCAGGCCTTCGTCCTGCGCGAGCTGGACGGCGATCGCACCACCCTGACCACGCGGCTTCAGGGCGCGGCCTTCGAGGTGAGCGCCACGGCGCCCGGCAAGACGGCGGTGCGCGCGGGCGTGGGCCTGGACGCCCAGGTCAGCCCGCGGGCCAGGCTCAGCGTCGGCTACCGCTACGAAGGCGCCCGCGAGGTGGAGAGCCACGCGGGGATGATCACCGGCGTGTGGAGCTGGTAGCAGCTCCCCTCACCTTCTCTTCTGATCGTCATCCCCGGGTCTGACCCGGGGATGACGAGCGACGGGTGGGCTGATCGTCAGGCCAAGGCCAACCTCCGCCGCCGCAGGCCGGCGCCGGCCAGGCCGAAGCCCAGGATCATCAGGCCCCACGTCGCCGGTTCGGGCACGCCGCCGGTGACCGAGGTGACCTCGAACAGGGCCTCGCCGCCGATGCTGAAATAGAGGGTGTCGAAGTTCCCGATGAACGGGCCGATGCCGCTGAGGTTCGGCTCGTCAGCGCTGCGGATGTAGACCTGGAAGCCGTCGGGCCAGAAGATCGTCGCATCATCGGGCATGTCCGAGGTGCGGAAGCCGACCTGGCTGGCGAAGCTGCCCGAGAACAGCTGGCTGCCCAGCACGGTCCCCGGGAAGGTGAAGCCCTGGGCGCCGAACTCATAGTCCACGCCGTTCACCACCAGGGTGTCGATGGCGAAGCCGCCGCGGGGCGGAGCCGCCGCGGCCAGCAGCTTGAAGGTCAGGTTGGCCGACGAGAGCACGTCGATGGCGGTGGGCGCGGCCAGCTCGACGCCTACCCCGATCCCGGCCAGGTCGGCCTTGAAGGGGTCGCCGTTAAAGACGCCCGTCGGGAAGTCGGTGGTCACAGCCAGCGGCCCGGCCGCCAGGGCCGGCCCCGCCACGGTCACGCTCACCGTCAGTGCGGCCGCCGCCAGGGTGGCCTTCATCGTCCTGAACATCGCTTGGTCCCCATGGCCGGGCGCAACCCGTCGTCGACCCGGCGTCGCGCGGCAGTTGATCGGCCGCGCGTGGCGAAATCAATCTTGAAGTCGCCCGTTCGGCGAACATTGAGTCGCCTCGTGGGCGAGTGGTCTCATTTGGTCTTGATGCCCAGCGAGAGCACCAGGCTGGTGTCGCGCTTGGCCGTGTCCTCGCGCCGGCCGTTACGCCATTCCAGCGACAGCGAGGCCGGCGAGAGATCGACGCTGGTCTGGAGCTGGAACAGGTCGAGGTTCTTGTCGAGGCCCTTCAGCGGCTCCATGCGGGTGTACGTCGTCCAAACCGTGAAGGGTATGCTGGGCAGCACATTGACCTGGAACATCGCGCCGGCGCGCCCGCCGATGCGCTTGTAGTCCTGGTTGAACTCGCGCTGCAGGGGGCTGAGGTCCGTGGCGTCGTCATAAAAGCCGCGGTCGACGAAATCGCCGTGGCTGTAGCGGCCGTCGAGCAGGAAACCCCAGCGAACGATCTGGTCTTTGTCCCCGCAGTACGTGTTGATGCAGACTTCCATGAGGTTGTTGCCGCGCGGGTTGGTCGACAGCACGGGCGTATAGCGGAACGTCCAGGCGCGCAGATGGCTGGAGTCGGCCTTGTTCTTCAGATCCGAGTAGCGAAGCGCGTACAGGTGCCCACAGCTCGTCACGTTCGAGAAGGCGTGGCGAAGCAGGCACTCGGTCTTGGGATCGCGATCCACGGCCGCGTAGATGACGGCGCCGAACTCCTCGCGATTGGTGTCCGTGGCCGGCGGGTCAGACGAGGCCGGGTCCTACAGAACCCGCTTGCTCTCCCGCTCATAGTCGCGCGCCAGATAGGGCGTGACGTCGAAGTCGATCTTCTTGCCGGGGAACTTGCAGGGTTTGCCTTCAGGGTTGATCAGCCCGCAGAGCGGCAGGCCGATGGCGCCCTGGATCTTGAAGCTCTTGGTGCGGCGATAGCCGTCGGGCTTGTTCGGCAGATCCTTCTCCGCCTCGTCGCCGATGCTGCGGTTCAGGCTGATGCTGAACCCCGAGTCCGTCGAGTCGATGTCGCGCCCGGCGGCCCAGGTCGCCGGGGCCGAGGACAGGTCGCTGATGTCGCCGCGGTAGATCAGATTACCGGGCCGGCTGCGGAACTGGAACTTGCTGACGATCGCGCCGAAGCCCGTGGCGCCCGACGCCAGGGTGGATGCGAGCTGATAGCGGTCGACCACCGCCGGCTCTTCCTTGGCCACCTTCGTCTCGGGTTCGCCAAAGGTGCAGGCGACATACTTCTCGTTCGGCGTACTGGCGAGGAAGGCCTGGGTCAGCGCCACCACGATCCGCCTCTGGCGCTCGCTCTGCGGACCGACCGCGGGTCCGCCTTCGGGCGCGACGAGATCTTCGATGTCCTCCTTCAGCGCCGCCTCGACCTCCGCGGCCGTCAGGGGCGCGCCATCGATCCGGACATCATTGATCTTCGCGAAGCCCGCCGCCGTGGCCGTCGTCGTCTTGAAGCCGGGGTAGATGCCCATCAGCATCCGCTGGATTGCGATTGACCCGTCGCAGTAGGCGGCCACCCTCGCCTTCTGCGTCTTGGTCAGGGCCGGGGCCTGGGGATCGGGCTTGGCGCAGGCGTCGCCGTTCAGCTCCTTGAGCCGCTCGGTCACGGTCGTGGCCTTCAGGTCGTCGTACTGCTCGAACTGCACGATGATCTGGAACGCCAGCCGACCGGCGTCGACGTACTGGACCGGCTCGCCGTCCACATCCAGGCACACCTGCTTTGGATCCAGCTTGAGCGCCTTGGTCGGTGTGTTGACGGCGGTATAGACCACGGCCGGGATGACCGGGCGAACAAGCGGCGCGTCCGCAGCCGACGCAGCGCCGGCCGCCAGGAAGGCGAACAACAGGCTCATGAGATGTCCCCCGACATCCGGGCGCGCCGCGAGCCCCCGCCACGACGCCACTCCCGATAGGTTCGATGTGATCCACAACCTCAGAGCGTGTCAACACTTAGCGAACACCGTCACGCCAACTGAATGAACGGGCCAGCGCGCGCGGGCCTGTGATGGCCGGCGCGTTGGCGTGACCTCCAGCGCATCAGGCGGCGCGTCGCGCCGGGGTCCGGGTCAGGCGGTGTCGTGGACGGGCGGCGGCGGGCGTGGCGGCGGCCCGCCGGGCGGCGATCCGTCGGGCGGCGGTCCGCCGGGGGGCGCGGGCGTATCGTAGGTGCCGTAGGGGGCGGCATAGCCCAGCATGTCCATCACCCGGTCCACCAGCACCTCGACCGGGACCTCCAGGAAGTCGTCGTACTCGGCCAGCTCGCGCACCAGCCCGGCCACCTGCAGCGCGTCGGCCTCGTCGAAGTCGGGCCGCTCGCGCTCCAGATGCGGGCGCGCGGCGGCGCAGACCGCGCGGACGCGCGGGGCCAGGTCGTCGGTGGGGCGCGCCGGGGGCCGCGGGCCGAAGTCGCGCAGGTCGTCCAGCAGGTCGAAGTCGTCGTCGTCCAGCGCCTCGCGCCGCCGGCGGGCCGCGGCCTCGCGCTCGCGCACCAGCCGGGCCTTGGCCAGCAGGCTCTGGCGCACCGAGCGGGCCAGCCGCTGGTAGCTGCGGCTGAGGCTGTTGATCTCGTCCACGTACTCAGCCGCCATCGCCTTGGCGTGCACCCGCTCGGCCAGCATCAGGTCCAGCTCGGCGAGCCGGTCCAGGATCTGCTCCTCACGGGGAATGGCGGCGGCCTCGGACATCGAGGGGGAGTGGAACACGGGGGTACGTCAAAAGCGGACGTTTGTGTTTGGGGGCGACGCAAAACGCGTCATGCGCGTATTTTTGGACTACACTCTTTCACGTTGTTATGAATGCCCGCGTTCGGCGGGCATGCCGTCCGTCGGCTCAACACGGAAACGAACCATGCATCGTCTGAAAACAGTGGCGTGCGTCGTGTCGAGTATCACCCTCATTCGTTGATAACAGACGTGGCGGAGAGTTCGTCCCTGACGGGGAAGGTGACACACCACTCACGGCCAATGAAATCAGCAACTTACCAAGCGTCGCCCGTAGCACATTTGCCTCTGACATGTCGCATTTTGGCTTTCGCGCGCCAATGCATTGTCAGAGCAAATTTGGCTCTACACTCAACCCCGCCGGCAAGATTCTCGGGCCTCAACGGGGGGTGATCGTGAAGATCAAGAAAATACGAATTTCCAATTTTAAGGGCTTTCGAGATAGCGGACACGTCCTTCTTGACGACGGGTTCAATATAATCGTCGGGCAGAATAATTCAGGTAAGACAGCATTCCTCGAAGCACTGAAGCTATCCCGAGCCAAGAACGATCCATTCAGATGTGAAGGCGCGTCCGATCCACACGAAATCGCCGAACAGAGTGAGTTCGAGGTGGAAATGCACATAACCTGGGCTGAGTTTGTCGAAGGATTTAGCCTCCGAGGAGGTGACGCCTGGATTCCTTATGCGCTGGATGACTCTGTCACGACAGATGTGCAACTGAGCGCCATTAAAGCCATAATGGATGATAGAAACTACACTCTTCGCGTATCTGCGGGCGGCGGATACCGGAGTTCGACTGAATCAATACATGGTATTATAACTGAACGGCACCCGGGATCTCTGCAGCTGCTTCCCGCAAAGGATCGACGGGACGTGAAGGTAGCTGGAAGCTCCAGTGGTAGAAATAACAATCTTGCTGATGTTATCCCGAGCCTAGAGCAAAGACGAGTAGTCGTTCTTTCGGCACTTCGGCCCGTTTCGCCAATTAGTCATCATGGCACAGACGAATATATAGACTCCAACGCTGGCAATCTACCCACCGTTCTGAGCAATCTACAAAATTATTCACCTGGAAAATTCATACGATTCCTTGATAAGGTTAATGAGGTATTTCCCTCGATAAAGCACGTAAGCATTGCAACCGTGCCGCCGACGCTGGAGCTGAAACATGGCGGCTTGGAGGTAAGGATTTGGTCGAGAGACAATCATGACAAGCTGACGAAGTCGGTGAGCCTTGCAGATAGTGGGACGGGCGTGGGGCAGGCCATGGCCATCCTGTATGTGGCCATCTCTTATCCGTCAGCCGTGCTCGTTATAGATGAAATAAACAGCTTTCTTCATCCAACCGCACTCAAGCGGCTGCTCAGAATTCTAAAGGACGAATATAGCCATCATCAGTATGTTCTCTCGGCGCACTCCACCGATGTTATTGCCTGGACGGGTGCCAAACGCGTCATCATTGCTCGCAAGCCCGATGAGGAAGTGGTTTTAGAACATCTGCAATTAGACGAGGTTACGACGCTTCAAGCCGTCGCGGCAGAGCTCGGCGTGTCAATGGCTGATATGTTCGGCGCGGACAGAATACTATGGGTCGAGGGGGAGACTGAAGAGATAGCCTTTCCGAAGCTATTTAAGGGGCTTGGGATAGAACTTCCCAAGGGCGTTGTGATCTCGCCTGTCATCGCAACGGGCGACCTTACTCTTGGGAGTAAGGGTGTCGATCTCGCGTTCAAGCTATATGAAAAGATCAGTGGCCTAGCGGCTCCACTCGTTCGTGATGCGGTGTTCAGCTTTGATCGGGAGAGTATGAAGCCGGAGGATGTTGAACGGCTAAAGGCGAAAGCGAGTGGCAATCTCTACGTGCTACCTCGCCGGATGATTGAAAACTACGCGATCCACGGCAGCGCCATAGGTCATCTGTTGCGAACACTTGGCGTAGCGATGACCGACCGAGAAGTGGAAAGTTGGATAGAACGTGCCGCGGGCGACCAAAAATATCGCGCTCCTACCAAGTGGTCTGGAGATATGCGCTCGGAAGTATGGCTTGCCGATGTGGATGGCGCAGGTCTGATCTACGACCTTGTTCAGGATGCATCGGATTCAAAGCAAGCATTCTCAAAGACGTCGCACACGCCTCTATTGTTAGACTGGTTGATGGAGAACGATCCCGGCCATATCGCAGGCCTTACCAGCTATCTACGAACGCTTGGCGCAGCCGTAGGCGGCAGCGGCGCTAGCAACCCATGAGCCGAGTACGAAATTTGCTTTGCTAAAGCGTAGGGGCACCTCTCCGACTGAGGGTATGAGTTTCCCCTGTGCCGGGGTGCCTGCGCCACAGAAGAAATCGAGATCATGGCTTGCGCCGGATGGCCCAGCCCCACCTGCCAATTCCCCCACGAGGCGAGTCGTTCTTTGGGCTTCGTCTATCGCGGGTATGGGGACGGGTTTAGCGTGGGCGCCGGATCGGTTTGCACTGGGAGCGGCGCGTGTCGGCATCATCTTTCTCAGGGCCGCGGGGCCTGTTGTTCGTGGCGGGCTTGCTGGCGGCGCCTTTGGCTGCTGCGGCCGGGTCGGCGCAGGCCGGCGTGGTGTTCTCGGACGGGTTCGAGGCGCCGGTGGTGAACCACACCGGCCCCAGCGGCAGCGCCGGCGGGTACGACAACTATGGGACGGGGGCGGCGATCGGGCCGTGGACCGTGGTGGCGCCGCCGGGGCGCACGGACGCCGTGTCGGTGGTGACCACCGACTTCGCCCAGAACGGCATCACCTTCCCCGCCCAGTCGGGCAAGCAGTGGGCCGACCTGGCCGGGCAGGACGCGAACGGCAACGAGGGCGTGCGCACGACCGTAATCGGCCTGGCGGGGCTGAGCTACACGGTCTCGTTCTGGGTGGGCAATGTGGTCGATCCGAACGGGGTGTTCGGCAGCTCGACGACCGTGAACCTGCTGGTCGACGGGGTTCAGGTGTTCAGCGCGGTGAACGACGAGGGCGGGCCGAGCACGCTGACGTGGCAGCGCTTCACCTATTCCGGGATGGGCGCATCGAACTCGACGGTGTTCACCTTCCTGAGCGGCGACCCGGCGAGCGACTTCAGCTCGGCCTTCGACAATGTGGTGATCACCACCGACGGGGTGGGCGGCGTGCCTGAGCCGGCGACCTGGGCGCTGATGCTGGGCGGCTTCGGGCTGGCGGGCGCGGCGTTGCGGGCGCGGCGGCGGCGGGTTTTGGGCGCCTAGCCGGGCGGGGTCGTGGGCGCGTCGGCGTCCGCGAGATTGACCACGAACGACACGAACGACACGAACGGATCCGGGTTGGGTCGGGCCGCGGCGCGCCTGCGGCCTAGTCGTGGCGATGCTCGTTGCGCCTGCGGCGCGATTGCTTTGGCCTGAGGCGCGGTGCGGCTGCCTTTGCGGCGAGCGCCTCCCCTACCCCACCACCCGCGTGCGGCGGCGCAGGGCCGCGCCAGTCAGGCCGAAGCCGGCGATCAGGAGCGCCCAGGCGCTGGGTTCGGGGACGGCGCCGGGGTGGTCCGTTCCGGGTGTGCCTGTGCCGGGGCCGCCCGTGCCCGGATCGATGGGCGGGCGGGCGAGCGTGGGGGTGAAGGGGCTGGGCGTCGGCAGCGGATCGACGCCGGGGCGCGGGTCGCCGCCTGGCGTGAGGGGCGGCGCGATGGGCGGCGACAGCGGCGGGGTGAGCGTGGTCGGGGTCTGCGGCGTCGGGCTCGGCGTGGCGGGGGTCATCACATCGGGCGGCAGGATGACGGTCGGGCCGCCGACGTCCGGCGTCGGGGTCGGGACATAGGGGGTGGCCGGGGTGGCCGGGCCGCCCGTGGGCGTGTCGTCGACGGCGCCGAAGTCGGCGGGCATCGGGGTGATGTCGGTCTCGGCCGGGGCGGCGCTGCGGGCCATGGCGAGGCGCAGGGCGGGCGCGGCGAGATCGGGGATGGCGTTGGCGCTGGCGCAGGCGGTGGGGTCGAGCAGGCCGGCGGTCTGGGCCTGGGCCAGGTTGGTCGCGGCCAGCCAGGGCGTGGTCGGCTGGGCGGCCGCAGCGCGGTGCGGGCGGCGCGTGGCGGCGATGGCGGTCGGCTTGGCGCGGGTCTTGGCCAGGCGCGGGCGCTTGGCGTGCGGGCGGGTCGCGGCGCTGGCGGCGGCGGCAGGACGCGGCTTGCGGGCCGCCGGCTTGCGCGCCGGGGCGGCCTTGGGCGTGGCGCGCGCCATGGCCAGGCGGGGCGCGGGACCGCCGGTGGGCAGGCGGCTGGCGATGGCCGGCCCGGGCGGGCAATCGGCGGCGGCGGCCGCCACGGGCAGACCCAGGGCGAGGACGGCGCCGGCCGTCGCGATCGCATGCTTGAACACCTGACCTGCCACCAGAACGCTCCCGTCCGGACTGCGGCCGCGAGGGACGGCCACAACGGCAGGTCGCACGGTATGGTTAGCGAGAACTCATCGAGATTTTCTGGGTCGGGCATCGGTCGGACCCACGGTGACAATCGGTCGCGCGAGGGAAAACGGCCGGGCGGGCGGCTCCCGAGGGCGGCGCGGCGGGGCCTGTGCGCAACGGCCGCAGCTCTACTGTAGATGGCGCCGCGAACCTGTGCGCTTGGGTCGCACGGCCGGTTTGAAGCTGTGCCGGAGCGGGAGACGTACCGGGCGCGCGCGGGCGGGGTTCGGCGGGGCGATTCGCATCGCCGTGCGGCGGTTCTATCGGGGCGGCTGGGGCGGCGCGGAAGACGCGGGCGCGGCGGCGTCCGCGTCCGGCGGCGCGTCGAGATAGGGTTGCAGCAAGGCGGCGGCCTGGGTCTCGAAGCCGCCTTCGACCAGGGCGTCGGCGAGGCCCTGGGGGTCGACCCGCCAGAGCGCGTCCTGGGCGCGCGCCACATCGACGGTCTTGGCGAAGGTCTGCAGGGCCACGTCCAGGGCGCCATTGCGGGCGTAGACCTGGGCCAGCCAGTTCCGCGCCCAGATGTTGTCGGTGGTCTCGGGCGGCGTATTGGCCTCGATGGCCTCGATCGCGCGGCGCAGGCTCTGGATCGCGGGCGTGGCGCGGGCCAGTTCGCCGCCGGTGCGGGACCGCTGTCCCTGGACCCGGCCCAGATAGATGAGGGTGGAGATCGTCTCCTTGTGCGCGGGGCCAAGGCGCTCGAGGCGGATGCGATAGGCTTCGAGCATGGCGGCCTCGGCCTGGGCGCTCACGGCGTCGCCGTTCACCATGAAATCCATCTGCACCACGTCGACCAAGGTCAGCGCGTACTCGAGATGATCCGAACCCCACGCGCGGCGCACCGCATCGATCACCCGCGGCGCGTAGGTCAGGGCCTCGCGTTTCCGATCGTCGGCGAAGAGCGTGAGCATGAAGCCATTCAGCGTATCGGCGACCTCGATGCTGTCGCGGCCGTAGCGGCGGGCCCGCTCGTCGACCAGGACGTTCAGGGCGCGGTCGGCGCCGGCAATGTCGCCGGCCCGGGACAGGGCGACCGGACCGGCGACATAGACCGCCAGCTCGTCCAGGGTCAGCCGGTCCTTGGTCTCGGTGATCACGCGCGAAGGCTCAGGCGCCATGGCGTGCGCCGACGACGCCCCCAGCGCGAGCAGGCAAAGCCCCAGGCCCCAGAACCGCATGGCGCGCCCCGACGCCCGCCTACTTCGGCCTGAACCGCTTCGTCGCGGGGAAGCCCTTGGGCGCCAGCTTGCCGGCGCCGGCCCGGCGGCCCAGCCACTCCTTCCACTCCGGCCAGGCTCGGGTGCGGCCGGACGGGTCGACGGTGGTCATGCCCTCGCCTTCGCTGAAGACGGCGGCGTCCTTGAGGCCGCCTTCGCGGTAGGACTGGAGCTTGACGCCCTTGCCGCGGGGCATCTCGGGCAGTTCGGCGGCGGGGAAGACCAGCAGCTTGCCGTTGTCGCCGATGACGGCGAGGTGGTCGGCGTTGCCGAGCGCCAGGCAGACCGCGGCGCCCTCGCCCTTCTTCGACGGATCGCCGGCGTTGAGGACCTGCTTGCCGGCCCGGCGGAAGGCGATGGCCTCTTCCTCGGGCAGGATGAAGCCATAGCCCTGCTTGGAGGCCAGGACGCGCTTCGTGCCCGGCTTGTGCGGGAAGACGTCGATGAGGCCGACCTTGTCGTCCAGGTCGATCATCAGGCGCAGCGGCTCGCCGTGGCCGCGGGCGCCCGGCAGGTTGTTGCAGGCCAGGGTGAAGAAGCGGCCGTCGCTGGCGAAGATCAGCAGCTTGTCGGTGGTCTCGGCGGGGACCAGGAACTGGAGCTTGTCGCCTTCCTTGAACTTCAGTTCCGAGGGGTCCTCGACACGGCCCTTGGCGGCGCGGATCCAGCCGCGTTCGGACAGGATGACGGTGATCGGCTCGCGCACGATCATGGCTTCCAGGGCCGCCTCGGTGTCGATCTGGGGCGCCTCGGCGAAGCTGGAGCGGCGCACGTTGAGGTCGGCGAGCTGGGCCTTCACGTCCTTGAGGCCCGTGGCGACCAGCTTCCACTGGGCCTTGTCGCTGCCGAGCATGGCCAGGATGCCGTCGCGCTCTTCGGCCAGTTCGGCGTGCTCGCGGCGGATCTCCATCTCCTCCAGCCGGGCCAGTTGGCGCAGGCGGGTGTTGAGGATGGCGTCGGCCTGGATCTCGGAGAGGCTGAACGTCTCGATCAGCTTGTCCTTGGGCTTGTCCTCGTAGCGGACGATCCGGATCACCTCATCCAGGTTGAGGTAGGCGATCATCAGGCCGTCGAGGATGTGCAGCCGGGCCTCGATCTTGGCCAGGCGGTGGCGGGCCCGGCGGACCAGCACCTCGCGGCGGTGATCGAGGAAGGCGCGCAGGGCCTGCTTCAGGCTCATGACGCCAGGGGTGCCGCGGGCGTCCAGGACGTTGAGGTTGACGCTGAAGCGGGTCTCCAGGTCGGAGAGCTTGAAGAGGCTCTCCATCAGCACCTCGGCCTCGACGTTGCGGCTCTTGGGCTCGAGGACGACGCGGACGTCCTCGGCGCTCTCGTCGCGCACGTCGCCCAGCAGCGGGGCCTTCTTGGCGTCGATCAGTTCGGCCAGCTGTTCGATCAGCTCGGCCTTCTTCACCTGGTACGGGATCTCGGTGATGACGATCTGGTAGGTCCCCTTCCCCAGATCCTCCTTCTCCCAGCGCGCGCGGACGCGGACGCCGCCGCGGCCGGTCTCGTAGACCGTCTGCAGGCTGGACCGCGGCTCGACGATGACGCCGCCGGTGGGGAAGTCCGGCCCCTGGACGTGGGTCATCAGAGCTTCGGTCGAGGCGTCGGGCTGGTCCAGCAGCAGCAGGCAGGCGTCGATCAGCTCGCCGGCGTTGTGCGGCGGAATGGATGTCGCCATGCCGACCGCGATGCCGGTGGAGCCGTTGGCCAGCAGGTTGGGGAAGCCGGCAGGCAGGACGACCGGCTCGTCGTCCGAGCCGTCATAGGTCGGCTTGAAGTCGACGGCGTCTTCCTCGATGCCGTCCAGCAGCAGGGTGGCGGCCACCGTCAGCTTGGCCTCGGTGTAGCGCATGGCCGCGGCGTTATCGCCGTCGATGTTGCCGAAGTTGCCCTGGCCGTCGACCTGCGGATAGCGCTGGGCGAAGTGCTGGGCCATGCGGACCAGGGTGTCGTAGATCGACTGGTCGCCGTGCGGGTGATAGCCGCCCATCACCTCGCCGACCACCTTGGCGCACTTGCGCGCGGCGCTCTCGGGGTTCAGCCGCATCTCGCGCATGGCGTAGAGCACGCGCCTTTGGACCGGCTTCAGGCCGTCGCGAACATCCGGCAGCGCGCGGTCGGTGATGACGCTGAGCGCGTAGGCCAGGTAGCGGCGGCTGAGCGCTTCGGAGAGCGGCTCGTCGATGATGCGGTCGCCGTCGCCGGGACCAGGAGGGGCAGTGAGAACGGTCATGGGCAGTCTGGAATCGGAGTGATGGGATTTCACTCCGCTTCTAGCGCGGCCCGCGGGGTATTTTTACCCCATTCTCCAGAGTGTCATCCCGGTTTCGCCGCAGGCGAAGACCGGGACCCAGCAGCGCCGGAGGGCTCAGGGCCAGCCCTCCGGGATCGGAGCTTATGGGTCCCGGTCTTTGGCGTTCGCCAAAACCGGGATGACACGGGGGAGTGCGGGAGCGGGTGCGCCTAGGCCGCGACGGTGCGGCGGCGGCGCAGGGCCGCGCCGGCCAGGCTGAAGCCGCCGATCATCAGGGCCCAGGCCGAAGGCTCGGGCACGCCGCCGACGGGGGTGACGTCGCCGTTCGCCACCAGGCTGACGGGCGAGAAGTTGGCGCTGGTCAGCACCGAACCGCGGGCGGCCGCGTCGCCCTCGCCGAAGAAGTTGAAGCTGCCCGACCAGTCGAAACCGGGCATGTCGGCGGCCAGGAGGCTGGTCAGGGTGTGGTAGTCGGGGCTGGCCAGGTAGTTGAACGCCGTCGGCGCGAAGGTGCCGAGGGTGGCGCCGCCCAGGCTGAGGCTGCCGTTCAGGCCCGAGGCGGCGTGGCCGAAGGCTTCGTACGAGGCGTCGTCGTACTGGGTCTGCTCGCCGTAGTCGCCGCCGATCTCCAGGCTGTGGCCGGCGATGGTCAGCACCGCGCGGACCGGGGCGAAGGCGCCGGAGCCACTGACCGAGCTATTGACGTCGCCCAGGACGATGTCGGCCGGCAGGGCCAGGGCGTCGTCGCGATAGAAGACGGCCGTGAACTGCGCGCCGGTCAGGGCGCCGCCGCCGAACAGGCCGGCGTTGTCGAAGCCGTAGTCGATATTGCCGGTGTAGGTATAGGTGACGACAGCGGCGGCTGCGGGCTGCGACAGGGCAAGCGCCGTCATCGCGGCTGGCAGGGCCAGCCACAGGTTGATCTTCATCTCTGTTGTCCTTGTTCTCATCCGCCGGCGGCGGACGCTTGTGCTCTGCTGAGTAAGCCCGCGCTAGGTACGGGCGAGCGGCCCGGCCGCCAATTCCCCAAAGGTGCAGAGCCCCGCTGCAGAATTGCGCGGGACCGGACTGCATCCGCCGGATGAGCGCGTCAGAACGGGAGGGCTCGCAGGTCGGGCTCGACCCACGCGTGGCGGGCGGCGGGGCTGAACAGCAGGTCCTTCGACCAGTGCGCCAGCAGCCAGTCCGAACGGCCGTAGGGCGAGGCCAGCAGGTCGGCCAGCACGGCGGGCAGGCCGGCGTGCGGACGCCGCGCCAGGGCCGCGCGGGCGGCGCGCAGCGAGGCCAGGGTGATGGTCTCGTGATAGCCCGCGCTGTCGGTGTTCGCGACGCCGGTGGCGGTGTTGTACGCGCGGATCAGGCCGGGCATCACGGCTTCGGCGTCGACGCCCGGACGGGTCAGCAACCAGATGGCCGCGGCGAAGTGGGCGGCGTGCGTCCACTCCGGCTTGGGCAGGCTCAGGTCTTCGACGCCCCGCCCGATGCGGGCGATGTCGGCGTCGGTCAGGGGATGGTGCGGCGGCATGGCGGAGCTCCTGGACGATGGGGCTCGGGCGGGGGCGCTGTCAGCAAAAACCCCGCCGGAGCGGGGTTTGCGAGGGACGACTGTCGGACCGGGTCGGCTCAGGGACAGGCGCGCGCAAACACCGCTGCTGGGCAGCGCTGCTGGCAAATGGCCCGATTGAGTTTCGTCCCGGTCATCGGCGGGTTTGTAGCAGACCCGACGGGGCAAGCGAAGCCGCCTTGACGCGAGCGTTTACCGATGTAATCGATAGGCCAACGATTACATCGGTAAACGTCATGAAGATCAGTACCGCCGAGAGCGTGGTGATGGCGGCCCTATGGCGGCGAAGCCCCCTGGCCGCCGACGAGATCGCCGCCGAGGTGGCCGGGCCGCAGGGCTGGACCGAGGCGACGGTGAAGACCCTGATCAACCGGCTCCTGAAGAAGAAGGCGGTCGGCGCCGAGCCGGAAGGCCGGCGCTATCTCTATCGGCCGCTTGTGGCGCGCGAGGCCTATGTGCGGACCGAGGCTCAAGGGCTGCTGGACCGCCTGTTCGACGGACGGCTAGCGCCTTTGGTGAGCCACCTGTCCAGCGCCAAGGCGCTGAGCCCCGACGACCTTGCTGAGCTGAAGCGGCTGATCGCGGAGATCGATCAATGAGCGCGCCGGACCTGATGGACCTGCTGGCGGGGCTGACCCGCGCCAACCTGGCGGCGGGCGTGGCGATTGGGGCCGTGACGCTGATGCGCCGGCAGGTGCGTCGGAGGTTCGGTGCGCGGGCGGCCTACCTCCTCTGGATCGCGCCCCTGCTGGCGGCGTCGGCGGCCCTGGTCCCGCCAGCCGACACACGGTTGTCGGTGACCCCGGACATCGTGCTGGACGCGGTGGGGCGGGTCGGCAACGTGGCGGCGGCCACCGCGACCCAGGTCCCGGCGCTGCCGATAGGGCTGCTGGTCTTGTGGCTCGCCGGGATGGGCGCGGCGGCGCTGGTGCTGCTTGGACGACAGGTCCGCTTCGTGGCCACAGTCCGGCGACGTGAGGCCGGGCCGGCGGTGGTCGGCGCGCTCCGCCCGCGCATCGTCACCCCCGCCGACTTCGAGACCCGCTTCGGCCCCGACGAGCGTCGGGTGATCCTGGCGCACGAGGAGGCGCATCTTCGAGCGGGCGATGCGCGGGTCAACGCCGTGGCGGCGGCCCTCAGTTGCGCCTGCTGGTTCAATCCGCTGGTCCACCTGGCTGTCCGCCTGATGCGGCAGGACCAGGAGCTGGCATGCGACGCGGCGGTGCTGGGGCGGTTCCCACAGGCGCGGCGGCTCTATGCCGAGGTGCTGCTGAAGACCCAGCTGGCCGCTCAGCCCCTGCCGTTCGGCTGCCACTGGCCGCCCGCCGCCGCACATCCATTGAAGGAGAGGATCGTCATGCTGAAGGCGCCCCTGCCTGCTCCCGGCCGCCGAATGGCCGGGATCGCCGTCGTCGCGGCCGTGAGCGCGGCCGGCGCAGCGGCCGCCTGGGCCGCCCAGCCACCGACGCTCCCCGCGCCGGGCGTGATCCCCGACTGGACACAGCGGCCCGGTCCCGCCGACGTCGCCTGGGCCTATCCCGCCGCCGCCAAGGCCGCGAACCTGGAAGGTCGCGCGACGCTGGACTGCCGGATCGACGGCGCCGGCCGGCTGACCGGCTGCAAGGTGCGCAGCGAGGCGCCGCTGGACGCCGGCTTCGGCCAGGCCGCCCTGGCGCTGGCCCCGCAGTTCGAGATGCGGGCCACCGACCGCAACGGACTGCCCACCCGGGGCGCCAATGTGCGGATCCCGATCCGCTTCGTCCTGCCTCAGGTTGGCGCATGATCCCGGAGCCTGCGCCGGCGCCGTCCCCGCCCGTCGCCGAGATCGTCGTCAGCCGGGCCGACGGCAGCGAGCTGATCGCCACGACGGACACGCCGATGACCCTGGTCAAGGGAGCGCGGCGCGAAGCGGCCCTGGTCCGGCGCGCGGTGTTCATCACCACATCGCTGACCGTCGTCCGGCCCGCCGAGGGCGATAGCGATGGCGGCGTGCGCTATCGCTGGAGCTACGAGGGGTTCGTCCAGCGGCAGATGTGCTTCACGTCGATGACCGGCCTCTTCAGCTGCACCCTGGCCGAGGTCGAGCGTACGCCCGACGCCGAGCGTGGCGAGGCGCCGCTCCTCGGCGCGGGCTCGCTCAAGGCGCGCGCAACGGCCCTCTTCGCAGCCGATCGCCGAGCCAACCTCGACCCGATGCTACGGGCCGGCGGCGTGGCGGTCGCCTCGCCAAGCGCGCCCGGGAAACCATGATCCTTCAGAGTTGTTTAAGTGCGCGGGCGCCACCTTGGCGCGCATGTTGGTTGCGCGCTTACGTCTGATGTTGGCGGCGGCCGCCGGGGCTGGCCTGACCGCCGGCGCGGCGGTGGCCATGGGATCGTCCGCCCCGCTGGCGGCCAATGTGGGCGCGGGGCTGTTGTGTTCGGCGGCGCCGTTGACGGCGCTGGCGGCCTGGCGCGCGGCGCAGCGGCGGCCCGCGGTCCCCA
>Ga0209026_1000704_pt1 | contig 19888 bp, 17 predicted proteins | sample AraplaCL_Col_mCL_FD_184262 | JGI IMG/M metagenome (GOLD analysis project Ga0209026, IMG submission 184262) | Arabidopsis root microbial communities from the University of North Carolina, USA - plate scrape CL_Col_mCL (SPAdes) (version 2) | ecosystem: Host-associated > Plants > Roots >... | reverse complement strand
CGGCGTGTAAGTACCTCCAGCTTGTCAGGATCAACTACATCAACCACGCTTTCAAAATGATGTTCGTCGCAGCGCCATATAATTTCGCTTTTTCCGGTAGCCAGGTCAAACTTTGCAAGGAACGGCATATCCCCTTTTGGCGATGAACCGGTGGTATTGTTCATCAATAGTTTGGTGCCATTTTCTACCGGGTAGATGGTCATACGGCCATATTTGTTTTTAGCCGTTACCGCTACGCCGGGATTGGTATAAGCATCAGTTTCGTTTCTTTCGTATAACTTATCAAGCGCACCTGTTGACGGGTTAAAGCGGTCCACTCTTTCGGTTTGTTTAGAGCGTGAAACCTCAGTAACTAAAGCCAGCGTATTGGTTCCCCATTGCGTATTGCTATAGCGCATAGTGGTTTTAAATAACAGTTTAGACTGTCCGTTAAACGGTGCAGCCAATTCATAAACGGCGTCATGAAAATCAACCTTCTTTTTGATCAGGCCGCTATCCAGCGGGTGCGCCCAGGTAATGGTGGCTGCCTCGTCGCCGCGCCAGTTAAAACCGCGATCTACGTTTTGTGTATTATCGTAACCTGAAGGGCGTTGTTCGGTCGACGGTAATTCAGCCAATACTTTTAGCGTCTTACCCTTTAAATCTGTAATGGTAACCGTTGATGGAAAACCGTTTGCGCTTACCAGGTATGAGAATGGCCTGTGCAAGGTTTTTACCATGATGTATTTTTTATCGGGAGATAAATTCAGATTATCATAAATGGCTGGTTTTCCGATGGCTGTTTCCACGCCGCCTTTATTTTCAACCAATTGAGAAGTGGCATAAAACCCGAACAGATCTTCATCGTATGGCGATTTGATCAAATCCTCAAAAGTGGCGCTTGGTGCAGTTTTACCTAAGTTTTGCTGTACTGTTGGTCCTTTAGGCATCAGCGATCTTTTAGGTGCCATGCTTGCCGGTTTAACAATCACACGGTAAAGCACATCATCGCTGCTTATCCAGGCAATGCCGCTGCCTAACGTTACGTTTAACGCTGCTTTATTGATCTTAGTCGCTTTTTTTGCAGCTACGTCGATCATATAAAGGTCTACCCTGCTTTGGCTGGTTTGGGTAAACAATATCTTCTTTTCGTCCGGACTCCAGCTTACATTACCGGCTCTAAGTGGTTGAGGTAAACCTGTTATGCTAAAGCTTTGCCCGGTTTTTACGCTTTTTAGTGTGAAGGCATTGGTAAAACTTTGCCTGCTCGGCGAAAAGTTATCGGGATTAATGCGTAAGCCGGCTATACGCAATTCGGGCATAGCTAACTCCGCAACAGATGGATACGAGTCGTGCGTAGACAGCAGCATCCAATCGGCTTTGGAGTTAATGCTTACTGTTGGGGTAGCCTTGGCTAAAAGCAGGTCAGCCATCTCCTTTGGTGGCATCTGGTAATTCACTGCATCCTGCGCGTTTGCGGCAAACGCAAGGGACAACAATAAAGCGAAGAGGTAAATCTTTTTCATATAGAAAGCTTTGATTTTGAATGAGTAAGTTAGGTGAAATATCACAAAACAAAAAGGCTCCTAAAAATTTCAGGAGCCTTTTTTTATCTATTTCGTATGGCTATTGCTTTTTGGCCAACGTATATTCTCCCCATAGGTCATAAGTGGCAACTGCGGCTGCGTTGTTATATCCGGTTACATCTGTTTCATAATTAACTTCGGCTTGCCTGGTAAGGGTTTTGAGCACCAAATCACCTATGCTTATGTGATAGGCAAATTTTGCATCAGGATTAATGCCCAGCTGTTTAATGCTCAAACTTGCTTCCCAGGTAAAAGTAAGCTTGTTGTCAAAAGCCTCCGCAACTTTAATGTCGTTCTCGTTAGTTACAGATATCAATGTATCTACACCGGTGATGTTATTCACCTTTATGGTACGCATTAAGTTTTTAAGCTGTTTGTTGTCCGACTTAGCAATAGAGTCCTTTAAAACAGCGCTAACCTTTTGCTCTTCTTTTAAATTAAAATATGGCCGGTTCTTTTTGGTGAAGTAAGGGTAAATAATGCGCATGGCGCCTTGATCATTCTTTTTACCAGATTTTTGGATGGTGAACGTAACGCCCCCGCCAACTATCTTATTGATAATACCCGGATCGGTAGCTTGTATCGTCAGAAATAAATGATCCTCGTTGTTGGATAGCGTGTAATAAACATTGGCTGTTTTATTATAGGCTTGAAACTTGTTGTTCCATTCGATGGCATCTCCGTCCACAGTAATATTAGCCGGGGTCCAAACACTGGCTTGCTGCACTTCGGGCAGCTTCTGCGCTTTACTATTAAATGCTATCAGGATAAAAGAGAGGCTTAGTAACGCCTTTAAATTGGAAAGGTTCATTTCAGTTAGGGATTATTAGTATGAATATAGGCTGAAAGATAAGAAGCTTTCATTAAAAAAGCGCATTTTTTCGCCCTTCATCAACAATGATAGTATGCTGACAAACAATTGCCGCCTTAGCTGTTACTTTGACTAACATTTAAATAGAAAAGCATGAGTAAAGTATGGTTAATAACAGGCTGCTCCACCGGTTTTGGTAGAGAGTTAGCCATAGAAGTTTTAAAAGCCGGGCACCAGGTTGCAGTAACGGCCCGCAAACCCCAAGACATAGAAGGCATTGTTGCCGATTATCCCGGCACGGCCGTTGCCATCCAGCTGGATGTAACTAAACCTGAAGAAGTAAAAGCGGCTGTAAAACAAACGCTGGATAAATTTGGCCGCATTGATGTTTTGGTGAACAATGCAGGCATTGGTTATTTTGGTGCTATTGAAGAAAGCCAGGAAGACGAGGTTCGCCGCATGTTCGAGATCAATTTCTGGGGACTATCAAATATGACGCGAGAGGTATTACCGACAATGCGCAAACAACGCAGCGGGCATATTGTAAACGTTGCTTCCATAGGCGGACTGGTTGGCTTCCCGGCGGTTGGTTATTATAACGCCACCAAATTTGCGGTGGATGGTTTCTCAGAATCACTTTCAAAAGAAGTAGAACCATTGGGCATTAAGGTTACCGTTATAGCGCCAAGTGGTTTTCGTACCGATTGGGCAGGCCGGTCGGCTAACCAGAGCCCGGTTGTTATTGAGGATTACAAAACCACTGCCGAGCAAAATAAAAACACCATCCGCGGTTACAGCGGCAAACAGCCCGGCGACCCGGTTCGCGCTGCGAAAGCCATTTTAAAAGCGATTGAATCGGATCATCCGCCATTGCGCCTATTGTTAGGTAAAGCTGCCATGAAGGGCGCTCGCAACAAACTGGAGCTTTTGAAAAAGGATTTCGACGCGTGGGAAGAGACGACCGTTGGTGCAGATTTCCCGGAAGGAGAATAAATAAGATAACGTTTTCCTAAACGCATAAATTTTCTAATAAAATCCTATAAGCGAAAAACTTACAGGATTTTATTTTTTAATTCAATTCCAGCTTTTTTATATTTAAAGAATGAGATATAGACTTACTATACTAATCATCCTATGCAGTTTGTGTGCTTCGGCGCAACCTATATCCTTAAACGGGCCATGGCGATTCCATACCGGTGACAACCCATCCTGGGCTATGCCAGAATATAACGATTCCAAATGGGAACTCGTTGATTTAACGCCGACAGCAGGAGCGCATGATGGTGATGTTGGACTGACCAACTATGTAAGCGGCTGGCAAGCTCGCGAGCATAAGGGCTATACCGGTTTTGCCTGGTACAGATTACGGGTGCCGGTACCACAACATTCACAAGAACCATGGGTGTTAGCTGGTCCCGCTGCGGCAGATGATATCTATCAGATCTTTGCAGACGGAAAACTACTTGGAGGGATTGGTGATTTTTCAGGCGCTAATCCCTCCATTTATGCTATTCAACCCAAGTTTTTTACGTTGCCGGTTACTGCAACGGATAGCATGACCGTCGCCATACGCGTTTGGGCAGGCCCACAAATTATTGCCGGCGACCCAACATCCGGGGGTGTACGTATAGCACCCATCACGGGCACAAAAACCGCTGTCTACCCTCTTTACCACAAACAATGGATGCAAACTTTTTGGGGTTATGTAGTTGATGCCGTAGAGCCTTTGCTATTCCTGATCCTGGCCGTTTTAGCGTTGCGATGGTATCGCTACCATCCGTTTTATAGTTGGTTGGCAGTATCGCTTATCCTGGCGGGACTGGTGCGCGCCAGCCAGGTGTTTTACTTTTGGGGCCAATGGGAAAGCCTTGACTTTTATTATTGGTCTAAAGAGATATTCTGGCTACCGCTATCTACCTGTGCGTGGCTCATCACCTGGATTTACTGGTATGAGCTAAAACCACGCTGGCTAAAACCTACCGTTGCCTTGCTATGCTTTGCTTACATTGCCACGCGGGCTATAAGTGACGTGTGGCAATATCATACCATTAATCCAAATGCCGCCACGTACAGTCACATCATTCATTGGGTACGGATAGCTTTGCTGATTTTAATGATTGCCATCGTTATTATGGGGGTAATGCGGCAGAAGCGGCAATTGTTATTAGTGCTTGCCATTGTACTGCTTTTAGGTATTGGTCTTTTTGCAGGTGAATTATCATCCATTGGCATTAAGGGTATATGGTTTCCTTTTGGTGTGGGAGTTTCGCGCACGCAGTATGTCTGTGCGTTGATGGTGCCGTTATTGTTTGTTTTGCTTTGCAGGAAACCGGTGAAAAAATTCCAATAAAAAATTTGTCATTTCGAGCTAAGCGGGGCGCAGTCGAGAAATCTTTCACAGCATTTGTTTACGCTTTGCATATGCTGGTGCTTACTCGGCGTGAATATCGCTTTCGAAAGATTTCTCCGCTCGTTGTCACTCGGTCGAAATGACAGAAAATATTCAATAAAAAAAAGGCCGCGAATATCGCGGCCTTTTTTTATTGAATATTGTGCGGATTATCTCGCCTAAAGGTAATCTTAGCTTCAAATAGCTCTGCCATTTTACCTGCGCGCCATTTGGCTTCTTCGGCCTTTTCGCCGGTAAAAAGTCGGTCGACTGTTTTATTAAATAATACAAGCCACTCGGCAAAATGCTCTTTATCTACCGGCAAATCGGCGTGTGGCACAAAGGGACTACCGAAATAGGTATGTTCCTCCAGCAACACGGTTTGCCAAAAGCGGTACATTTTTTCAAGATGCACCGGCCAATTGTCTTTTATTCTTTCGTTAAATATCGGGGCAAGCAATTCGTCTGATCGTATCTCACCGTAAAACTCATCCACCAATATTTTGATATCCTCTAACGTTAACAATTGCTTCACCATCACCTAATATTTAAACACCTTTCCACCCACCATTACTTCCTGGGTTTTTTCGTCAAAGGTAGCTTTTAAGCCTGTATGCGCGGCGGCGGTAGTCATGATATTGGCAATTGAGTGTGCATACCCAGCTTCAACCGGCGCGTTTGGTGTTTTGCGGCTGCGGATACACTCCATCCAATTGCGTACGTGCGCTGATGTTAACGCATCTGCTCCTGTGTTGGCGGAAGCGGCCACTTTTTCTGTCGATTTTAATTCCATTTGAGGCAGCAGAAACGCTTTCATACCCATAGCAGCGGCCGCCCGTTCGGTTAAGCCGCCTTCAGGACTTACCTTATTGGTGTTCAGGTTAAGCGTACCACCGTTTGAGTAATATATTTCTGCAGGATCTTCCTTGCCGTTATCCATACGCGATTGGAACATCACCTGGAAACCACTGGTAAGGTCGTCGGCCGGCCCGTAATCAAATGCGGCAATAATGGTATCCCAATTACGGCGACCGTCTTTCCACATATAAATACCACCGTTGGCGGTTACGCTGCGCGGATGTTTCAGTCCGCTGAACCAGTGTACAGTATCAATCTGGTGGCTCATCCATTGGCCCGGCAAGCCCGATGAATACGGCCAGAACAAACGATATTCTAAATATTTGCGCGGGTCGAACTCTTCATATGGGCGATATTTAATATAACGCGCCCAATCCACATCCTCTTTTTTACATATAGCTACTAAATCCGGACGGCGCCAGCGGCCCGGTTGGTTAACGTTCCAGGTTAACTCTACCATTTTAATATCGCCAAATTGACCCGATTTGATAAAATCATTAGCTGCATGGTAATTAGTGCCACTGCGGCGCTGCGAGCCTATCTGCACAATTCTGTCGGTTGCTTTGATGGCTTTTAAAGCGGCGCGATTATCTGCCATTGTCTCGGCAAATGGTTTTTCACAATAAACGTCTTGCCCGGCTTGTACGGCATCTATAGCATGGTGAGCATGTTCAAAGTCAGCCGTGCTGATGAATACCGCATCTGTTAATTTTTTATCGTACAGTTCTTCATTATTTCGGCAGGCAACAATGTCATGGCCCAATTTTGCCTTCCACGCTTCCACGCCTTCTTCGCGGCGCACTTTCCAGATATCAGATACTGCGACGATATCAAAATTCAGCTCCTTATAATGATTTAAAAAGCAAGGCATGTGCGATTGCCGGTGCCGGTCTGAAAAACCCACTACGCCCACTCTAACGCGGTCGTTAGCGCCAATGATGCGTTTATAGCTCTGTGCGCTCCAGGCAATGCCTGGCGACACCATGATACCAGCCCCTGCAATGGCTGTTTTCTTAATAAAATCGCGACGTGATTTTTCCATATAGATACTCAATTAAAGCTTTAGAAAATGATTGGTTGAGGTAAATATACAGTATCGCAAAACAAAAAAGGGCCCCGTAGGGGGCCCTTTTCTCATATTTTTTTCTTAATTATCTGGCTGCGGCGTTTAAATAACCGCCAAGCTTAGCCTGATAATTTTTAAACTGTCCCTGCATTTGAGCGGTAAGCGCATCCTGGTGCGCGGTTTTGGTAAGCTCTACCATGCCGTTAATTAACTGCATGCCAAAACTTACATCGCGCGGGCTGATGATATTGGTATTGCCCGCCTGTATTTGCGCGGAATAATAATCCATCATATCTTTTAAATAATTATCAATGCTAGTTACCATTTTAGCCCCCAGCACATTGTCATGCAACTGATACACGGTTTGCGCCAGGAAGTATTTGCTGCTTGCGGTGCGCATATCTAAATTCAGATCAGGCATTACCTCATCATATTTATGCATCACTTTCAAAGCCATATCATTTTTGCCCTCTCTCATCAGGCTTTGCGCCAGATCAAGGAAGGTAGACATCATTACCGGGTAGAACATTGTGGTTGATTCGTGATCCAGGTATTTAGCGGTTTTAAACTGGCCAAATTTAAACTTGTTCATCACGTTATCGTACATCACGGCGGTATTCACTTTTTCCATTTGATCGCGTACCCCGGTGTCAGGTTTTAATGGCAATAAGTGATAAACAAAACCTTCTTTATAAAGGTACGGCTGTAAACCTATCATGTTGTCAGAACCAACGGTTACCGTAAAGCATATAGGGCGTTTCCAATGATCGTGAGCCAATATGTCAAACATGGCCAGGTTATCCTTCATCACAAAGTTTGAAGTATATTTAAACTTGATGCTGTCTGTAAGCATACTCATTTGATCTGCCGATACCGCGTTATTTTGCTTTACTTCGGCTGGGTTAACCGGAATTTTGATCGCTTTTGTCGGCAAGTAGTTTGCAAATTCACCGCTCTGATACTGCACCATCGCGTTCCTGTTATCTGAAGTTAGAAAATCAAACAACTCGTTAATATCGGTATAGCCCGGCAATTTTGCGTCGTTAAAGTATAAAAAGTCGCGCACCCCTTCTTTGTACTTTTCGTAAGGCATCGTGATAGGCAACGGCTCAGAATCATTCATCTTGCGCTGCATTTGCTTAATGTACCAGTCGCCGGTAAATAAGCTTAAGTTCACGATACGTACGTCGCGACGGATTCCTTCTACTTCCTGATCATACCATAAAGAATAAGTATCATTATCGCCGTACGTAAACAATATGGCATTTGGCGGGCACGATATCAGGTAGTTGTAGGCCATATCATGCGCTGTTCGTTTGGTAGAACGGTCGTGGGCCTTCCATTCTTCTTTTGCCAATACAACAGGTGCTGCCAGTAAGCAAACGCCAATGGCTATGTAAGCGGCATTTTGGGGCGACATCTTTTTAGAGATAAACTCGCCAATAGAAAGCACGCCTAACCCCAGCCATATGGCAAAAGCATAGAACGACCCGACGTAAGAGTAATCACGCTCACGCGGTTGCACTGACGGTTGATTTACATAAAGAATAATAGCTATACCGGTGAAGAACCATAACAGCGCAACGATAAAAGCATCGCGTTTGCTGTGGTTAAAATGGTAAAACATACCAAACAAACCAATAATAAATGGCAGGGCGAACAGCGGTGTGTAAGTGGTGCCGTCTGTAACAGTTTTAGGGAGATGGCGGGTTCCGTCTAAGATACCGCTGGTCCAGTCACCATCAACATATCCCGAAAAACCGCCCATTTGTTGCTGGCCATCCATATCATTGGTACGCCCGATAAAGTTCCAAAAAAAGTAACGGAAGTACATTTGGTAAGTTTGCCAACTGAAGAAAAACTTAAAGTTTTCTACGGGTCCGGGGACATCGCTATCTCCCATCTGCAGCCATTGGCGATAAAACTGCGGGTCTTGATTTTCCTGGCTGTATATACGTGGAAAAAGCGTGGTACGGTCATAAACATAGTCAGTTTTCTTACCTGCAATTTCATACTGTTTTTGGCCCTTGCGGTAAATATTACTACCCTCGCTCTGGTCAATGATCTTTGAGTCGAAATACGGACCTGAAATTAGCGGAGTTGAACCGTATTGGTCTCGGTTTAAGTAGCTGTTTAATACGAATGCATTATCCGGGTGGGTGTTGTCCAAATTGGTATTAGCCGTAGCACGAATTGGGATATACACGAACGAGCTATAGCCAAAATAAATAAACACTGCACATAACAAACTCAATTGCAATATCTGTTTATTGGTCTTGATGGCATACCTAATGCCAAAGGCCAAAGCAGCTACCAACAAAACAAAGAATACAAAAGCGCCGCTGCCGAAGCCCATGCCCAGGGTGTTTACAAAGAACAGATCGAAGTAAGCGGCTAGTTTAATAGTAAACTGGCGGATACCAAATTGTACTACACCTAATATGACCACACTCACTAAAAATGCGATAATACCGGTTTTTGTAGTTACGTTTTTGCTTCTGCGGAAGAAATAAACAAACGCAACCGCAGGAATGGTTAATAAGTTCAATAAGTGGATACCTATTGAGAGACCGATCATGTAAGCGATAAAGATCAGCCATTTATCGGCACCGGGCTCGTCGGCATGAGCGTCCCATTTCAAGATAGCCCAGAATACAATAGCAGTACAGAGCGCTGACCATGCAAACACGATGGTTTCTACAGCTGAGAACCAAAAGGTATCGGTATAAGTGAAGGCCAATGCGCCCACTAAACCGGCACCCATAACCAGTATCAATTTAGTTTTATTAGCGGCATCATCGGCGGTTTTAATCACCATTTTTCTTGCTAAAGCGGTAATTGTCCAGAAAAGGAACATAATGGTACCACCGCTGGCCAATGCAGAGCCTAAATTGGTAAAGTAAGGTACTTTGGTAACATCACCAAAAGAGAAAAGTGAGAAGAATTTCCCCAACATAGCAAACAGCGGATAACCCGGTTGGTGTGCTACTTGCAAGCGATAGGCGCAGGAAATAAATTCGCCGCAATCCCAAAAACTTACCGATGGTTCAAGCGTTAAAATATACGTAATGGAGGCTATTGCAAAGCAAAGCCAGCCCAATAGGTTATTAATTTTTTTGTACTCCATTGATGATCTTTGAACTGTAATTTTTATTTAGTGGCGCTAATATCTGAAAATTTCTTACTTCCCGGTAAATATAAATTTTGCACCAAACCAAATTTAACACAAATTAACGTTAGTAGTATTGTACAGCATTTTAAAGTTAATGGCAAGGCATAGCCAACTAATCTGTAATAACTATATTTGGCCCATGCATAAACGCTACAGCTTGTTTGTTAAGCAATCTATCCTACTCATTGCAGCGCTTTTTTTATTTGCAACCAAGGGGCTTTCGCAGGCCGTTTATATACCTTATTCATATGATTTCAGCCAGAAGTTTAACGCACAGGTGTATTCTGTAAATACTGACCTGCATACTTCTTTAAAGCCATTTTTGCTGGATAGTACGTTGGTACCACGATATAATCAGTTAATGAGTATTGGGGTAGATAGCAGCCGGCATAGTTGGGTATCACGTATTTTATTCAATCAGCATTTTATAAAGGTCGACGCCAAAGACTACACATTTTACGGCGATTATTTGCCCGACCTGCAAATTGGCAAGGAAACCAGGGGCCAACAAAGTACTTTTTTAAATACCAGGGGTTATCAGTTTGGAGGTACAGTAGGCACTAAATTTTTCTTTTATACCAGCGGGTACGAAAACCAGGGAAGTTTCCCCAATTATTACCAACAGGTTGTTAAAGCCATACAATTTGTGCCCGGTCAGGCTTATGACAGAAACTTCGCGCATGCCACGCGTACTGAGGATTGGTCGTACGCTACGGCCATCGTTTCTTACTCCCCAATTCAGCAACTAAACGTCACGATGGGCCAGGATAAAGCATTTATTGGCGATGGTTACCGGTCGTTGTTATTGTCTGACTTTGCAGCGCCTTATCCGTTTTTACGGGTAACAGCTAAAGTTGGCAAGTTGCAGTATATGGCAATGTGGGCCTATATGGAAAATGACACTTTGCATAAATTCGACCAGTTTGGCAGCAACCGCCGCAAGTGGGGCGTTTTCCACTACCTGGATTGGAATGTCAACAATAGGCTTTCGCTAGGTTTTTTCAACGCACTGATCGCTGCGGAGGCTGATGATAATGGCAATTTGCATGGTTTTGATTTTAACTATGTAAATCCGTTAATATTAGTAAGTGGTCAGGGGCCTTCAAAGCCTTACCCGGACAATGTATTATTCGGAGGTACGGCGCGTTACAAGGTATTTGATAAAACTGCGCTTTATGGGCAGGTGCTTATCGACCGATATAGTTCCATGTCGAATACTAACACTGGCGGCTACCAATTAGGTATTCGCGGCGCAGACATTTTTGAGGTACATGATCTGAACTATCTTTTTGAATATAACACGGTTAAACCTTACACCTACGCAGGCGGCGCTCAAATTGTAAACTACGCACAGTACAACGAACCGTTAGCCGATCCGCTCGGGGCTAATTTTAAAGAGTTTGTGAGTATATTAAATTACTCAATTGGCCGACTGAGCTTACAGGGACAGTTTAATTATGCAGAGTATGGAGTAGACGCCGCCGCTACTCAAGATTTTGGCAAAGACGTAAACAAACCGTTTATACCAACAACTACAACTACCAATTTAACAGGCCAGGGGGTTGCAACAAAACTCTACTATACCGAAGGAACCGTTTCCTTCCTCATTAACCCCAAATATAACCTGCGGTTAGAGGCAAATGCACTTTACCGTAATGAAGTTAGCAGCGTGGCTAACACCAAAACCATGTTATTTACATTTGGCTTCAGAAGCACTTTCAGAAACCTTTATCACGACTTTTAGATCTTGATGATCTTGTCGTTTTTCTTTGGCTGATCTTTGTGTTCTAATAGTTCAGGAACCAGCTTTACGATAGCGATCAATGCACCACCTATAATAGTCAAGGCTTTAAAGCCAAAGCGCACAAAGGGTTTCATTACTTCCCAATTGTCGCGCATTGTTTCTTTTCTCGATTTTTGGCGTTCGCCGATATATTTTGTAGCCATTTTAGTTCCCCTTTTATACAGAAAGTTCAGAGCAGGCTAATTGTTTGCTATGCGATCTTCTTTTTGAGTGTAATGACCGTTATTTCGGGCCAAATCCCCAATCGGCCCGAAAAAGCCAGGAAGCCAAATCCGCGATTAACGTACAAATAACGATTACCCTGATTGGCCCAACCTGCCCAATCTAGATAACGGTATTGCACAGGGCTCCACCTAAACCCGGGGGTTTCTACACCAAACTGCGCACCATGCGTATGGCCCGATAGCGTCAAGTGTATATCGTTATCATGATAACGCACTTTCTCTTCCCAATGCGTTGGATCATGCGATAAAAGGATCTTAAATGCGTTTTTGTCTACACCTTGCAGCGCTTTGTCTAAATCACCTATTTTAACGAAACCACGGCCCCAGTTTTGCACGCCAATAAGCGATATTTTTTGACCGTCTTTTTCTAACTCCACATTTTCATCCAGCAGCAACCGATAGCCCAATTCTTGATGGTGCTGTTTTAACTTATCTAAATTCGCCGCCTTTTCAGCCTCGCTGTTCCACTCTATATAATCGCCATAATCATGATTACCCAAAATAGAAAACTGACCGTACGGGGCGCGTAAAGAACTGAAATGAGGGATATATTTTTCAATTTCCCACGCAGCATTGTTTACCAGATCGCCGGTAAAGACAAACAGGTCGCTGCGCTGTGATTGCGCCAGGTCAATCCCCCGTTTTACGGCATCCACATCATCAAAACTACCCGAATGGATATCTGATATCTGAGTGATAGTAAATCCATCAAAGGCTTCCGGCAATTCCTCGAAGTAAACTGTTTCGCGGTGAACGCGATAGTCATACTTTCCCTTTATCATGGCATATATCAACCCTGTAAACGGAACCGCTGAAATAACAATCGCCAATTCGCTCACAAACTTTCTGCGTGCCGGAATGAAGTTACCGTTAGCGGCATGCGACTTTCTAAAATAATTAACAGTCCCGGCGACTAACCTGCCCAAATCTGCCACAGAAAGGACGATAATAAAGAAGAGCTTGGTAATAAACAAAGTAAGAAACAGGCTGAGCATATATTCGTGATACGGCGTCATCCCCTGCGCTTTGCGCAAACTGCCTATTCCAAGCAAAAACGCGAGTATTACGCCTATCGAAATGACAAGATATCCGTATAGAATAGCGCGTCGCCAAAGAGCGGAGGACCAGTCGTTAACAAAGGTTCTGAGTCCTGAAAACACATACCAATCCATCAATAGACTGATAGCGGCAATGATGATGAATATTTTTAAAAATCCGCCTCCGTGCATAAGCTGTTTGAAAGCCCGCAATTTATAAAAGCGAAAGCATTTGCTAGAAAGTTTGTTGGGATAAGGGCAAAAAAAATCCCGCTGCTTAGCAACGGGACTTTTTTTTAGTAACGGTGACGTACCACTACCACGCGGTGTGGGCGGTAATAACGATGGTGTACCACAACAACACGGTGTGGTCGATAATAACGATGGTGTACCACAACCACTCTGCGGTGAACCGGGTGTCCTACTCTTACGCGCACTTGCGCGTTTGATGTTGTGCCAAACGCAAAAGTTGTTGCTAAGGCTATGATTAAGATTTTTAAATACTTCATGGCTTTTGATTTAATTATTGTTTAGTTAGATGTCAATTAATAACGGTGCACTTCTTCGTAACGGTGATCGTACGGACGGTCATGTACCACTCTTCTATGTTCGCGATATTGTACCGAACAACTTGAAATTGCAGTTGCTGTGAACAGCAGCAGGCTTACTATTTTTAAAAAATGCTTTTTCATGATTGATAGAGTTTTTATGCACTCTTTAATACAATAGATATGCCAGTCGTCAGAAAGTTTAATAATCTATCGTGTAACATTTAACGTTACGTGGTATTTAAAGAGCTTTGTGTATTTTTACCAGCGACCAATTATCCATTTATGCCTGTAACAGAAAATGGCTACGTAAACCTGCAAATCGGTGACACCGGCGTAGCTACTATCAGTTTTTTTCACCCCGCACAAAACTCGCTGCCATCGGTTTTACTCAATCAACTTGCTCAGCAAATTGAATTCGCCGGCGACCAACCCCAAACTCGTGTCATCCTACTTAAAAGTGAAGGCGACCGTACCTTTTGCGCCGGCGCCAGTTTTGACGAGTTGTTGCAAATAAAGGACAAAACAACGGGGGCGCGCTTTTTTTCGGGTTTTGCTAACGTGATCAATGCGTGTCGCCGATCACCCAAGATCATCATAGTGCGTGTACAGGGTAAGTCGGTTGGTGGTGGCGTTGGCCTGGCTGCTGCAGCTGATTATTGTATGGCCACCGAAGCAGCAGCTATCAAATTAAGCGAGTTAGCTATCGGCATCGGTCCGTTTGTGATCTCGCCGGCGGTAATTCGCAAAATTGGTTTATCAGCATTTTCTCAGTTGACCATTAAGGCTACCGATTTCCAAACGTCGCAGTGGGCTAAGGAAAAAGGCTTATACAATGATGTATATGCTGATATAGCGGCACTTGATGAAGCCGTAAACGATTTGGCAGAGCGGCTGGCTTCTTACCACCCGGATGCGCTAAAGGGATTGAAACAAGTTTTATGGGAAGGTACCGAAGATTGGGATACGTTGTTAGCAGAGCGGGCGGCTATAAGCGGAGAGTTGGTTTTATCAGAATTTACGCAACAGGCGCTGCAAAAATTTAAAAGCGGAAGTAGATGATTAGCTTTTAGAGATAATAGGTAATTTGATGGTAAAGGTAGTGCCCGATTTTTCTACACTTTCTACGTCAATTTCGCCGTTGTGCTTGCGTACGATCTCTCTTACGATGCTCAATCCCAGTCCTACTGATTCTTCGCCACGCAAACCTTTGCGGCTGGCCTTAGAGAAGCGATCAAAAATATAGGGCAACAAATCGGGCGGTATACCAACACCAAAATCCTTTACAATTATTTCTGCCCATTTATCCTCTTGTTTTAAAAGCACTTCAATATGCTCCGTAGCCACAGAAAATTTAATGGCATTACTGATTAAGTTATCCAGGGCCCGCTGTAGCTTTTCACGGTTAACCCACGCTAACACGGGCTGCCGGGTACCGTAATATAAAATATTGATCTTATCGGTTTTATTTTTTTGCCACTCGTCTACTATCAATAACAAAAACTTGTTCAGATCAACCTGATGCATTTCAAACTCATTCCCGGTCTCATTGTGGGCAGTTTCAAGCAGATCATTGATGATAGAGGTTGCCTTATCGCAAGATGCCTTGATCATCTGCAGATTTTCCTGATTCTCTTCGTTAATGTCCTCATCAGCTTCCATCATAGCGGTAAGCGCACGTATAGCCGCTAAGGGGTTTCTTAGGTCATGTGCAACTACACCTAAAATTTCATTTTTTACCTTGCTGGCATATTCAATTTCCGCGTTTTTATTCTCGATAGCCTTCAATTTGAAAAAATTATCGGCCCGGTACGAAAACGTAAATCTAGATATTGCAAAAAATATGACCAACAAGATAAACGACGCCATATTGTTCATAAACACTTCAGATGGCGAGGTTTGATAATACCGCAGGGTAAATGCAAATACCAGCCCGGTAATCACGGTAATTATTATCGTTCCGTAAAACTCAAACGTGAAGAATATACCGCCGATTATGAGGCCTATCATATACATTACCAAGGTGTTGCGTGGGTTATGCATACTGTAAAATGATGCACGCATCAGGTTGGTAATAATAAAAAGAGCAAATAGAAACGTTACAAATTGCGCTACCGGCGCATATTTTTCATCCAGTTGAAAGATCACCTTTAGCTGCCGGCTGCCAAAGTAAAATAGTGGTAATATAAGTATGGCCACCCAATTGCTTAGATCGTACTCATCGAGATGATTGGCTATTTTAAGATTCGGCGAAACAGTTTCGACAATTATGCGGATAGCAACACTCAACAAAAAATAAATAAGGCTGGTGAGTTGTACCGTAGTTAAGTTTTGCAGAATGTAATTCATTCTGAAGTCAGACCGGCTGTTTAATTCGGTTCTTGTGAAAAAATGAAGCTTCATTTTTACCGGCTGGTTGCGTTCCAATAGTTTGACAGCTAAGATAACAAAATACTGGAACTAAAATATCTCGCCTACGTCAATAAATAAACCGCGTGAGTTTTGGGTGCCGAAGCCATAGTCTATAGCTATATTGGTTTTTGATACTTTGTTAAGTTTTAAGCGCAAACCGGGGCCAAAAGCCGGTTGAATACGCTCTAACTTAGTACCCTGAATAGAGGATAAAGATTCAACGTTTCCAAAAATAACACCGCCCAATAAGCCATTTTTTGTAATCCCAAATCGATACTCAGATTCGAAGTAAACCATTTGCGCACCGCGGAAACGCCCTTGAATATACCCTCTGCCTGTTGCCGAATTCTGATCCCAACCGGTACTTGGCAAATCCAGGTATGATGGGCGTCCGTTAAGTATCAGCCAGTCGTAGCTCCAAAGTGCCAATACGTTTTGTGAATTTTTAGGAATTCTTATATATTTTCTTACGTCCAGAATAAGCGACTGCCATTCGTTGGTAGAGCCTAAATCTTTTATACTGGTTCTGAATACTGCGTTTGCATAGGTGCCGCTTGACGGACTAATGCTATTGTCGCGCGAATCAAACAGTGCATTTAGTGTAAAACCGGATGCGATTGATCTTTGCTGAGTGCCATAAAAAACAATCCCGGGGTGATTGTTAATATTTTCGGGTAGTATATTATAAGTTATATCCCAATGGCTATCGACGATGTATCCCGCGCCGGCGTAAAAATTGCCGGTTATTCGTTTCATCGCTGTTTCATAAAAACGAGCGAACGAATAATCCATCGGTATTTCGTTGTTGATATTAGAATTGCTACCTAACCCAAAAGTACCTTGGGGATATTTAAGGTAACGTATATCGCCCACAAAGTTAAATCCGTTCCGCCTTGTCCAAATACTGGTTTGTATCGGTAAAATAAATTGACTGTTCTGTGTATAGGAAGCACTGGCAACAATTGTCGATACACGCGCAGTGGAATCTACCCTAAAGGCAACGTTTCCGGATACCACTATTGCAAACCGCGATACCAATGTATAACCTATAGCCGGTGCAATGGAAAATTGCGGTTTAGAGGTGATCGAATCAATGGCAGGAGCAAGCTTTTTGTGACGAAGCTCGCTTATGACGTCATAAATATCTTTTTGCCTGGTACCATTTACAATAACGGTAGTAGTATCTTTTATTTTACCAGCGGTGCTGTCGGTATAAATCTTAGCTAGAGGAATAGTTTTTTGCTGCGCGAAAACCGAACCGCCGGATAATGCAATCAAAGAAAATAAAAGAAATATACGTGATAACTTCATTGCTTTGGGGCAAGCGAAATTAATCAAATTAAATGATGATTACGCCCCGATTTTAGAGACTAAAAAGCCAGAAAATGGTCGTTCATAAAATTACAATAATAGCCGCAAAAAGCTTTGGCGTATTTATAATGGGTTAACGTAGCGGGTCACTGCGCATTTGGGTTGCGGGTACGGCTACCGATTATCAGACATTACAACTTTTATCTGATCAGGTTCGGTTACCACAATTTCAGGTTTGCCTTTATATTCTATGATCTTCCCTGTAATGGTAACTTCCCTCCCTTTAAAATCTTCTTCAGGTTTGCCTTTAAATTTAGATCGGTCGGCCGCGGCTATCATCACGGTTAGATCTTGGTTGGGGTTATATCCGTTCACATCTAACAAAGTCATATTATTAGATGCTATCAACTTGCCACTGAATATTTTGCCTGTAATAGTTACTGTTTCGTTAATATGTTTAGATGCTTCCTTGGCTTCTATCTTAGTTTGGGCAGATGCGGTAAAGACTGCAAACAACGCAACAACAAAAATCAATTTTTTCATGGTTTTCCTTTATGCTAAGTTATGATAATCTGCCCAAATCTCAGTGGCCCCAAATTTGTTTATATCACAATAAACACAACCAATTATGCCTGAAGGGCCAACTATCGTAATATTAAAAGAAGAAGTTATGCCATTTAAAGGCAAAACCGTATCGGCGGCGAGCGGCAATACAAAAATTATTGACGTTGATGCACTTACCGGCAAAAAGATCATCGACTTTAAGAGTTGGGGCAAACACTTTTTAATTTGTTTTGACGATTTCACCATCCGCGTGCATTTTATGTTGTTTGGCTCGTACCGAATAAACGAACACAGCGAACGCATACCCAGGCTTCATCTGCAGTTCGAGGGCGGCGAACTTAACTTTTACGCTTGTTCACTCTTGCAGATCACCAAACCCCTTGATGAGGTTTATGATTGGACGGAAGATATCATGAACGAAAAGTTTGATAAGGAAGAAGCCTTCAATAAATTAAAAAACCAGGGCGATACACTGGTCTGTGATGCATTGCTTAATCAACATTTATTCTCTGGCTCGGGCAATATCATAAAGAATGAAGTATTATTTCGTGTCCGTATTCATCCAAACAGTTTGATCGGAAAAATACCCGATGAAAAATTAAAGGAATTAATCGCTGAGACCGTAAACTACGCTTTTGACTTTTTGAAATGGAAAAAAGAGTTTAAGCTAAAGAAACACTGGATGGCTTACTCCAAACGTATCTGTCCGCGCGATAAAGTGCCGTTTCAAAAGCAAAATCTAGGAAAAACACGACGTCGCACTTTCTTTTGTAACATTTGCGAGCAGCAATACATTTAGAATAAGTGTCTTATTAACAACCATTTATAATTTTTACATGTTCAAACCTGTAAAAATTTTTAAAAAAATTAGAACTTTTTGTAACAATATTGTTATTAATTATGTAACTTTAATCATACAATTATTAACAGCTATACAAAATCATGAAAAGAGTATTATTTGTTTGCTTGCTAGCGCTCGGGATGAACGCAACAACAAAAGCTCAATGCCCTATTAACGAGATATTGACCACCCGAGACCCACAAGTTATCGCAGGTTTGATCGATCAGAATAGCGATTGCATTAAGCAAAATTTGGTTTTCAATCCTGAATACCAGGGCTTCAAAATGTATGTAGATTATCTTTTCAACTCATCTGCTACATGGATTTATCATACCAATCCGCAGAAAGAGAAATTATTTAATGATTTTTACGCTAAATGGGGCTCAGCATATCCCAATTTGCATGCTGACCTGCCTGAAAAAGGTGAGTTTTATAAAGCGATGAAGGAAATGGTTGCTACCGATCCGGAGTATTTTAAACAAGACAAGAAAACGCTTATTCCTTCAAAATATAAAGAGTGGATGTACGTGCAGGACTTAAACCGTAAATACGGCTCGCAGGTTGTGGCCCGTTTGGAAAATGCAGCTGCAAAGATTGCCAATCTACCTACCGTAAACACTGCCACAATAGCGTTTAACAATTATTAATAAGATATTGCTATATAGTTTGAATCCGGAGTAGCGTAACGTTGTTCCGGATTTTTTTATTCACTTAAAATTTCGGCAATCTCGTTAAAGCCCTTTTCACGCGCCACGTCAGCGGGTAACTTTCCGCCTTCCATGCGTACAGAAACGTCGGCTCCGTTTTCGAGCAATAGTATAAGCATTTCTAAATTGCCATTTTGAGCGGCGGAGTGCAACGGAGTAGCGCCTGCCTGTTGTTTTACGTTTACATTAGCACCATTGTCAATCAACAGGCGCACAATATCAGTAAAGTTTCCGGCTGCTGCCGAATGAATAGGGAACACATTAAAGCCATTGTTTGACGGCAAGTTAACACTCGCGCCCTTCAATACTAAATAACGCGCAACCTCTGCCTGGCCAAAATAACAAGCTAACCCTAATGGCGTAAAACCATCATCGGCATAATCATCAACGGCATCGGGGTGGGTGTAGATCAAATGAGCAACTACATCAAACTTACCCGCGGCGGATGCTTCGAATAAATTGATCTCGTCCATATATTTCAACAGCAGATCGATAACAGGCTGTTTTTTATAATAGCAGGCCAACATCAACGGCGATACGTTGTGGCTGGTTTTGCCGTTTATCAACGATGGATCTTGG
>Ga0209026_1000703_pt1 | contig 19892 bp, 19 predicted proteins | sample AraplaCL_Col_mCL_FD_184262 | JGI IMG/M metagenome (GOLD analysis project Ga0209026, IMG submission 184262) | Arabidopsis root microbial communities from the University of North Carolina, USA - plate scrape CL_Col_mCL (SPAdes) (version 2) | ecosystem: Host-associated > Plants > Roots >... | reverse complement strand
GGATTTATTTTTTAAGGCTATTTCAAAGTCTTTCTCAAGAGCGCCGAATGGTATTACCGAATTCTGTACATTTTTTAAACGGGGGTAAACTATGGAAAGATCGTCTAAATATTTTGGCGAAACGCTGATCAAACCTGCTACCTTGCTCATTGCGGCTTTCTCAAGAAAGCGGTGTAGAAGATAAACCAGCTTATACTTAGGTGCTTTACCCTTTATTTCGTAGCGACCGGTGTACCAGGGATCTTGCATGTCGATAACATACGGAACTTTGAATTTCTTTTGCCAGGTTGATCCCAGTGCACAAACCGGAAATTGAGTGGTCGAAAAATAAACCAGGTCAAACTGCCCGGTTGCCAACAGCCTGTTTACATTTTTTCGATATGACCAAAACGACCGCAAACCGATTGAACTCATCAAACCAAAGCTCCTACTTGCAGATATCTTGTGAATTTTGACATCATTGGGTATAGACTGTAGTAAAAGATCATCTTTTTCCATAGGATAGAGTCTCTCATCTACCGTCATTACTTCGCACTCATACCCAAAATCGTTAAAGTAAGATAGGCTCATTCGCACTCGTTGCATGTCTGCAGCATTTGTTGGTGGGAAATAAGGCGAAATAATTAAGACTTTTTTCAATTGCTGGTCAGAACACCCTTTACCAACGCCAATAACTTTTCACTCTCTTTTTCCCAGTTAATCGATTCATGGCAAAGTTTAAGTGCGGCTTTTTTTGTGTTAAAGAGAAATTCTCTATTATCATGATAATCCATCAGAATATTGGCTAATTCTCCGGCGTTATCTTGCTGATATAATTGTCCAACCTCGGGGTGTTGGTTCAGGAAGCTTTTTTGTGCAGTGGTAGTACTTGCCACTATAGCAAGCCCTGCGTTAAGGTAGCTAAATAACTTATTTGTTAAGCAAATGTCCCTGTTTAAAGGCGTGCTTTGTTCGGTTGCCAAACCGATATCAAATTGTGATGCAAAGACAATAATATCATCCGGAGGGATTGGGCTATGAACCGTTACATTAACGTTTGCAAATAACTGATCAATAAAACTAACTTTCTCTTGCGTTGTAATATTACCTAATAAATGCAACTCAAATTTTTCTTTCGGAAGTAGCGTTAATGCTTTAGCGACGTCTTCCAGACCGCGATTTATTCCGATGGTTTGAGAAAACCAAAACAGCTTGATTCGCCGATCTTCCGTCACCGATATTTTTGTCAGTTTTTCCGGAAATAGATTAAGTATCGTAGTTGGCGATAAGTAAGGATAAAGCATCTGGTACTCGCTGCCAATTTCGGGACTTGAAGCAGAAAGATAACTTAATCCAGGGAAATATCGATCTTCCGTTTGTTTAACTATTAAATAGTTGGTTGACTGCAGGTCGTCGGTTGATTCTCTACGATGAAAGTCTTCTGCATCAAAGCAGTATTTTGCGTTATTAGCTTTTGCAGCAAGGGCCACCGCCGGTAAAGCGCCAAGATTATGCCCGATATATAAATGCGCCTTATATTTTTTTGCTTGTCGGATTAAAGACGGTGTACTGCGCGCAACCGCTGCATTTTGAAAAATGCCAAACTTGGCAAATACTAAACGAAAGAACTTAAAAGTTAACCGGCTAAAAAAATAAACCAAGGGTTTTTCTCCCGGATGACCGCCTGCCCGTACCGCTTTCCATTTTTTTTCGGGCAACATTAGTTGGGTGAAATTATAGCCCCAGGTGTTCCAATAAGCATAAATTACGGTTACATCATAACCTGCATCGGCAAGTGCATCAGCTTCTTTTACTAATCGCGGATTTAATGCAGGTTGGCCCGTTGTAACGAGTACTATTTTAGTTTGCAAAGAAGATAAGTGTATTTTAAAATCTTTTAATCGTTTCCGTTTTTATAAACAGATAGATAATCGTTTGCAATTTTAAGGTCGCTATAATCGCGTTCGGCTTTTTTGCGGCATTCATGCCTATTTAGCCGATGAATGTCTTTTATTTGTTCAGTCATTTCATCCACGTTGGTGCTAATAAAACCGGTAACGCCCTGTATTATGCCTTCCCGCATGCCGCCGTCATCAAAAGCCAGAACCGGCGTACCGCAAGCGTAAGCTTCCGGAATAATTACCGGGAATGGTTCCATCCACTCAACCGGTGACAATAATGCTTTAGCGTTGCTTAACAGCGTGTTTTTTTGAGCGTCATCTACCCGTCCTACATAAACAATTTGTTCACCGTCTATCAGCGGTTTGATCTCGTTATAGAAGTATCTTTTTTCGTGTTCAATATCAGAAATATTGCCAGCTATTATTAATTTATGATTGCTGCGTTTGGCAACTTCTATGGCACTATGAGCGCCTTTACATCTTTCTAATCGGCCTAAAAAAACCAGTGGTGCATCATCAGCAACTTTGTCATTAAACCGGTATTGATTAATTGGGGCGCAATTATAAACGGTTAGCCAACTGCTTTTGGGTGTGCGGCCGGTGTTAGCAATAAAGTCAGACACAGCAGTGTAGGTTAAAGATTTTGGTTTAAATAGGTCAAACCACTTAATGTTTTTGCGATTAACGTATCGCATATAAGTTTGCACCTTTACAATGTCACTTTTTAAAAACGGCAGCAAAAAAATAAGCCTGCCGAAATTGTGAATCACGTCATGGTTTTTAATCTCTTTTCTTATTATTTTATGGACGTTATAAAGATTATTTAATAATTGTAAATCAATATCAGGCTTTTGCGGACCGTTTTTTCCATAGACAATCAATCTCCCCGGCGACTTTGAATTAGGCCCGGCTACCAAAGTCACAGAATGGCCGAGCGCTACATATTGCTGAGCAACGTCATATATAACCCGTTCTATGCCACCATAGAATTGTGGCGGAACAGGTATTCCGGGATCCATTATTAGCAATATTTTCATTTTAAGGGGCTCGATGAAAAATGGTAACGTTTATTGGTTTTAGTATAGTTTAAAATAGTTTTCGGCAATTTTTTGAGCGCTGTACTCGTTTTCTGCCTTGGTTCTACAAGCTTTTCTACTTAGTTGATCAATTTTGAGCGTGTGCTCAATCATTTCTGCTACATTGTTGCTAATGAATCCTGTAACCCCGTGCTCAATACCTTCTGGTATGCCACCGCGTGCAAAACCCAATACGGGTGTACCACAGGCATAAGCCTCTGGAATGATCACCGGAAACGGCTCAAGCCACTCAACCGGCGTTAACAAGGCGGCAGCGTTTCTTAAAAGCTCGTTCCTTTGAATGTTATTCACTTCGCCAATCCACTTAATTTGTTCACCATCTATAAAAGGCTTGATCTCCCGTTCGTAGTATCGTCTTTCTTGTGGTATTTGCGATATAAAGCCGGCTATGATCAATTGGCGATCGGTTTGCTTAGCTACTTTAATTGCATTATGTAATCCTTTGCATCGCTCAAAGCGGCCAACAAAAGCTAAATAACTATTCGGACTGGTATCAGCCTTAAATTTAAATTGATCGATAGGGGCGCAGTTGTATACCACATCCCAGTGGCTTTTTGTAGTTTCGCCGGTTTTCTTTATGGCTTCTGATACTGCCGTGTAGGTTAAGTTAACCGGTTTAAGCAAATCGGTTTTTACAATATTGAAGCGACTAACAGATCGTAAATAAGATTGCACTTTCCTGATGTCATGACGTAAGATTGGCGCCAAAAATGCCAATCTGCCAAAGTTGTGGATCACATCATGATTTTTAAGCTCCTTAGTTAGAATATTATAAACCTGGTAAAGATGTTTGAAGTTTATATTAGGGTTAAGTTCCCCGTTTTCTCCGTAAGTTATTAACCTACCGGGAGACTTAGAATTTGGCCCCGCAACTAATGTCACCGAATGGCCCATTGCTACATATTGTGTGGCAAGATCATGCACAATACGCTCAATACCTCCGTAGTTTTCTGGAGGCACCGGTATAAAAGGGTCCATCAATAACAGGATTCGCATGTTAATTGTTACCCTGTGTTAGTGTAAGCTGCATAAGTTGAAGTCGCAATCTACCAATTTAAGTAAGATAAAAATCATACTTATTCGTCATCTTTTATAAAAAAATCATAAGTATTTTTTATAACCAAGTTGATCTCATCATCTGTTAAACCTGCAAAAAGGGGTAATCTTACCAGACATTCTGCATACTGTTTGGCATTTGGCAGGTCACGGCCGTCGTGAAGCGATTGATAATATGGGCTATCATGAAGCGTAAGATAATGAAACTGCACCTTAATTTCATTCGTGCGCATGTGGCTTATGTACGCATCCCGTGTTTTCATTGATTTACATACAATGTAAAAAATATGCGCGTTGTGGTTAGCGCCTTCTGGGATAAACGGCAGTTTAAAGAAACCTTTTTCTTCCAGTGCTTTCAAGCCGTGATAATATATATTCCAGATATTTTTTCGTTTTCGCTGAATATTATCTAAATCTAAAAACTGAGCATATAAATAGGCCGCAGAAACATCCGAAGTCAAAAATGATGACCCTATGTCTACCCAATTATATCGCGATACTTCATTTCTTAAAAACGCGGCATGATTAGTCCCTTTTTCGCGAAGTATTTCAGAACGCTTGGCAAAATGTTCATCATTTATAACCAACATTCCGCCTTCGCCGCATGTTATATTTTTCGTGTCATGAAACGAAAACGTAGCTAGCTGTCCGAATCCACCCAGCGCCTTACCCTTGTAATAACTATCTACTGCATGGGCTGCATCCTCAATCAGATATAAATTATGTTTATCTGCAATGGTTTTTATCTTATCAACTTCGCTTGCAATACCGCCGTAATGGATAACTACGATTGCTTTGGTTTTAGATGTAATTAAATCCTCAATTACATTAGCATCAACGTTTGGACTATTAGCCGCACTATCAGCAAACCGTATTACAGCGCCGCGTAATACAAATGCATTTGCCATAGAAACAAATGTGTAAGAGGGCATTATTACCTCATCTCCTGGTTGTATGTTGGTTAATAATGCACACATTTCGAGCGAATGGGTGCATGACGAGGTTAACATTGCCTTTTTAAAACCGAACTTTGTTTCGAAAAATGTCTCGCAACGTTGTGTATAAATTCCGTCTCCTGAGATCCGGTCGTTTTTCAGAGCGTCGGCAATATAGGTTAGTTCATTTCCGGTATGAAATAATTTATTGAAAGGTATCATGCTAATATCGGGGTGTCGGTCTTTGTAATTCAGTGTTAATTTCGCTAATTATATCTATATATTTTTCAGCACACCTTTCCAGTGTTAAATCTTCTAAAATAAATTTCCTTGGTTCAAAGTGTGCTAATTTGGATTGAAATTCCAGTAATTTTGCTTTAAAGTCCGCTAATCCGGTAAATTTTACCCCACAACGTTCATCCCAGTAAGGCACCGAACTAACCGGAGCGTACTTTATTTGAGGATAATATGCCGGGTCTTGCCAAAAACCACCACGATCCCAGGCCAGGATTGGTGTATTTGTAGAAAGGATTTGCTGGTAAGCCAATCCTTGGGTTTCGTGTTCGCACAAAAATAACACAGACCTTGATTCGGCAAGTTTTGACATTAACTCGGTGTGACCATAGTTGCCGTAACTGATAAATTGATAAGACAGGCCCAGACTGTCTAATACTTCAGTTATAGGTTTTATCAATTCTGTTTGAAACTTATCGTGATGCCAACGTATCTTGTCGTAAATAACAAAATCAAATTTCTTATCTACAACTGGTGGTTTCCATGTATCTGTATCAATTCCCGTGGGCCAGGCGGTAACTTTATCTCCGTAAACTGGTTCAAACATTTTACACATCCAAGGGCCGGGTACTAAAAATCGTTTAACGTTTGGATAACGCTCAAACAAATCCGGGCAGTCTACAGGATGGGAATAAACCCCCGCGCCTAATACAACCGGATTTTTCCATTTTCTGTCGAACAAAATATGAGGCTTACCAATAACGCAGGCAATTTCATCAGGATGCGATCTTATGTATTTATAATCATTGAACCGATAGGGGTGACCAAGCTTCTCCAAACCTTTAATGAGGTTAAGTGCGATCATCATTACACCCCCGGGCCTTTGTTTGCCACGGATTACACGCCGTAAAACGCGCCGCGGATATCTGTCAAAGATAATCCAACGATCAGGGTCGGGTTCCCCATAAAATAAATTGAGGGGTTGGGTTATTTCCATCCGTATTTAAAAAAACGTCTCATGCGGAGCAATTTTTCAGTATTGTTGAAACCTAAGGTCTTATATAGGCCACCAACAAAATGTTTGTCTGGGATTTTAAAATTTGGTTTTAACTCGTATATCCAGGTTAAAGCTTTATTTGCTTCGTCTAAGCTTTCCTTAGCTATCCACTTGGTTAATGGCCATAAAATATTAAGAGCGGCATCAATTCTGCGTTCTGTAAGCCGGTTGCTTTGTTTTAGTTGGGTAATTATATTCTGGTAAATTAATAAATGTTGAAAATTTGTACATGTTGAAGATAAACCTGACTTAAACTGTAGTCTGTCTTTTGTATGATGCAAATGACAAAGTTCGACAGTAGTCATCGCTATTATTTTTGGTTCTTTCAACGCCACTTCAAGCATAAAACAGCGGTCATCTCTTGATGCAAAATTTGCTGCGGCAAATGATGTGCGATGAGGGATATCTTTTATAAATTCACGCCTAAACAAAAATGCTGAATAATGTGAACTATCGCATTCACCTAAATTCTGGGCAATAAAATCGTCGCAATTAACCCATAAATTATCAGATAGAAAAACCTCATCGCTGTAGTTCTTATAGCCGGCAACAATAACATCTGCACCGGTATTCTCAGCTAACTTAAATTGCCTGGATAGGGCACCATCGACGAGCCAATCATCCGAATCAAGAAATTTGATGTATTTACCTTTTGCATACGTAAATGCTTTATTTACCGCCGATGGTTTGCCCCAATGCTCCTGTCGATACACCTCTATGCTAGTTAATCTTGATAATACCTCTGAAGTATTATCCGTACTTCCATCGTCAAATACTATAATTTGAATGTTGATATAGTCATTTCCGATGTAGCATGAGTTTATAGCCCTCTCTAACGACCAGGCCCTGTTATACGTTGGAATGATTACGGTAACATCGCTCATTATTGACTTGAGAAAACAGGTAAATAGTTGTTAAACTCGAACTTCTTTTTTTGCAATATTACTTTGGCAATGCGCTTAAAAAAAACGTATGTGCCATAAACGCTATTGAAAATTATATTCACCAAAAAGGATAACAGCCATGTTGGAACCGGTCTGCAATACCACCATAGTAGCAATTTAGTTTTTTCACGACGGTAATGAAAGGCATCAGCATATGAGCCTGCAAAATGCATAATCGCAGGCTCCGTGAACTCGTTTTCTTTTTGAAATGAGCATTGATGATTAAGCACATCAATGTTCAACTTTCCAATGATACCAATAGGTGTTCGCATACCTTTACCTGCATCATCTACCGCTTTAATTTTATTAATAGCCATAGCTACTGAAAATATTGGTTCCTCATTGATTGATCCACGAAATGAATGAAATCCCAGCGAATCGTAATCAGTTTTTAAACTTCTGGCTTGCGCAAAGACTTTAGCTGATAGTTTATTTTTTACAAAATAATAAGTGCCGCCGTTAAAAAGCGGGATTGACGGTAATTGGAACCGGTTACAAATTTCGCTCACATTCATATACCAATTGCCCATATTTATCTGGTCGCCAAAAACTACAAAGCTATGATTTTGCCAAGTTTGGAACATAAGTTTAACAGGTTTACAGGCCAGGCAGTCGGCATCAATAAAAAGAGTTTCGTCAAACGGCGAGTAGGTATCCAGGTGAAGTTTTTGATTTATCCCATCGCCTAAACTTTTGTTTATTGGGATGATGATATCAAAAAGGTGACTTAATGTTTCTTGTGCTGCATCGGTGATAATCGCCCGAGGTACGTTCGGATCTGTTTTTATTAGTGAAATGGCAAGCATTTTTGCCATCTCGATGTAGCGTTTTGGCCCGCATGCTATGGTAATTATGCCGAACATGAATTAAGCACTTGCATTAAATTATGTTCGTAAATACGATTGTTGTTTAAATTATGGTCGGCTATGACTTTTTCACGTCCAAGCTTTATGTAATGCGTTATGTTTTCGCAATTTACTATCTTGATGATTGCTGCTTTTAACGAGTCTACATCGTTTTCTTCCGCTAAAAAGTCATGGTACCCCATCACGTAGGGAATATCCGCGTGCCTGGTCGTTATTACCGGTAACCCTACGGCTTGAGCTTCGATTATGATAGTAGCCGATCCGCCTTCATCATCCCCGTTTTCGGCTGTTAGTGAAGAATGCGCCAGGAAATCATAATCTTTTAGCATTGGAATAACGTCAGGGTGCTTAACCAGCCCCTGCCATTTAACTTGTGTATTCAAGCTCAAGGTTGCTATCAATTCTTCAAAAACTGTTTGCATTGGCCCGGCGCCAACTATGTCTATTGAAAATGCCGGAATCTGGTCAACCAATTGAGCCACAGCTTTCAGGAAAATATGGAATCCTTTTTTCTCAATAAATCTGCCCAGAAACAGAAATTTTATCGGGTCAGTAAGCGACCTGTAATGTGTTTTCTGCGGATAATCGTTTATAGGAATTATCAGTGGATTAAACAAACATTTTTGTGGTGGGCAACCATATTTAAAGATCTTTTTTGATAAGGCAGGCCCCTCTGCAAACACTGCGGTGGTAGCTTGCCATAATGGGAGTAGGTCGCGCCTATACAGCTCGTTAATGAGCGGCAACATGGTGATATCAAAAGCGTATATGGTTGTTACGAACGGACATTTCAAATGGTATTTTTCAGTAAACTTTGTCAGTTCAATACCCATTGGTCCGAAATGGCAATGAATTATATCGGGCCTAAACTCTTCAATTGCTTCGTTAAATTGCTTATACCATATTTTTTTACCGGTCGCTTTTTCTATGACGTATCGTTTTAAACCCGAAAGCTTTTTTTTTGAAAACTCAGGATTATCAATTGAATATAAAACCACATTTTCTGCGACATCATCCGGTACGTCATAAAACTCAAACGCTGCTATTGCAACTTCAGAAAATTGCATGCATTTTTCCACATACCTTTTTATAAAAGTCTCGGTAGGTTTAGAAAAATGTTCTACAAAATGAAGTATGCGCATGTTTTGGTTTAAGAGTTCTAGCCTATCTCTCTTATTGCAAAACTACGATGGTGGTCTGCCTCCGTAGTTAGAAAAATTATCTCCCAATTTTGCACCACACAAAACTCATTCACAGCTTCTATAACACCATATCTGTAACTGTTAACCCAATTTCCAATAGTGTAATCATGACCAGCAATAATCCCGCCTTTTTTCATTTTTGATTGTAGAATCTCTAATTCAGTTTTTGTGGTTTGGTAACTGTGATCGGTATCAAGATAAACCCAATCGAAATAATGATCAGCAAATTCTTGCAGCACTGCGGTAGAAAAGCCGAGATTCAGTTCCACCTTGCCCTCATCAATCTGCATTTTAAATTTGTTATAAACTTTGCCTTTTAAACCGTCATGATAGCGGTTTTCGTCGCCCCAGGCATCAATAAGGTGAAGTTTTTGTGGATGATTATATTTTAGAATTAGTTCTGAAAAATCTCCCTGGTCCACACCGATTTCCGCCACTATTTTATCATTGGGTAACTTTTGTAACAAAGATTCCCGATTTGTTAGCGTTTTTAGGTTTGAAATGTTCTTTTCCTGTAGCGTTGTTTGTGGAAACGATTGTTCGGCTCTAAGTCTTTCTGTTAAAAATAAATGTGCCCAAAGTCTGCGCCTAAGCTTGTAAAAAAAACTGAAGTAAATTTTTCTTTTAAATGATAATTGTGACATCAAAAATGGTTTTACGGTAATCCTGCTACGTAAGGTTGGTAAATGTAATCGTTCGGGTCGAAGTATTCTGAAGCCAAAACCATTAATATTGCATTAGGAGAAAAATTATACATTTTATGCCAGTCGGCAGGATTCAAAATCAGACACTTGGACGGCTCGTCAAGGATAAACTCTTTTTCTGTGACACCATCTGAATTATAAATCGTGCACCCACCCTGCAAGCATATAGCTGCCTGAATAGTTGTATGATGACGGTGCCCTCCACGCTCTGACTGATCAACCCCGTAGATATAAAAAATGCGCTTTACGTCAAAAGGAATGGATTTTTCTATAACAGTGAGATTACCTCGCTCGTCGGTAAAAGTTTTCAGATCAATCAAGTCAGCCATTGTTCTTAAAGGAGTTGGATTAAACTTTTACTCCAATTCTGCCAGCTTCATCAATGCGGTTTAACAATAGCTTTATTTTATTGTTAACGATAAACTCGTCTACTGCCTTTTTGGTACCCTCCCAACCACCATAATCGCCAATAAAAAGTACAGCGCCTGGTTCAAGCAATGGATATAAGTGGTTAAGCGCGTGCAGTACAGGTTTGTAAAAGCAAACATTCAAGTATAACAGGGCGATTTTATCCGGTTTGGTTTGAGGTATGGTATCCTCTACGAATCCTTTTATATAATGGACTTTATCAGCAGGATAATCCATCTTGCCAAGGTTCTTTTTTGCTTCATCTAACGATGAATAGCAGAACACAGGATTGTTTACATCGGCGTTTCGGTACAAATCTGCAGCAGACTGGCCCGAGCCTGTGTGTCCAAGAGCTTTCACGTCAAATTCTGAAGGTACGGTTGTCATGCCTTCAAAAGTGTCATATAGATGAATGTCTCTGCTTTGATTGTTAAATTTATTCAGCGTATCTATGGCAGCCATCGGTATGCCACCGCGCCAAACCCCACAGGTTACTATTGCTCCAGGTATATTGTTTTTTTCAATGTAATCAACCGCATTGCAAAATGATATTACTCGTTGTGGTGTAGTCATGGTAAACGACTTTACTTTATCATATGTTTCCAAATGCGCGGGACTAGAATCGAGAGGTAAGCCGTGTAAGATCTCGTTGATGACGCTGCTTTTTACAAATTCCCACCCGGTTTTTTTTATTAAATTAAGGATGGTTGACTTAGCCGATCTTAGCATCGCATCAAGCATTTTCTATTGTTTGATCTATTTTCTCCAACGTTTCTTTCAAAATATCTTCTCTAACCACAATATCGCCCCAACATGCATTTGCTAGTTTTCCGCCTATAATATACCAATAATCAAGATTTAATATTCCTGCTAAGGTATAATAGCAATCTGTTCGAAAATAATCCGGCGAAAAAATCTCCATTATCTTGCAATTATCCTTTTGAACAAAAACCAAGTTGGACAATGCTGCGCCGTGCGCGCTAATAATTACGTTGGCATTTGATACTAACCTTGCTTGTTGTATAATACTTAGTTGTTCTGGCTCGATGATAACGAAGCCTTGTGATTCAAGTAATGAAATAATCTCTTCTTCGTTAATAATTTTACGTTTGTTGGCATCACCTCTCTTAAAATAGAGTTTTTTTAAAGGTGATACCTGCGTTTCCGCACAGAGTTTTTCGCGGATATAGTCAACTGCCCATTTTGGAGAGCGACCTTCGCTTCCAGGTAAAGATGCAACGAAAAGATTGGCAAATTTTATTTTCTCTTTATCGCCAATTAATCTCAATTTCTCCTTTGGCACCCCGAAACTTGACAAAATAGCCGTGAATTTTTCAGGTACTGCTGACGAGATATAAAAATAATCAATCTTATCAAATACATGTTCATACAGCTTTATGCGTGGCAAAACGTCAAATATCCAATGATAATAATTATGACTTTCTGGCGATACCAGTACTGCTGCTGTCCCCTCTACCTTTGTATGCTCGCTCGTAAATGTGTAAAATGGGTTCTTGAAGAAAAAGCTTTTTAAAGTTTGAATATTGAAGTGATGCGTAAACTCTTGAAAACATTCATTATAATTTGAGAGAATGATGCCCTTACTTCCATAAAGGAAAACGTTTTTCAAATTAAACAAGTAACTGTCGCTTGTTTTGTACGACATATTGATGTCGAAGGCATTTTTATTTATTGGTCCGACTGAATTTGGCAGCGGATGATGATGGTACTCAGAAGATTCGATCAATTTATACCAGTCGGCGCGCGCAGCTCGGTAACCCCCCTTTCGGTTCTTTTTATCAATCCAATCTTTGCAGGAGTAAACAATTCGCGGAGCAATAAAAGGAAATTGTTTTAAGATATCTTTTATTGGCGACGTCATTGAAGGGTTATTTGTTTTTGTAATAACTTAATAATTTTACAAAGCGCCAGCCAAAAATTCTTCTAAACACTTTATGTGGGTTTTCCTGATACGGCTGCCAGGCGTTGCCCCCCAGTTCCGTTATAAACCTTTTAATACTACGGCACAAATTAGGGTGTTTTGGGAAAATATTGACTAATAACTGTATAGCTTGATTAGCGAATAATATGTGAAATTTTTCGTCATTAATATTCTCGTTTTTAAGCCGTAGGGCTTTAAACGAACTTGTATGTGCTTTGTAAGTTACCTGGCTGCTAAGGTTATTATTGTGGGAATGATAACGGTAATAACTTTTGGCAGCGTCTACATATTTTATCGCATCTACTTGTAACAGTACCCTGCAAAAAAATTCGCCATCATCGTCAACCGAAAGCTCTTCATTCCAATTGCCGCTTTTTTCTATAATGTTTCTCGGAACCAACCAGCAATGTAGCGGTATCATTCCACCCGGATGGTTGGACCCCGTGTTTCCGCCATAAAGGTCGTATAAAAATTGTCTTCCACTTTTATAGTCTGAAGAAAGGTAACTATTGGTTGAACTAGATAAATCGTCTGAGCTGACAAATTTCGCAAACGGACCATAAGCAACAGCATTTTCAATATCTTTCAGCACCATTAGCTGATTTTCAATTTTTGACCGATCTATCAAATCGTCTGCATCCAAAAACTGTATAAAAATACCCTGAGATTTTTCGATTCCCATATTCCGAGCCGAACTTGCGCCGTTATTGATTTGAGAGAATACCTTTACACATTCTGATTCATATTTCTTTGCAATCACAATGGAGTTATCAGTAGATCCGTCGTTTACAATAATCAACTCCTTGTTTTTCCAGGTTTGCGCTAAAGCGCAAAGAATTGTTTCCTCCAACGTATCGGCTGCATTATAAACCGGAATTATTATAGAAACTAAGGGTTCCTTCATCTTAAGACGACCGTTTTCTTCCGCATAAATGGTCGCTCCACTAATTGGTAGCAAAACCACGAAGCTATTGGAATTACAAGAACACCCAATAATAAGGCTGGTTTTTGTAATTGAAAAGGTATTATCAAATGGACGAAGTAATTTTTTAACGCAATAAGTGGCACGTGAAAAAGATAAAGCGAATAACTGGACAAGCCTAAGCAAGTGAGCAACCTGATAGCGATTGAGTTGTTGTTTGTTAATTTATGTTCAAAACTCAGGGTTATTATTAGTGGTGCCGTCCATATTAAAATCAAAAACGGGTATTGTATCACTGCCAGGTTGGCTTTACCTAATACAAAAAAACATAGCAGGATAACTGCGTAAACAAACTTGTAAAATGTTTTTTTTAATTCCAGTGGAGTTAAGATAAAGCTTTCTGCTATAAAAGCTCCTGCACACCATCCAAACCAAATATTTGGTACAAAAAAGAAACTCACTTTAGAATGAAAGCCGAAAAACTTAACACTTGCTATGCTGATAGCTGAAATTAGAAATACGATTGCCAATGCTGTTTTTAGCGACGTTTTTAACCGTACGTAATAAAACAACGGATATAGCAGGTAAAGCGCAATCTCTATTGATATCGTCCAAAGTACCAGGTTGATTGTGTTGAAATAAGGATCTAAAAATCCTTGCAGAAGAAAAACGTGTGCCATGACGTCCCGAGCATTGACCGTATAATTGTTAACAGTTAATATGTCCGCAATTATGCTGAAAACTAAAGCAGCTAAGTATGGTGGATAAATCCTGATGAAGCGCCTTTTAAAATAATTGGTAAGAGGTAATGCCTGATTTTTTTTTACATACTTGATGTTAGGTAAATGAATGCAAAATCCACTCAGCAAAAAAAACAGTGGAACTGCATAAGTGGCGCCAAAATTGTCCGTCTCATCTAAAAAAGCCCATCCGGTTGTTTTGGCCAGTAACAAACCAATGTGTTGATGATAAAAAAACACCCCGGTTGCAGCAAATCCCCTTAAAATATCAATGGACACTAACCCGCGATTTGAAACGCTGTCAATCACTTCTTTTGTTTTCAAATATTTCTATCCAACGATTCCTCGAAGCGTCTGCCGGCGGCAGGTTGTTTATCAACCACGGTTGAGATAACACAGCCTTATATTCATTTTCATTATTATCCAGCTCAACAACTCTATCAATTATTTTATCAATATCTTTTTTTGTTAGCAGTAAATTCATCCTTAATTCGCGTCCCCATGTTTTTACTTTTCGTTTAATACGCTGTTGCGGATTATTGAAGAAAGAAGGTCTGATATCTGTAAAATCGGCTTGCGATTGCCGGCCGATTGAGTTTGTAACAGATCTATTCAAATTAACGTAATCTCCGACATTAACAAACGAAGCCGTGTTAAAAATGCTACCGATATCCGGATCACCACAATAGATAGGAATAGAATCTGATTGCATGGCATCATACAGTTTTTCTGTCTGATAACCCGGATAAACGTAGTTTTCAAATGCAATAGTGAATTTGTAATTACTTAGAAAATTTCGTTTTCGTTGCCATTGATCACCCGGGTAAACCGTATCTATAGATGGCATGTTGTTCATAGAAAGCCCCGGGGAATCTACCTTTTTATATTTTGAAAGCTGCTTAAAAAAAGTTTCACGATAAGGTATCCGGTGTGAATATAAAAAATTGCAGAACCTTCTATTTTGTCGGGCTATTTCAGCAGCATCATAGTCAAAAGGCTTTACCAAAGTTTCGGGGTCGGTGCCATGCCATTGGATTCGCTTATAGCGCGGATGCTTTATTTCTTCTTCAATCGGAACGCCGAACGCCCATTCACAAATATTCATATCCGGTATAAAGTTTTCGCAGTAATAACCGATTCTGATGTAATTGCCGGGTTGAGGCAAGTCATTGCCATACGGTCCGAATATGATAAAATCAGGATTATCACTTTCTACGAAATCGAAATGATCATGCAAATTCGCTAACTCAAAAACATCCCGATTGAAGCTGCTAAAATTAAGGCCGTTCTGAAAAGCCAGCTTTATTAAAGTTTTATTCAAATTTTAGTGATGGCTTTTGCTTAGTTATAAATTCGGCCGCGTGTGATTTATTTATCTGGTTTAACAGCTGATAATAATAAGCATACATATCATCCAGATTAACTTCAGTTTTAGCGGATGGGACTTGGTTTTTATAAATTATGTTGCCTATAAAGATCTTTATTTTTGACCACAGGCTGATATGGCTATGATCGCCGGCATACTCATAGAAAACCTCGCCTCGTTTCCCTTGGTCGGTTGTTAACTTTTTATCCCTTTGAGAAGTTATGCTCTCATTATGGGCCACATTTAAAGCATTGTAGCCTGTGTAGTAAACAATATTTGCCTGCAGGTAGGAGATACGCAAGGAGTATTCCCAATCCATCATTACGTAAGCCGGAAAGTATAAGCCTATATAAGCAAGCGCACTTTTTCTGATCAGCATGTGCACGTCGCCAAATGTAAATGACGGTACTTTGCCTGATACCCACTGTTCATATTGAGGCAATCGCGTAGCGTATGAAATTGAATTTTTTTGTCCTAATGCAACAGAAACGTCATTACTTATCAACACGTCAACCTGCTTATGCTCAAGCATGTAATCTTTACATTTCCTTATGGTACTATAGCAGAAGACATCATCATCCATGATCTTTTTTATGATTTGACCCCGAGCCATTAGCATAGCTTTATTCCAGCCATGTGCCTGGTTAAAATCAGACTCAGAAACATATTGATGTATTTTCCCTTCATCAAAAAGTTGTAGAAGGTAGTCTTTAGAGCCATCTGTGCTATTACCGTCTACCACTACAATTTCTTCACCGGGTTGTAATTCTTCTAAGAGATGTTTTAACGTAATGCGTAAAAATTCAAGCCGGTTACGCGTTACGATAATGAAAGATAAAGAAGGCTGTGACAATTAGATGGTTGTTATTTGTTAAATAAATTCCTTATGAGCCTTATAGCTACCCACGGCTGGCATTAATTTCTAAAAACGGACAAAAGCCATTTAATACCTTTTACCGGTATTTTAATAATTACGTCGGTAATTAAGATCGAGAGCCGATCAGGAATACCAATACTGTTAAGTTTTAATAATACTGATTGGGATATATAACGGTATGTTTTCAGGTTACCTCCACCGAAATGAATGATTATTGGCGAATATGTTTTTTCGGGATACCATTCCCGGTGCCTGGGCGATAACGGTGCCGGGTTGCTCAGTGTTGATACGCCCTTCAATACATTCAATTTATCGGGTTGAATATCTGTAAACAAGTCAGTCATATAAGTGCCGTTGTCGGCAATTGGTTGCTGCGAATGTAACATCATAGCAATTGATAAAGGCCCCTCTTCATTCATCCACTTTCCGTTTATTCTGGCGAAATGATAATCATCATACTTATCAGCGATTGCTCTCGCTTTATCGAAGATTTGTTCGGTGCCAGGTGTTTTTTGCATATAATACAAACCGCCGTTAAATCTGATCAATTTATCTATGCCAAAATTATCTTTAATTATTTCGGCCTGCTCATCTCCGCACCAACTGGCTGATGCGACAATATTGCCCACTACAGCTATATCCTTGCCGGCACATGCGGTAAATATGGGTTTTAAACTACCAAAGCATAAACAATCCGAATCTATAAACAAGGAATGCTGCGTTTGAAGGTAAGTATCCATATATAACTTCATACCTACACCTAATTTAGCGTGTGCTGTTTGCGCCGGCAGCAGGAATACATTGTTTATGATATCATTAGGTATCGCCGTTTCTACGTTCGTGACAATATAGATGTCGATATCGTTAAATAAAAGAATGGAACGCGCACAATTAAATGCGAATTTTAAATAGCGCTGGTCGTTAGTAGCAAAAGTGAGTACTGAGTAGTTTTTGTCAAAGCTTTGTTTAATCACTGTTGCTCAATTACCCTTTGGTATCAATAAGAAGTTCTCTGTGAAATTGCTATGCAGCTCAAGATCCACCAAATCGACTACCCGATTCATATTCGGCAATGCATAAAGCAGGTAATTTATTGAGCCAACAAAATCATAAAGATCATTATTTACCAACTTGAATGGAGCAATGTTTAATTGATTCCATTCCATTAATATGGCTGGTTTACACGTATTAATACAGTTAATACCCGCCTGTAAAGCTATTAGATCAGCGCCTTCAATATCTATTTTTATAAATGAAACCATTGGTCTGCCGCGGTCTTCCCAAATTTTATCAAGCGTGGTGCATTCAATTTCAATTGTTTGCTGGAAAGGCACACGATTTGTATTCAGAATACTATCGTAAGCTCCATTAGCCTGGGTTGCAGTTTGAAATGATATTTTACCAACATAGTTAAAAACTGCTTTATCAACTATGCTCCATCGGTCTTTGTAAGCACTATGCTCAAGGGTCTTTTTTAAATAAGGGATATTGTTAGGTGAGGCCTCAACGGCAACCACAGTAATCGAACCATTATTATGAAGTATAGGTGCCAGCATAATTCCAATATTTGCACCTATATCAAATACTTCAGTATCTGGCTTAGCAAGAGCACACATAATTTGCATGTGATCAATCTCAAAAATACCTTCTTCTATCGTACGTTGATAGATCGCACTATGTTTTGGAAAAAATATGGTTTGGTTGAAATACGTAAATCGTCCTCTCCAGTTCCAATAGTGTTTGGCGATATTGTGTTTAATAAATCTTTTTATAGAAGTAATCATATTTTATTATTGCCTGCCAGGCAAGGCGGCTCGTGTTATCAACAACTAGTTTGAAAACCTAAGCCTGGTTAACAGCAGTTGCAGTTGATATTTTAACCATGAGCGATGATTCCATTTATAATTAAAATATATCCTGGGTAGTTGGGTTAACTCGTAATGCTGTTTTTCATTCACAACATTTAATGATTCACTCCCCAGGTGGGTTACAAATGAGCTTGAGATCAAGCAGTTTTTAACCGAATATTTTTCAAGTGTGTTGCAGTAGTCGTAATCACAATACCAAAACACCAGGTTTTCATCTAAAGGCCCTATAATTTTAAATATCTCTCTTTTTACAAAAATGCACCAGCCAGTTAAAACGCCGAAATAACCTTCTAAAGGCAATGAATTTTTGGCAAATCCATTTTGTTTATGGAAATTTTCGCAATAGGGCACGGCGCTTAAAAGTGATGGGTCTGTATCCATAGCCTTGATAATTTCTGTGGCCCAGCCCTCATGAAAAATCAGATCATTGTTGCAAAGACACAAGTAGTCATTGTGAGTTTGATTAATGCCGATGTTCAGATATTTATGGAAGCCAAAATCAGCGTCGGGATAGATGGTTTTGCTGCCTTCGTATTGGTAGGGCGACAAAGCCTTGTTTGATTCTATCACCAACACATCAAACTTAATCTTTTCCTGATCTTCCGATCCTAAGAGCGTTTTGATAGCTTGTTTAGTCAATCCTTCCAGATAATCGTTCTTGGCGTAGCTTAAGAATATGATGTCTACTTTAATTGCCATCATATTCCTGCTCAACATAATCTAAAAACGGTGCGATCATTTTGTCGAAATCATATTCTTGCGACAGCAATTTTGCGTTGTTTGCAATTTCAACATAGCTCTCTTCAATAGCATCAATTGCTTGTTTTATTTGTACAGAACCTAACGAGTCGATCAACTTCCCGCAATGGTTTTTTCGGATGAATTCAAACCCGGGCAAAACGTTTGCAATGATGGGCACGCCGCTATTCAGATATTGAAATACCTTTCCGGATGGTGCGGTAGCATAATTAAATGTTCGCAAATGCGAGTACCGGTAAAAATCATAAAAGGCAAAACCGATCCTGAATTTAGATATATAATGTGTCAAATCTTCTGCAGACAAATATTCCGGATCCATCACAACGCGCTTCTCCAAAACCAAATCGCCGTAGTACTTATTGATAACGCCTTCAATCTCGTGAGGCAAAGCACCCTTAACGGTCAATGTGTATTCTTTATAATCTTTTAAAAAGTCAAGGCAACTTATAATGCCAAAACCATATACCGCGCTGCCGCAAAAGATCAGGTTTTTTTTGCTGCGGTTGTTATAATTGGGTTCAAAGTCAACATAGCGCGGTGCGTTTTGAACGATGAAATACCTCGGTTGTTTTTGCGGAAACAGGTGATTCAAACGCTCTTCAGATTGAATAATGACAGATTTGATCGTACTTAACTCAATGGTATCAAAATAAGCGTCATTCTCGTGTATTTCTAATGAAAGAATATCCGCCTGCTTCCCGGCTTTTTGCACGCACCACAGCGCGAAGAAATCAACCGCTATAATATTTCTATTGCATCGTTTGATGTACTCTACTAATGCCTTTGTTTTGTAGTTATGCAGATATCGCGTACGCAGTGTGGCTTCGCTGGGTTTAAAAACTCTATCGACTAGCTTATAAAAGGATGCCCGCAATAGTTCAGAGGGGGTTCTCTTTACTTTAAAATCGATGTATTTTATATCCGGGTCTGTTACCTGATTGGTGGTATAATAGCCGGCAATTCTTGCTGACAATAGTTCAACATCATGATGCTGCTTTAGCTTGTAAAAAAGGTTTAGCGTTGATGGCGAGTAGG